>Ga0209064_1001729_pt1 | contig 30623 bp, 24 predicted proteins | sample Inofromicrocosms_FD_187498 | JGI IMG/M metagenome (GOLD analysis project Ga0209064, IMG submission 187498) | Mouse cecum microbial communities from Vienna, Austria - Inoculum for glucosamine and mucus D2O microcosms (SPAdes) (version 2) | ecosystem: Host-associated > Mammals > Digestive system >... | reverse complement strand
CACAGAGGAAGAACTCCGTCAGGAGCTTCAACGAGAATACCGGGCTTTGGATGAAACCATTGAAACCGAGTGAAGGGAGCCGATATGAGAACTTGGGAAGATTACAAAGCCCATGTGAAAGCACAGGGAAAAGGCGAAAAAGAAAACATGAACAAGCTGTTCCAAGGGGGAAGGGCCTTTTTGCTTTGGTTTCTGTGGTTCTTTTGGCAGAGGTGGCCTTCCCCGCCTCACCCGTTTCTTTTTCGGAAGTTCTTCCACCACCTCCACCCGCCAGGCCGGGCGGTGGGACGCCGGGCCGGACGCTCTCGGCAAGGGCGTCTCCTTTTTTGCTCCTGTAGAAACCTGCTGCGGCGCTTCATTGACTTTTCTCTCCTGTCCCAATTCAAAGGCCCTGATCTTGTAATCATTTCTGCGCTTCATCCTGCTTTTCTCCTCCTTTCTCCAGGGCGTCCAGTTCTTCCTCCTATATCCGCCTTCTGGGTGACGATCTTGATTTGCAGGTTATCCGGGGCGATTTTCAGATAGCTGGAAAAATAGAAGATGATGTTCTTCTGTTCGATGGCGGATTTCAGATAGAAGTTCACCGGCATGATTTCCAGGATCTTCACATACCGGCCGTCCTTGGTGATAATAACGCCCTTCTGCACATCCAGTACCGGGAGCCAGCCCTGGGTGCTGTTGCGGTACTGGGCGGCGTGGGCCTGCTTGATCTGTTTTCCGAAGATGAGTTCTTTCAGTCCCATTACACAGCCCTCCCACGCTTTTTGCTCTCTGGGGGCGTCCCCCGGAAGGTGATAATCTTCCTTCCCTGTTTCCATCTCCACCAGGCAATCAGGAACCGGGAAAGACTGTCGTCTCCAAGGCCAATGAGGGCAAAACCCGCCGTGGGGACTACCAGAACCATGGTGATAACGATGTTTGTGGTGAGGGCAAAGGGCGGCAGCCGGAAACAAAAGAACAGGGTGGGAACGGCGAGGATGGCCGCCTCCACCGTGTTGCGGATGGGGAACAGGCCGAACAGCCGCCCGGCATCGGTATAGTTTGCGGGGATATGGTAGGCCACAGCTTTTCACCGTCCTTTGCATATTCCAGAAGCCGGGATTCCAGCTTTTCAAAATCTTTTTCCAGAGAACGGCCCTCCAGTCCGCGCTTTTCAATCACTAAGCGGAAAGCTCCGGCTACCAGTTGGCGCTGGTATTCGGTGGTGTAGTCGGTCCCCAGCTCGATCTCAATGATACGCTGGCGGGATACCTGGGCGGCCTCGGCCAGCTCCCTGTGGGTGACATGATGCTTCAGGCGCAAAAGGCGCATCCAGCGGGTGGGATACATAGGCAGCATTTCCTTTTGGATAAAATAAAAATGGTCTGCAATGCTTTTTTCTCGTCAATCTCGTCAAATGCTTGACTCGATTGGCGAGAAAGACTATAATATGGTTAGATAATTGACAAGGAGGCGGCAAAGTGGTATTTCAAGAAAGTGAAACAGTCGAGTTAAAATCAATCGTTGTTGATGATATTAAAAAAGAAATTATTGCTTTCGCAAATGGCAATGGCGGGAAACTATATATTGGCGTTCAGGATGACGGAACCATAATAGGTGTAGAAAATGCCGATAGAACAGCCTTGCAAGTCAGTAATATGATTCGTGACGCGATTAAACCCGACTTAACGATGTTTCTCCATTATGAAACGATAGAAGTTGAAGGAAAATATATTGTTGTGATCGATGTTCAGAGGGGAACAGAGAGGCCATACTATATCACGAAAAAAGGACTCCGACCGGAAGGTGTATATGTGCGGCAGGGATATTCTTCTGTACCCGCAACAGATACAATGATCCGGCGTATGATCAAAGAAACAGACGGGGATCGCTTTGAGGAAATGCGAGCTTTGGAACAGGAATTGACTTTCCGAGCAACCAAGCAAGAATTTTCCACACGCAATGTCCCTTTCGGTCCTACACAAATGCAAACCCTAAAATTACTGAATACCGATGGTATCTACACAAACCTTGCCTTGCTTTTATCGGAACAATGTGTACACACCATTAAAGTTGCTGTTTTTCAGGACACCGACCAAAGTGTTTTTAAGGATCGGCATGAGTTTACCGGCTCTTTATTGCAGCAGCTGAATGACATTTATTCCTATATTGACTTGCGAAATCAGACCCATGCCACCTTTGACAAATTGCGGCGGATTGACACCAGGGACTACCCGGAGGTTGCTGTACGCGAGACATTATTAAATGTATTGGTTCATCGTGACTACGGATTCAGTGCCAGTGCTCTTGTCAGCATCTATGCAGATCGTATGGAATTTGTTTCGATTGGTGGGTTACTGCCAGGGATCTGCCTCGAAGATGTTATGGTCGGTTTATCTGTGTGCCGGAATCAAGACTTGGCAAATGTATTTTATCGGCTGGAGTTGATTGAGGCATACGGCACCGGAATTCGTAAAATCTTAAAGGCCTATGAAAATACGGGAAAAACGCCGGTAATTGAAACGACCAACAACACATTCAAAATCACGCTGCCAAACATCAACTATATTGAGGAAGCACCCCCAAAGGATTCTACTGCAGGGGACGAGGAACAGATTATTGAACTTGCAAAAAAAAACGGTGAGATTACCAGGGGGAATGTAGAGATGCAGCTTGGGATTAGCTCATCCTCCGCAATCCGTATATTGAAAAAGATGGTAGAAAAGGGGGCACTTACTCAGCAAGGAAGGGGCCGAAGTACCAAATATGTTTTGCCTAATTAGGAAAGGAACCAGTTGCCCACTACGACCTGCTTTCAGTCGTGATGATATGCCTGGGTGGGCCAGAGGCGGAGCATTACGAGGGAATTTTGAAACTCCACCATACCCTCCTCTCCAACAAAACCAGCGAAACAGAAAAACGAGAAGTTTTAGAGAACGAGTTTGATATACCAATGTGAGCCCTTCACGGAAAGCCCGGACTCCACCAGCCACTTCCACTCGAAAGCGAAGGGGGCACGGTCCCCCATGTGGAACATGGAGTGCATCAGGCGCAGGCGCTCCTTGCCGTTCAGTACCGTGTCTGCAGCACACCGATTGCACTGTTGAAAAATGCCATAACTTTGTCCTCCTTAAAGACAGGGGGCGGAGCCTTTGCCCCGCCCGGTTCGTAGTGGTTTTGAAGATACAAAAGGGCGCCCGCCGCCCCGCGCAGTCAGCCCGCCCGTTGGATGCCTGCCCCTTTCATCTTTTTGCCGGCAGCTTCATTACGGGCGGGCATTGTCCCACGCAGGGAAGGAACGCCCTCTGGAAACAGAAAAAGCCCCGCAGGGGGGCTTACGGCGTGACGCTCATTCGTCCGCGTCGATCACTTCAAACTCGTCCTTCGCCCGCAGCTTCAGCCGGTGGTCCAGGAACTTCTCAATGTCGAAGCGGTTCTTCTCGTCACAGTCCGCCGTGTACTGGAAATTGGGGTGCTTCGTCAGGTCGTACTTGTCCGACAAAAACGGCCTCACGCCCCGGAGCTGGAGGATGCACTTGCCGCCGTCCAGCACCGCCAGCTCGTCAACGCTGGCAAGCTCATGGCCCGTCCGCTGGTAGTTCACGCTGTGGGACTCCTGGCTGCCTTTGCTCACCCCGGTAATGACAGATAGCGGCGAGATATTACCGGCTATCCGGCTTACATCGTTCAAAATTGTTTCATTCATACGGCTATTCCTCCTTTGGCTGTTTTGGAATGATTTGGGCTTTTTCCAGAAAAGCTCCCCTTATACCAGCACTGGAAGCTTCGGGATTATTTATCACTGGCTCATGGACGATAATGCGGTCAGCGTTGACACAGTTGCGGACTTGATTTTTTCGCTTAACGTACCGCATCAGAAGAATTGACAAGGGGCTGTAAAAAAGATCGTTAATCCAACAAAGGTGCTGTAAAAAAATCGGTTCCAAAAACAAAGGCATTGATCTCAAAAAAGAGATCGCTGCCTTTGTTTTTGGAACCACTTTTTTACAGCACCCATTTTAATTGAGAATCAACCTTGCCAGATTGGCAAATACTGCACAGAAAATCACTCCGGCCATGGTGGGCAGTACCATCGACGCCGCTGTCCATTTCCAGCTCTTGGTTTCCTTGTAGATGGTAATGCAGGTGGTGGAGCAGGGCCAGTGGAACAGGGAGAAGAGCATCACACACACCGCCGTGATCCAGTTCCATCCGTTCTGTACCAGCACCATCCGCAGGGCGTCAAGGCTTTCATAGTCCATCAGCGTCCCGGCGGACATATAGGCCATCAGCATAACGGGAACCACAATTTCGTTTGCCGGAAACCCCAGAATAAAGGCCAGCAAAATGACGCCGTCCATTCCCAAAAACCGCCCCAGGGGGTCCAGAAATCCGGAGCAGTGCGCCAGGAGCGACTGTCCGCCCAGTGTGACATTGGCCATCAGCCAGATGACCAGCCCCGCCGGCGCGGCGACGGACACTGCCCGCCCCAGTACAAACAGCGTCCGGTCAAAGATGGAACGGACAATGGTCTTGCCAATCTGCGGCCTGCGGTACGGAGGGAGCTCCAGAGTGAAGGAGGAGGGAACCCCCTTCAGAACCGTCATGGAAAGCAGCTTGGAGGAGAGAAAGGTCATCCCAACCCCCAGCAGGATGACCCCTGTCAGCAGCAGGGCACAGGCCGCCGAGGGGAGCAGGCCGGTCCCGGTCCCGATGAAAAACATGGTGAGAATGGCGATCAGGGTGGGAAACCTTCCGTTACAGGGCACAAAGTTATTGGTGAGCATGGCGATCAGCCGTTCGCGGGGGGAATCAATGATGCGGCAGCCCACGATTCCGGCGGCGTTGCAGCCGAACCCCATACACATGGTGAGGGCCTGTTTGCCGCAGGCGCTGCATTTTTTGAAGTATTTATCCAGGTTAAAGGCCACCCGCGGCAGATATCCCAGGTCCTCCAGCAGGGTGAAAAGTGGGAAGAATATCGCCATAGGGGGCAGCATCACGCTGACCACCCAGGCCAGCGTCCGGTATACCCCGTCGGCCAGCAGATTTTCCAGCCAGCCGGGCGCGCCCAGATATTGCAAAGCCTGGGAGAGATATTCCTGAAGCCCGAACAGCCCCTTGGAAAGCAGCTTGGACGGATAGTTGGCCCCAGTGATGGTCAGCCAAAACACCGCCGCCAGCAGCAGAATCATGACCGGGAACCCGGTCCGTTTGCTGGTGAGGATACGGTCGATTTTCCGGTCCCGGTCCTCCTGGAAGGGGTGGGACCGAAGGACTGCCCCGCGGCAGATTTCCTCCGCCCTGTGGACCAGGGAGGAGACAATAGAGTCCAGCCGCTGTTCCCTGGCAAGCCCATGGGCGTTCAGCAGGGCCTCCGCCTGTTCCAACGCCTCCCGGAGCTCAGGGCATTCCAGGATATCCCTGCCCAGGAATTCCTCCAGCCCCTTTAAAAGGCTCTCGTCCCGGTCCAGAAGCCGAAGGGCCAGCCATCTCGGCGGCAGCGTCCGTATGTCCTCCCGCTCCAACACCGCCTCCAGCATGGCGGCCGCCTCCTCAATAGGGGCTATGTATTCTGTCTGGACCGGCTGCCGGGGGACCTCCTCCCGGAGCAGCTTTCCCATAGTCTGCATCAGCTTTTTCAGCCCCTTTTTGCCGCGGGCCTCGGTGCAGACAACCGGCGCGCCCAGCCGTTCCGATAACAGCGGGACATTCAGGGAAATCCCCTTTCTGCGGGCCTCGTCCATCAGGTTGACGCATACCACCACCCTGGGGCTTATCTCCATCGTCTGGAGCACTAGATTCAGGTTGCGCTCCAGACAGGTGGCGTCGCAGACCACAATCACCCCGTCCGGCTGGCCGTAACAGATAAAGTCCCGCGCCACCTCTTCCTCCGCCGAATGGGCCATCAGGGAATAGCAACCGGGAATATCCACCATGATATACCCCTGTCCGCCGTATTCACAGTAGCCCTGGGCGTTGGAAACCGTCTTTCCGGGCCAGTTGCCGGTGTGCTGGTTCAGCCCGGTCAGGGCGTTGAACACTGTGGATTTGCCCACATTCGGGTTCCCCGCCAGGGCGATGACCCGGTCGGAATCCCGCTGTTTATGGATGACAAGGCCGCTGTCCGCGGCAGCCCGTCCTACGGATTCATTGGTCAATCCCATTATAATCACCCCATATGTTTTGATTGGTTAATCCGGAGGGCCTGGGGCCCGCCTATATCAAACAGGCCCGCAAGCCCTTCCAGGCATACCGGCAGGAAACTGCCGGTAAATAATTTTATTTGAAAAAGTCCGCTTTTAAAAGCTTTTTAAACGTTCCCTGTCAGCCGGTTACAAGTACCTTTGCGGAATCCTCCGAGCGCAGGGCAATCAAGGCGCCGCGCACCCGGTATGCCACGGGGTCCCCGGCAGGGCTCTTCTGGACGCACTCCACCTGCGTTCCCTCAATAAAGCCTATGTCCTGAAGGCGGCGGCGCATGGACCCGCCGGAGAGCAGGGAGGAGACCTGGGCCGTCTGACCCTCCCGCAGGGCGGACAGTGGGCGTATGTGGTTTATAGACACGATAATTTCCCCTTTTTACGAAATATATGTGGAATCCCGTTATTATTGTATGCAGGGACTTCAACATTCGACAGCGGTTCGACAAATGATACTGGCTATTGCCCCACTGCTCTTTTTCCGTTGGTATGGATATTTGCGCCGCCCCAAACATACCTATAGAAAAAGGGGGTGATGGAATAATGTTTTTTTCGCTTCGGCTTGGCCGAAAGCAGCGCGCCGTTTTGGCGGCGGTATGCTGTGGAGCGGTATTGATTCTGGCGGGGAGCGGTCTTGCCGGAAGGGCCGGAAGCAGGAGCCTCCGGCAGGACCAGGTGCTCCCGGTCTCCGCGGGCGCGGCGGAGGAGACGGGGGAGACAGACGCCTCCCTCAACGCGGGACGGCTGGCGTTCCTCCAGGGGCTGGGCTATCAGACGGACCAGGAGCCAGAGGAGGCGGTGGATGTACTGATTCCGGAGCATTTTGATGAAGCCTATGAAAACTACAACGCCTTACAGAAGCAGCAGGGGTATGACCTGGAAAAATACAAGGGAAAAAAGGTCAAACGCTACCGGTACCGAATCCTGAACTACCCGGAAAGGAAAAATGCCGCGGCCACTCTGCTGGTATACAAGGGGGAAATTCTGGGCGGCGACATCACCCTGGGCGGAGATACCTCTCAGGTAAGGGGCCTCGCCTTCCCGGAGGAACAGCAGCCGGGGAACTGATTTTTTCAAATTTTGGATATCATTTTTCCTTTGCCTATGGTATACTGGTAAAAAGGGCGGCCGAAGGCAGTGATAACCGGCCGGCGGCAAATCTCCGCCCGGCAAAGGAACGGAAAAAATGGAACAGACTCGCCTGGACAAGGCCATATCCGCCCTTGGGGAGCACTCCCGGAGGGATATCAGAAAGCTCGCCTTCCGGGGGCTGATTACGGTAAACGGCAAGGCCGTCAAAAGCCCGGAGAAAAAGATAGACCCTGTCAGGGATGAGGTCTGTGTCAGCGGAAGGCGGCTCAACCTGAACCCGTACATCTACATCATGCTCAACAAGCCGGCGGGAATTGTCAGCGCCACCCGCGACCCGTCGGAGAAAACCGTGGTGGACCTGACGCCCAGAGGGCTGTACCGACGGGGCATCTTTCCGGCGGGAAGGCTGGACAAGGACACCACCGGCTTTATCCTGCTGACCAACGACGGGGAGCTGGCCCACCGGATGCTCTCCCCCAAAAACCATGTTCCCAAAACCTATATTGCGGTTCTGGACACCCCCATTGACCAGGAGGCAGTGGAAGCCTTTGCGTCGGGGATGGATATCGGGGGCGGAGAGGTCTGCAAGCCCGCCCTTCTGGCGGAGGAGCCGGACTGGGAGAGGCAGCCCGCCGCAAGGGTGGTCCTGCGGGAGGGGATGTACCATCAGATCAAGCGGATGTTTGCCAAAACAGGCAGGGAGGTTTTAGCCCTGCGGAGGATTGGAATCGGCAGGGTATGGCTGGACCCGGCCCTTGGCCCCGGCGGCTGCCGGGAGCTGACAGCGGAGGAGCTGGAGCTGCTGGTGACTACAGAATAGCCTTATCGTACTCCTAAACTGCGCACAGGCCGTGCGCAGTTTTTTGCTTTTTCGCCGGAGAATCACAAAAATCTGCGCTGGAATGGTTTTCCCTCTTGCAAACCAACCCGCAACCGTATAAACTAGATAGAGAGGCATAAAAGCTTCGCAGCTAAGCACTGAGGAGCAGAAACGAACCCCCGCAAAAAAACACCGGCCCGGTTAAATCCGGGCCGGAAGAGAAAGGGACAAAATAGATGAAGCGATATTGGCGCACCATTCTTTCCATAGCGGCGGCGCTGGCAATATCCAGCCAGCCCCTTACGGCATTGGCCGTGGACGTTCCGTCCATTCAGTCGGTCTCCTGCATCTGCACCCGGCAGTGTACCGGGGAAAACATAGACGGCAGCTGCCCGGTCTGCCGTGACAATTATCTGAATTGTCAGGGAGAAGCTCTCCCGGCGGAATCCGGCACAGAGCCGCCGTCCGCGCAGTCCTCCCTTCAGGGGAGCATGACTGTCCGCTCCTTTGAGGAGCTGTCCCAGGATATCCGCCTCCAGCAGGTGGCCCTGGGCACCGATATTAGCGCCCTGCGCTTTCCCGCCTCCCTGCGGGGGGAGATACGCAACGAGCGGGGGGAGCGGGAATCGGTGATGATTGCCGTGGCCTGGGAGCTGGACCCCACCGGCTCCGCCGCCTCCTTCCAGGGAAATGCCGTTGGGGAGTACCGGTTTATCCCGGTCATTCCCAGCCGGTATTCCATTCCCGGCGGCATGGAGCTGCCCAGTATCACCGTTATTGTGGGAGAAGGGGGGACTGGAGCCGGAACCGTTTCCGCCTCCTCCAGCACCGCCCCGCAGATTTCCTCCGGGGCAAGCTCATCGTCTGCCCCTTCAACCTCTTCCCAGAGCCAGAGCACCACCTCCAGCCAGCCGCCGGAGCAGACGGGACAGGCCGTCCCCCTGGCCCTCCGGTTTGAACAGGGAAAATACGAGGCCATGAAGGGGGTCCCCAGCCTGACAGCCGCTGTCAGCATTTCCGGCGGTTCCCAGCCCCAGAACGCCTGGGCTGGCTCGCTGGTCATCTACATGGACAACCAGGAAACCGAGCGGAAGGCCGTCACCTCCGCGGGTACATATTCCTTTTCGGTAAAAACCCAGGACCTGGCCGCCGGCCAGCATATTCTCCGGGCGGAGTATATCCCCGCCGGGGAGAAGACCGCAGCTGTCCAGGCCTCCGCAGAGCTGGAAATCAAGGGTGGCTCCCTTTCCGTCCAGACCATGCCCTCCGCCTCCTATCTCACCTATGGGCAGACGCTGAAGGATTCCGACATTCATCCGGGTATCGTGGTGGACAGCCTGGGCGCGGAGGTAAAGGGAACCTTCCGCTGGAAGGAGCCGGACTACCGGCCCAAGGCAGGCCCCTCCGGCGTCTATCCGGTGGTCTTTGAGCCGGAGGACGAGTCTGTCCGGGAGACAATGGAGCTCCAGGTGCAGGTGGGCGTCCGGCCCGCTCCCCTGACCGTCACAGAGGTTTCCTCCTATGGGCGGGTATACGACGGTTCCCGCCGCCTGCTGCGGTCTGTCATCAACTTTGAGGGCAAGCCGGAGGGCGTTGAGGACCGGGTGATCGTCATCGGACAGGCTGTCCTGGGCGCTCCCTCCGGCGGCGGAAGGGCGGGAGACGCTGGGCGTTATACTGCCGTGGATTTGGAAAACCTCTCTCTGGGCGGTCTGGGCTCGGAAAATTACACCCTGGACGGAGTGGCCGCCCTGGAGGATGTCCCCCTGGAACGGGCTATCGAAATCACCCCTGCCAAGCTGACCGTCTCGGTGCGGGAGCCTGTGTCCATCACCGTGGGCGACCCCATGCCGGAGCTGGCGGAGGAGGACCTGACTGTCCTTGGTCTGGTGCCCGGTGAGGCCATGTCGGAAATCGACTTTGACGGTCTTTCCACTGTCTGCACCCCGGAAACCAGCCGGGACCCGGCCTCCGGGACCATCCGCCCCGACGGACTGGAGGCGGACAACTACACCCTCATATATGCTCCCACCGAATTCACCGTCAAGGAAATGGTGTTCCAGGGAACCCCCTATGATGTAGAGGGCGAGCTGGGCCAGAACGGCTGGTACACCGATGAAATCACCCTCACCCCCAACGAGAGCGCCGGGCGGTTCCAGTTTATCAGCATCGACGGGGGACGCACCTGGGACGACTCCGCCGTCATCAAGGAGGACGGCGTCCACGAGCTTTCGATTCTGATGTCCACCGGCACGGGCCGGGAGGATGTCTCCATAGAGGCCCCCGCTTTCTCCTGCAAGCGGGACAGCCAGCCGCCGGAGCTGGGCCGGGTCAAAACCGATTACCAAGAGGACTGGACTAATGAGGACGTGTCCTTTACCCTCTCCTGCGCCAACGAACCCGCTTCCCCCGTTACCTTCTATGCCCGGATTAACGGCGGGGACTGGAGGCCCATCTCCGGTGACTCCTATACCGCCATGGCCACCCAGACCGTGCAGTTCAGGGCCGTATCGGAGAGCGGGCTGGAGAGCTCCGCCTCCGACGAATACGAGGTGAAGATTGACAAGGCGGGCTCCGGGAAGCCCTCCCTGGAGGGAATTCCGTCGGGCTGGGCGGAGGATCAGGTGATACTGACCGTCAAGGGCCCCTCTCCCCTGCCGGGCAGCGGCATTAAGGAATTCTCCTATTCCACCGACGGCGGAAGGCGGTGGAGCGATCCCATTCCCTGGGACGACGAGGGTGAAAACACCTTTATCATCGACGAAGACGGGGATTACACCGATTCCGTCCTGGTGCGGATTGTCACCAATGTAGGCAGTGAGGGGGAAAGCGACCCCTATACGGTCCGGCTGGACAGCTCCCGCCCGGCGTTTGAACTTTCCGTGGAATCGGACGGCAAATCCTATGAGGAAGGGGAGCCCACAGAGCATTCCGTCACCTTTTCCGTGGCCCCGGCGGAACGGCAGGACATTCCCTCCGATGTGTCCTATTTCTACCGGGCCGGGGAGGAAGGAGAGTGGGTCCCCCTTTCCGGGCAGCGGCTCACCGTCAATCCCCCCAGCGACGGCGTGACCCTGAAAACCACCTATTTCTTTAAAGCCGTCAGCGGGGCCGGGGCGGAGAGCGAGGAGCAGTCGGTTCGGGTGCTGCTGTACCGACCCTCCTTTACCCCCGTCCGGGCCGCTATGTCCGCAAGCGGCTGGAGCAGGGAGACCGTTACCGTCACCCTCTCCGGCGGACTCCCGGAGGACCAGCTGGAACAATACGAATACTGCGTCACCGAAACGGAGGCGAAGCCCGGCTCCGACGCCGAATGGGAAGAGGTCCAGGGGGAATTTGACGTGTACCAGGAAACAGACTCCTGTTTTTGGTTCCGGTCAGTCTCCCTCTGCGGGACCATAGGCGGGGAATCCACCGCGCCGGTCCGTCTCCAAATTGACCGCTCCTCCCCCAATATCCGCCGGGCAGAGGCGGAGGATGTCACCGAAAGTACCGCCGTTATTTTCCTGGAAAGCGGAGAGGCCGGAGAGGTCTTCTATCTGCTGGAGCAGGGAGATGCCGCCGGAGAAGACCCGGACGCGGAGGCCGTAGCCCTGGGTACACTGGCAGGCAGGATTGAAAAATCCGCCAGCTTCCCCCTCAACGGCCTGGAGCCGGGGGAGGAATACACCGTCTCCTTGGTGGTCCGGGACCGGGCGGGGAACCTCTCCGACCCGGAACAGCTGACCTTTGTCACCAAGCCACCCCTTCCGGAGGGGGTGCTGACCGAGATCGACTATCCGGCGGAGACCATCTACTTCACCTCCGGCTATGAGCTGAACACTGGCAAGGATTTTGACGAAGACGGGGATATCCCCGCCGGGTCCATCTCCGCCTACATACCGGAGGCTGGAGAGCCTGCGCGGATTCTCTATCTGCGGGCCAAGGCCGAGGGGGATACCCCCGCCAGCGCCCCCGTTGAGGTCTCCATCCCGCCCAGGCCGGAAAACCCGGCAGACGCTGAAATCGATTATTACGCCGAAACTGTGCTGCTGAAGTCCGGGGCAATGTACTCCTTCAACGCTGTAGACTTTGAAGAGGCGGACGGCCCTATCTCCATCTCCGACCGGATTCCCCAGAACGGAGAGGATCACGTCACCCTTTCCTACCGTATGCCCGCGGAAGAGGATTGCTTTGCCAGCACCGTGGCGGGGCTGAACATTCCCGCCCGTCCCGACGCGCCGCCCGCCCCCGCCATCAAGGAGAGCGGCAAGAATTCCATCACCCTGGACGGGGTGGAGGGGGCCTATTACCGGTGCGACGGCGGAAACTGGCAGAAGAGCCCGACATTCCAGAGCCTGAACTCCTCCACTTCCTATACCTTTGAGGCATACATTCCGGCGGGGGAACAGAACTTTTCCTCCGCCGAAAGCCAGCCCTCCGAATTTACCACCCTCTTCGCCCTGCCGGAGGGGGATGGGACGTCCATCAGCTTTGAGGACGAAACCATCAACTATGACGACCGAAAATACGAGGTCAGCCCGGATGAGGACTTTAGAGACATCCTGAAGGACGGAGAGTCCATCTCTAAGTACATCCCCGCAGCTGGCAGCGCAGGCGGCGTACTGTACATCCGCGTCAAGGGGGACCGGAACACCTCCCCCAGCAACGGGGAAGCTTTCTCTATCCCTGCCCGTCCGGAGCCCCCCAAAGTAAGGGCCGCCGCCGGTCTGTACACCGTCATGGCTGTCTATGGGGAGGATGAGGAATTTTACCTTTCCCCCGCCGAGGACGCGGAGGATATCAAATGGGACGATGTACGCTGGCAGTCCTCCGGCAGCTTCCGGGACCTGGAGGCGGGGACAGAATACATCCTGTATGCCCGCAGGCCGGCAACGGAAAACAGCTTTGTATCCGAACGAACCCAGACCCGGATACGCACCCTGACCTCTGTCACCGTACAGACCAGCGGGGAGGGCGAGGGGGACGGAACGGCCGTAGTGCTGGTCAACGGAACACCCCTCTTTGCCGCTGAACCGGGGGACGTGCTGGAGTGGAAGGCCACCGGCGGCAACCTGTACACCCCTTCCATTGAGGTATTGGGAATCAGCGGGGAAATCTCCGGTCCCTACCGGGAGGAAAATGTCTGGAGCTGGCGCTATACCGTCTCCCAGGAGGACCGGGAAATCGAGGGAATCGTGAACCTGGAGGAGCGGAAGCTGGTCTCGGTGAGCCCAGCGGTGGAGCTTCTCTCTGTCTCTGCCGACGCCCAGGCCAACGAGAGCGTCAACGCCCTTCAGGACTACCTGGAGGGAACCGTCCCGGTGCGGGCCCTCTACGACAACGGCTCCCAGGAGGAGCTGTATCTCCCCTATCTCCTCTCCAGGAGCTCCGACGAATGGGACCCCAGGGGCGGGGAATACCTTCTGGAGGCCCAGACCGGCCTGCGGGATGAGGATGACGAGGAGATTACCTGCGCCGTGCGGGTGCTGGTGCGGCCCGTTGCGGCGGCGGTCAACGCGGGAGGGGATATCTTCCTCCCCGTCAGCTCCGACGGCTACTCTTTCCAGGACATTCCCCTGCCGGATACCGTGCGGGCCTGCTACTCCTCCGGGCAGGAGGAGACGCTGGAGGCCCGGTGGGATCGGGTGTCCCTCCCCGGCGGCTTTGGAACCTATGAGGGCAGACTGACCCTCACCGGAGAGACAGAGCTCCCCGACTGGGCCATGGGCGAGGAGAACCTCTCCCTCACCGTCACGGTGGTCCAGCAGCAGCCGGTGAGCGACTATCTGCTGCTCTCCGCCGAGGGGTGGGAATACGGCGATACCCCCAATGAGCCCTCCCTTTCCGCCGACGGCGGGGTCTCCCTCAACCCCACCGCTTATTCCTGTACCTACTCCGGCACGGCGTTGGACGGAACGGTCCTCAGCAATGAGCAGACCCTGCCGGAAAAGGCCGGTGTATACACCGTCAAGGCGGTGTACCAGGACGCGGAGCAGGCCGGTTCGGTCTCCGTCCCTCTTCTGGTAGAGCCTGCCATCCTGACCGCCGCGGAGGTGGAGCTCTCCCCCAAGCCCTATGATGGTCAGGCGGAGACTACCCTTTCCGGCGTCGCACTGAAGGGGACAAAAAACGGGGAAGAGCTGACATTCGGCCGGGACTTTGAGGCTGCGGCCGCCGCCTTTGAGGACGCCCAGGTGGGCAGCGGCAAACCGGTCAGCGGGAACCTGGTTCTGGGGCTTTCCGGACTGACCGCCAACTATACCCTGGAGGAGGCCTTCCAGGCTGTGGGCGAAATTGTTCAGGGGGAAGGGACTGCCAATCCTGCCTACCGCTCCACCCAGCCCCAGCTGGAGGAGCTGCACATTGTAACCAACCAGACCCCCACCCTTGGAGACGTCAAGCTGCCCAAGGGCTGGAGCTTTATCGAAAATTCCGCTCAGAGCCTGACCCAGGCACTCCATGGGGACAGCCAATCGGATAGACAGAGCTTCTCCCTGCGCTACACCTCTTCCGACCCCAACTATGCGGACGTGACCGAGGAATTCCGCCTGCCGGTGACGACAGTCTCCGCCAGCGTGGAAGGGGGAGACGTTCAGCTCCTGAAGATCGATACCCTGGAGGAGGCCCGCCGCCTGCCGCACATTGAGGTTTCGGTGGTGGGGGCGTCCCTCTCTGGGACTGTCACGGGAGATGACTTCTATTGGTTCTCCCGCAACGACCTGGTGCGTATCGAAGACCAGTACGCCACCCCCTTGGGCGACGGCGTTGGACTGCTGGAGCTGCGGTATGCGGGGAGCTTAACCCCCATCGCCTGCCTGCTGCTGGAGATAGACAGTGGCAGCGCCTCTCGAAACAGCCTGACCGACATCCTGGAGATTGCCGGGGATATCAACCGTCTGCTGGTGTCCAGCGGAAAAACCCTCAGGGAGGAGGAACGGGAATTTTTGCAGGCAGTCATTCAAGGGATTTCCAAGGCCCAGGAGGGAGAAGGCAGCCCCGCCCTGACTCTGGACCAGATGAAGCTGCTGGATGAATTCCAGCGCCTGGGGCTCAATTCGGAGCTGGAAACCAGGCTGGAAGCTGTTCCGGGGATGCCCGCGCCTGTAGAAGCATCGGCCTGGGGCGTGGGCACAGCGGCCGGGGCCCAGGTCAATGATTCCGTTATCCTGACGCTGACCCCTGTTCAGCCCACTGCCGGGGCGGCCATGGAGCTGGAGCTTTCCCTGATTAAAAACCGGGAGGCAGTGGAACCCTCCGTCCCCTTTTACCTCTGGATTACCCTGCCGGACAATCTCCCTGGGGAGACCATAGGGGAAATCCATCAGGCAAAGGGAGAGCGGGCCAATGACTGGGTCCCCATCTCCTTCCAGCGGGACGGGCAGAGGCTACTGACTAAGCTGGATTCCCTTTCCAAAATCCATCTGCTCACCGGACCCGCTGCCAATGCGGGCGAACAGACCGTTCTGGATCAGTCTAATCTGGACAGCCAAACCCCGGAGAACAACCAGTCGCTGGCGCTGACCGCCTCCCAGGAGGAGTTCTGGGACACAGCAGCCTCCTTCGTCCGGGAAGCTCCGGCGGGCGGTATGCTCCGCCTCAACTCCAGGGGATACGACCGGATGCCAGTATCCTTTATGAAGGCGCTGGAGGACAACGGCCAGGTAACTGTGCTGATACAATGGAACGGCGGAGAAAACATCCTTATTCCCGCCGGGGAAGCGGACATTCCAGAGCAGGAGCGGAGCTTCTATCCTCTGGCGCTGCTGGAGGAACGGTACTCCCTGCCTCAGGAGGACACCCAGTCAAATCTGGAAAGCCTGGCGTATGCGGCCTCCGGGGATGTATGGATTATCACCGCGCCGGAGGAGGCCAACATTGTGCTGACGGAGGAGACAATGACCTCCAAGGAACAGGGCGTTCCCGGCCAGCAAGCCGAACCCGGAGACCAAAAGGATTTCCGGGAGGAGCCTTCCGTCCCGGCCGAAAGGGAACAGCCCCAGTCCCGGAGGACGTCCGCCGTCCCGTTAATCCTGGCGGGGATACTGGCGGTCTGCTTAGGCGGGGTGTTTGCACTTAGGCTGCTGTTGACAAGGAAACGGAAATAGTTTCCTTTCAACATTTCCACTGTTAAATTGTTGAAAAGCCGCATGCAGGAGATAAAAATCTTCCGTATGCGGCTTTTTGGCTGAAATGTCGTCTAAATCCTGACAAATGGCAGACAGAAAATGGAAACAAAAAGATTGCAAAAAAGTTAAAGGAATATGCCAAAAACCATTGAAATTTTGAAAAAACCTATGTTATAATATGAATGGCCGCATAAGACGGCTGACGCATTGTCTCATTAAAAATCGCCGCCTAAGCTGCGGCAGAAGTAGAAATGGAGCTGAGCCATAACATGAACCCGAAAAGACATACCAGATTTTATAAGAAGACCCTGTCCCTGCTGCTGGCGCTGGCCATAACGGCTTCCATACCCACCACGGCATTTGGTCTCTATTACGACGATGAAGAAGAGGATGAAGAGGACTATGGCGGCTACAGCCTGAGGGAACGGATGGAGCTGCGCAAGGAAGAGGAGGAAAGACGGGCCAACGGCGAGTATTGGGACGACGAGGAATACTGGGACGACTACTGGTCCGAAGACCTGAATCCCGATGAGGAATACTCCGGGGCCGCTGTCTCCACTTCCCAAAAGGCCACAGTTTCCACGTCCAAAAAGGCCAGCACTGTCACAACTGCCGGAACCGCTGGAACCTCCGGCTCCAAGAGCATCACTGTAAACAATAATGCCAAGAAGACCTCCTCCAAAACCCCCACCACCGTCTCCAATATGGCGGCTTCCATCAAAAACTATCAGGCGAAGAACTCCGACGTCAAGGCCTGGCTGAAGGTGTCCGGGACGAACATTAACTATCCTGTTCTGAAAAGCCCCAACGGGAGCAACACCTATTATGAGGCCAAGGGCCTGGATAAAAAGTACAGCAAAGACGGCGTCATTTGGGCGGACTACGGCGTTAATTTCGGCGATTCCTCCACCCTGACCCAGAATACCTGTATCTTTGGGCATAATTGGACCAATTCCTGGAGGACCGCTTACGTCAACCGAGCAAAGGACGTTATGTTTGCCCAGCTTGTCCCCCTAAAAAAGCTGGACTTTGCCCAGAAGAACCAGAAAATCTACTACTCCACTGAGTATGAGGATATGACCTTCCAGATTTTTGCCGTGTTTATCTGCAACGCCAATGATCTGGACTATGTGCCCTCTACTTATACCACCAAGCAGTTCTCCAACCTGATCGCGGAGGCGCGTTCTCTGTCCTTCTTTGACTACGACACCACTGTGACCACCAGCGACAAGCTGATCACCCTGTCCACCTGCATTGACGCGTACTATAAAAACGGCGTCCGTCAAACCAACCAAAGGTTTGTAGTAATGGGCAAGCTGGTGAAGGGTACGGACGCCACCAAGGATGTCACCGTTACCAAGAACACCGACGCCAAGACCCCCACCGGAATGGGTACACGGAAAGACAAATAAAAAACGGTGAGAAAATGCGGCGGCCCGGCGGTAGATTACCGTCGGGCCGTTTTGTATGTGGGCCGAAAAATGGGTATTTAGGGCAGCAGAACAGGAAACAATCGCTCCAAAAATCGAATCCCCGCCTGGGTCCGGAAGTATTTTTCCCTGGCGGTCCGGACTGCCTCCTCTCCCCGTTTTCCCTCATCCAGATTGACCAGGAAATCAGCTTCCACCAGGATTTGAAAATCTATCCCATCAATGGCTGTATAAGTGTGATGATGCCCCACCAGAAAGCTGACCCGTTCCGCCGTTTGCTCCGAAAAGCCCAGGGAAAGCAGCATCTCCTTCGCAGGAAGAATGCCCTCTTTTTCCTGATAGGGACCATCGTGGCAGCCGAATTTCTTCTCAGCGGGCTTGATGCCAATATCATGGACCACCGCCGCCGCTTCCAGGGTATAACGGGTGCTCTCGTCCAGTCCCTCCAGCTCTCCAATGGTTTTGGCATAGCCCCAGACCTTGAGGTAATGGTTGATTCGCTTGGGGCTCCCCGCCTCCCAGTCCGCCATTTTGTCAATCAGTTGGGAAATTTTTTGAAAATCCATGGCGTATACTCCTTTGTTTTTACTTTCAGGTATTAGAGTGGCAAAAAAGAAATAATCGCCGTCTCCTACTTCCAATAGAACGGCGATTCATTTCTTCGTTTTACTGCTAGCAGGGGTCCAACCGTCTACTGGCAGAACCACCTTTATGCTTTTATTATATCCGATACCCTTCCCCTTTGTCAACAAAAATTTCATTGCTTTTTGTCGAACCATGTGTTATGATAATATTGTGGTTCTGCCATAAACGGTAGGCGGTTGGTCCCCTGCAAAGGGGGCCATTCCCCTTGGGAATATTTCTTTGGCCCCCGTACATAGAAAGGGGGGCTGTGCTATGACAACAAATGAAGTTTTAACTCTTTGTTTGGTGATCATTGGTATTTGTAATCTGTTTATCCAGATTAACAACAAAAAGAAATAATCGCCGTCCTCCTGAGAAAAGCACGGCGATTATTTTAAGCTTTTAACGGGGGGTCCAACCGTCTACTGGCGGAACCACCTTTTATGTCTTTATTATACTTGACTCTTCCCACTTTGTCAACCCTGATTCTTCTAAAAAGGACTTGACATTTCAGAATAAACATGCTATAGTAATCATATAATAAATATGCGGTATGCCGCATATTGGCTTGGTCTTTTGATCTGGGCCACCGCAGACGGGGACACTTCCCCGTCATTTTTTTATTTTGGAGAGTTTGAAAATGAGTTTGCTGAGTATTTTTGTGGACGAATCCGGCGACTTCGGAAAGGTGGAAAATAACTCACCTTATTATCTAGTATCGCTTGTTTTTCATAATCAATCGGATGATATTTATCAGTCGATAGCGGAGCTTGATAACGCGATCTTATATATTGACCCCAAACAAAAATATATTCACACCGGACCACTTATTCGCAGAGAAGAACCTTATCATTATATGACTATCGACGAACGCAGACAAATACTTTACAAAATGCGCATGTTTTTTCTTCACACTCCGATTTTACATACCACAATAAAAATCAACCGCAAGGAAGCAAATGACAAATTTTCTCTCACATCTCATCTCTCCAAATGCTTAAAATCTTACATAAACAAGCATTATGAGTATTTTACATCGTTTGAAAAAATTATTGTTTACTATGATAACGGTCAACAGGAATTGAATTTGGTGTTAAACACGATTTTCAGCTTGCTTTTATCTAACGTTGAATTCAGAAAAGCGTCACCGTTAGAATATCGGCTGCTACAGCTTGCGGATTATATCTGTAGCCTTGAATTGCTGTCAATAAAGCTCTCCGGAAAGCGGTTAAGCAAATCCGAGAAAGCGTTCTTTTACAAGCCGCAAGAACTGAAAAAAACATTTATCAAATCAATTAAAACCAAAGAATTATTGTAAGACTGCAAAGCAATTTATCAATCTCCGCCCAAAAACAACCGCCCCGGATTTCTCCGGGGCGGCCTTTTTTCTATTAAGCTAATAGAAAAGCAAAAGCAATTAGTTGCCGGAACGCTCGTAAACGGTCTTGTAGATCTCTCTCAGTTCCTTAACATTCAGGCTTTCGAGTTCTGCCTTGTACTCGTTCCAGTCAGCGTCGTTGCCAGGGTCCTTTTGGCCAGTCATGAACAGAAGCAGCCACTTGTTCACAGCGTCGGTCAGATAGGTGTTCAGCTCTGTAACACGAGAGGTCTCCTCTTCGGTATACTTCATGATAGCGGGCATAACGAAGACATTCTTCGGGTTCTTCAGAATCTTTTCTTCCCACTCAGCCAGAACAGGGGTATAGGTAGAAATATACTCAGAGCCTTTCCACATACCGGAGGAACCAATCTGATAGGTGCCAAGGCCAACGCCCTCCGCTTTCAGAGGAGTGGAGAACTGATCCTTAATCTGCTTCTTGCCATCAACCACATCATAGGTAACACCCTCTACGCCGAAGCTGTGGAAGGTAATACCCTCTTCGGTGGTGCTCCACTGCATGAACGCACACATACGCTCAACCTGCTCATCGGTTGCACTGGAAGCAAAGGCGCGCATATCAGCAGAATGGTAGTTGTCCTTCTTAACGGAACGCTTATCGGGATTGATAGAGGGAACAACGTCGGTCCACTGCCAGTCAACATCGGGAACATTGTCCTTCTGCAACTTATTGTCCTCTGCCAACTTAGCGGGGTAATCGTACATAAGGGCCTTGTTGCCCAGCGCCGCATAGGCTTTTGCCTGGTCAGATGTAGCTGTGGCAAACTCAGGATACATCAGGCCTTCTGAAACGATGGAGTAGGCAAACTTGCATAGCTCACGATAGGTGTCAGAATCGTAAACATAGTCGTAGAACTCACCAGTAACGGGGTTTACAAAGGTAGGCATATCGGGCAGCATATCGGGCAGACCCCACATCTGGCCCCACTTGGAAATAATAAACAGAGGACGGTCACTTGCGTCAACCAGAGGAACGATATTCATCTTCTCCTTGATGGTGCGGCAAGCCTGGAGGAACTCGTCGGGATTAGAGGGGAACTCGGTAATTCCACACTTGTCAAAGACATCTTTACGATAGACCCAGGCCATATTACCGGCCGTGTCACGGGCGGTGGGCAGAGTGTAAATCTTGCCGTCAGACCAAGACAGGTAGTTCCAAAGATAGCCTTTGAAGATACCTTCGCCCTGGCTGTCCCACAGATGCTCATAACCGGGAATCAGGTTCAGGATTTCTTCCTGGGTAAAGCCGCGGAAATATCCGGCCTCGGTCCAGGCATCGCTGCCCCATGCGGGACGAACGTTCCAGATAAAGTCGGGCTCCATCCCTGCGGCATACAGGGTGGTAATCTTGGTAGACAGGTCGCTGCCGGCTACATAGGTATTCTTCCACACCATGTTGAATTTTTCTTTGAGCATTTCGTCCAACAGATGCTCGGTGGGCTCGGTGGGAACGTCACCGCGGCGAAGGATTTCCAGCTCAATCTCTTTGTCATAGCTGGCCTCACCCTGCTGTTCGGCAGGTGCGGAGGAAGTATCTCCTCCAGTGCTGGCGGGGGCGGTGGAGGAAGAACCTCCGGTGCTGGCGGGGGTGCTGCTGGAAGGAGTGCTGCTGGAGTTACCGGAGCAGCCTGCCAGAGACCCAGCGCAAATCAGCGCTGCCATCAGAATGGAAAGCGTTTTCTTCATAGTTTTCGTCCTTTCTTGATATATGTTTATTTCATCTGGCCCACCAAACGGGCCATAGGGGTAGACATCAGTGAAGCATTAGCCCTTAACGGAACCGATCATAACGCCCTTGACAAAGAATCTCTGGATGAAAGGATAAATCATCATCATTGGAGCCATGGAGAACACCAGGGTAGCATACTTAACCGCCACATAGTTGGTAAAGTACAGGCTGCTGTCGGTGACAATCTCACCGTCATACGCCGCCTGATCCAGACTGGCGGAAAGGAGAACAATCTGACGGAGCATATACTGCAAAGGCATCTTTTCGTCTTCGTTGAGGTAAACCATTGCGGAGAACCATGAATTCCAGTGTCCCACCAGGTAGTATAGGCCGACAGTCATCATAACAGCCTGGGACAAGGGTAACATAATCTTGAAGAAGATAACAAAGTCATTTGCGCCGTCAAGGTAGGCGGATTCCTCCAGTTCCGCCGGAAGCGAAACGAAGAATGATCTCATGATAATCATGTTGCTGGTATTGATGGCACCGGGAAGAATCAAAGCCCACCAGGAGTTATACAGATGGAGGGTCTGGGAAATCAACAGGAAGGAGGGAATCAGGCCACCGGAGAAGTACATGGGAATCATGGCGATGATGGTGTAGATTCCCCGCAGGGCCAGTCTCTTTCTGGAAAGGGCATAGGCATAGGTGGTGGTAAAGAGCATATTGATGGCAGTACCACCGGCGGTGATGATAACCGAGTTTTTAAACGCCCTTGTCAGGGTAGGCATATGGAAAATGCCCTTGTAGGCATCAATGTTGAATTCCACCGGGAAGATAGTGACAAGTCCTCTATCGTTGGCGTTGGCACTGGACAGGGATGACGAAATAACATAGAGAACCGGATACAGCGTAACAACCAGGACGATAATCATAGTTGCATAGACGATGATATCCATCACCTTGGATGATACAGATTTATCAGCAATCATAAAGCAAGCTCCTCCTCGTTAAAAGTCAGCCCTATTACCACAGGCTGCTCTCGGTGAATTTTCTGGACAGGGAGTTGGCAACCCACAGGAAGATAATGTTCACGATAGAGTTAAACATTTCAACGGCTGTAGAGAAGCTGTAGTCGTTGTTCTGAAGACCGCGGCGGTAAACGAAGGTACTGATAACGTCGGAGGTCTCATAAGTGAGCTCGTTGTACATCAGCAGGACCTTTTCGGAGCCGACGGACATCATGGAGCCGACTCGGAGGATGAACATAACCACGACGGTGCCCATAATGGAGGGGAGGGAGATGTGGAACATCAGGTGGAAGCGGTTGGCCCCGTCGATGGCGGCCGCCTCATATAGCCCCTGGTCCACAGCGGACAGAGCCGCAATGTAGATAATTGCGCCCCAGCCCAAGCCAGTCCAGATACCGGAGATGACGTACAGGGTGCGGAACCATCCGGGCTCGGTCAAAAAGGCGATGGATTCGCCGCCGAAGAAGTTGATGATCTTGTTGACAATACCGGTAGAAGGAGCGACGAACATGGACAGCATACCGATAACCGCTGCAAGAGAAATAAAGTGAGGCAGATAACTGACGGTCTGCACAAACTTTTTAAAGAACACTGACTTTACTTCGTTAAGCAGCAGGGCAAAGAGAATGGGAAGCGGGAAGCCGAAGATCAGGTTATAGAAGTTAAGAAGTAGGGTGTTTCGGATCAACTTAAAAGCATACGGTCCGGTAAAGAATGTCTTAAAGTGCTTAAATCCGACCCAAGCGCTTCCGGTGATGCCATCCCGGATTTTGTAATCCTTAAAAGCGATCTGCACGCCATAGATAGGTATGTACTTAAAGATGATAAAATAGATAAGGCCGGGTAAGATCAGGAGCTGGAGCCACCGGGAGGCCCAAATGTCATGGAGGACCTTTTTGAATCCCGTCGGCTTTGTATTCTGCAAGGATGTTGCAGTACTCATATGGCGCACCTTCCTCAAAAAGAATTTTATTAACACAGCGCACATTATTGTGGGACTGTCCGTCCCTCCCATGACAGGGAATAGAAAAGCGGAAACTGGCAATTTTTGTTTTTCCTTTAGTAAAAATTACCATTCCTATTTCTTCTGTCGATTTGGGCGTTTTGCACTGTTTTATATAATTCAAAGAACTATATTCCAGCGGATTATCTATCTTACCCTTGCCTTTCAGGTGGAGAAAACGAAAAAGTTATAATTATTTCAAAATTTTTTCAAACTTCTAAGGCAATAATAGCATCTGTTTTGTGAAAAGTCAACTCAAAAGGGGTAATTATTTTATTTATTTTGTGATACACTGGGGATACACGAGTAGATAAGCCAAAAAAGTTAATTTTATTATGTGTTCTTCGGCCAATTTGTATAGTTTATTCGATTTTCTTGAATTTGTTTGTATGCAAGGGGGTGTTGGCTGCATGGTCATCGGGACAGCGATCCGGCTGCGTATCTTGGACATATGTGGCCAACGAAATATGACTGTTAATAAACTTTTCACAGTAAGTGGTATCACACAGTCAACTTTGAACAACATTGTCAGCGGCCGCAACCGCAGCGCCACGGTCTCCACCATCAAAAAAATCTGCGACGGTCTGGACGTCACAATTATTGATTTTTTTGATGACGACCTCTTCCGGGACCTGGAGCAGGAGATATATTGAGATACATAAGGACAGCCGCCGGAGAAATCCGGCGGCTGGGGTTTTGGGGATTTTAAATTATTTGTCTCTGTAATGTGAACCACACTGAACGATTTTTATAGTCTCGCCCTCTATGCGGTAAACGATACGGTTTGCATCATCTATTCTCCGGTTCCAATATGTGGACATATTCCCGCTCAGCCTTTCGGGTTTTCCTAATCCCTTATATCCATTTCGGTCAATGTCCTTCAGAAGCTGTAAAATGCGTTTCAAGGTTTTTTTATCCTGCTTGGTCCAGTATTCAAAGTCATCCCAGGCTTCATCTGTCCATGATTTAATCATCTAAGTCTACCTCATGGACGGTGCCTCCGGTAGATTCCATTTGAGCGATTGATCTTCTCAGTCTTTCCATGTTTTCTTCAGAATAAAATGGATCACCCGAAATTTCAAATGGTATTTTGTTCTGACGTACAGCGGCTTTAACAAACACAGTAACTGCCGTTGTCATGTTTAATCCCATATCTTCAAAGAGGGCCTCCGCCCGTCTTTTCAGATTTTCATCCATCCGTATGGTGACGCTGGTCGATGCCATGTAATCAACTCCTTTCACTTAAATCATACTGCTATTTGCCTATTATGTCAATACATAGTATGTACAGTAATTGTAAATAATTCATTTATGTTGACTGAAAACTTTTATGGAAACTTTGCGTGGGATATGGTATATTAGAAAAAAAGAGAGATTATCGCAAGGAGTGAGAAAAATTGAACGGGCAAAATCGGGGCTGCGAAAAAGAATGATTTTTTCACAGCCCCGCATTAAGTTTACCGGTTATCGGTATCAATCACCGCGAAATTGTACTTCCCGTCATTGAACGTCAGGAACGCCCCCTCCTCGCAGGTGTAATAAACCTCTGTGGACGCGCCCTCCAGCTGCTCTCCCTTTTTGTTGATGTAATAATGTTCTCCGTCCTTTTCCACCCAGGAGATTCCCTCGGAAAACCGTCCGGAGGCGTCAAAGGCAAAGTCGATGACCATCCCTTCGCCGGGCACAAGGTATCCCCATTTTCCGGCCTTACAGACCGCCATCAGCCCGTCAGAGTAGCCGCCGATGCCTTCATAGATTTCGGTACCCACCTTCTGGCCCTTGTTGTCCAGGATGCAGTAGGAAACCCCGTCCTCGGTAGCCCAGGAATAATCCTCTTCCGCCAGTACCGCTGGGTCGCCGTTGTACCCAAAATATCCAAAGTCCTCATAGAGGGCAGAGGTGAGCAGCTCGCCTTTGTAATTCCAAAGGCCCCATTTTCCGTTTTCACTGAGATACCCGCAGACACCGCCTCTGAAATCTCCAACGTTTACCGCGCCCGCGGGTGTGGTAAGGGTGCGCTGGCCGGAGGAATTGATGTAGAACGACTCCGTTACATTGTTGTTTTCATCCGCCAGCCAGGTCAGAATATGCTCCGGGTCCCAGGCACCCTCGTTATTGCAGCTGCCGCCGAAGCCGTATTCATAGCCATAGGGTTCGCCCTGGGTCACATTAAAATACCCCGGAAATCCCAGGTCCATAACGATGTTCCCATCCCTGTCCACCAGGTGGCAGGTTTCTTCTTCTCCCATATTCGCCTGGAGCAAGCCGTTGCAGTACCGGCCTTGGAATGCTTCACGGGGCCGGAAGAGCTCTCTGCCGCTGGTATCGAGCACCTTGTATTCAGAGTGGGCTGATCCGCCGCCCTCATAGACCTCGGTGACGGTATGGGCGGCCACGGCACGGCCCTCGCTGAAGGGGGCTGGGAAATCAAACTGGGGCTCCACGATGGTTTCCCCAGTGAGAATATTCCGATATCCCCAGCCGCTCCCCTCCTGGTAGAAGGGATACAGCCCCTCCTCCGACATGGGGAAGTAGCTCCCCACATCCCCGGTAGAAGGGTCGGCAACAGTGAAGAAGACCTCGTCCATGACCACCTCATGGAACCAATTATCCCAAATTTCTTGGGAAATCTGGTAGCAGACCTGAAAGACGCCGCTCTGGTCCACATAGCCGCAGTCCAGCCCCCGCAGGGCGAAGGCATAGCCGTTTTGAAACTCCTCCGCATAGTCAAAGCCCTGGTCGCAGAGATACCGCATTTTTGAGGGCAGAGATTTTTCCCCTTCGGTGGGAGCGGAGGAGGAAGCCGGGGCCTCCGATCCGGCGCTTGCAGGCGCGGAGGCGCTTTGAGAACTCTCAGTATTTCCAGTACCCACAGGGCTTTCAGAACTCTGAGCATTCTGGGAGCTCTCCGGCGCGCTGCTTGGAACCGAGCTCTGTTCCACAGGCTCTTCTGTGGGGGGCGCGGTCCCGCAGGCGCTGAACAATGCGCTGAGCGCTAGAACACACACTATCAATGCCGCAAATTTTTGTTTTCCTTTCACAACCATCAAACCTTTCTATTTCCTATTTCGGAATCCATATGTACAAAACCAGTATATACCCGAAAGGGAAAAAATTTCAACCAAATTCACAAAGGAGATGTGAACGCACCGGATATATTATTTTAATACTTACCCTTGCCCGACAAGAGCATAGCACCCAAAAACAGCTCCAACAGCGTATCTGCATCGTTGTGAAGTCCTGCCAGGCGACAGCCTGCCTGCTCCTCCACACCTAGCATTTGCACCGTTGGAGCTGTTTTTGGGCTTTCGGCGTTTTGGGGCCATACTTTAGGAATACGGTACAGATACACTTTTTCTGACCCGAAAAGTCGAGTTTTCCCCCTGTCAAGCAAAGGTAACTAATTATTTGTGCAATATTCCCTGTATATCCTTTTGCTTTTCCGGCATTTGTACTATAATTATTTAGGAGAGTCTCTGATAAAGCTGTTAAATCCCCTTTTTCAGTTTTTTGGGGTAAGGGGGACTGCACCTATCCGGCGCAGATATCGGGGTCTGTTATCAGTTATCGACTACTTAGAAAACTTCTTAGCTTAGGAGAGATTGGACCGAATACGGTTCGATTATCTCGGCTATGTGTCGGTGAAAAGCACAACATTCTAATCAACCATGAAAAAAGCAGCATATTTTCCCAGCTTTCATTCCGGCTTCTATCCCACGCCGGACAAGAGTAGTATGCCGTGGTGTATTGAACAGGTCTCAAACGAACCTCTTCCGGGAAAAGGCAAACCGTGCAACCGCCTTTATATCGTCTGGAAAATTTGGGAAATCTTTCCTAAGCTAGAGGCTTAAGGAGGGATTTTTATGTCAGTTTATGCCGAAATCTGAGAAAGCATCGTAAATCTGCGAAAACGAAAGGGTTTTACTCAGGAAAAACTCGCTCTGGAGTGTGAAATCAGCACCTCATACCTTCGCCGGATTGAGCACGGAGCGGCAAATCCGACGATTAAGGAGTTGAAGCGGATTACCGATGCATTGGAAGTGGAGCTTGAGGATCTATTTACTCTTGCGGAGATTGGAGCTGTGCTATAGCTATGAGTGTGAGTAAAAAACGCCGTCCTGAAATTTCAGCTGAAGCCTTTCGGCGTCCCATGCCCGTCACCGCGGCCCGGCAGTTCCGGGACGGAAATACCTATCCGGTCTGCCCACAATGCCGCCTCACCCTGGAACGGGAATATCAGTCCTATTGCGACCGCTGCGGTCAGCGGTTGGGTTGGAAGTCATTTCCCCGTTCTGTCACCATCATAAGGGACCCCTGAGACAGATCAGCGTAACCGGTGAATGGCAGCTATAAATCCGCACATCTATTTGGCCGGAACTGCTGCCAAACGCCCTGCCATCCAAAACCTCAAGCTTTATCAGAGATTTTCTCTACCTTCTGTACACTTTCCAATTCTTCCGACAGACCATGGTCCATCCGCGCCGGGCCCGAAGAGACTGAAGAGACTCTGAAGGGCAAGGGAAAAACCGCTTAGCCGTGATGGTCCGGCCAAGCGGTTTTTTCTCTGCCAATTTGCAGAATGCCACCGTATGCGGGATATTGCACCCTGTGGAGCCTGTCCGGAATCCCAGATCGATTTCTTCCAAAGTGTTGTCTAACAGGCATGTTCATGGTATAATAGTCGCAAAGCGACTATTATAGACTTTGATGCCGTTTTCCTCGCCCCTGTCGGGGCAACCGGAAAACATGGCGAATTATACCATTCACAACAGATTTTTCTGAACAAAGGGGGCTCGTCTGCCATGAAAATGCAGGAATCCGGCGAAAATTATCTGGAAACCATTTTGATTCTAAAGCAGGAAAAGGGCTATGTCCGTTCCATTGACATTGCAATGAAGCTGGATTTCTCCAAGCCCAGCGTCAGCCGCGCCATGAGCCTGCTGCGGGAAAACGGCTACATCACCATGGACCAAAAGGAGGGCTGGATCGAGCTGACCGGTTCCGGCAGGGAGATTGCGGAGCGCATCTATGAGCGGCACCAGGTGATTTCCCAATGGCTGATGGACCTGGGGGTGGCGGAGAAGACGGCCACCGCGGATGCCTGCCGCATCGAACACGTCATCAGCCCGGAGACCTTTGACCGCATCAAGGAGCACATCGCGCGGGACAAGGCCGCAAATTCCCACTGAGAAGTGAAGCATTCCATCAAATGAAAAAACAAGGGACGAAAAGCGGCAAATGTCGTTTTTCATCCCTTGTTTTGTTGTCTGACGGATGTACTTTTTGTAATAATTTGCTTTTTCTGAGATAACCCTATTGACAAACCCATTGCGGCATATTATACTGATACCATACTACTGTATTTTTTACAGTAGATTTAGGAGAAGGTACATAGGAACCGGATATCCCTTGACAAATTTTTTGTCAGGTTATTTTTATCACAAACTACTATATTTTTATCAGTAGTTGAAAGGAGCTGACGATATGAACAAAAAGATGTATCTGTCCCGGTTCTCCAGGCTGGCCCGCTGGCGGCTTCCCGCGGACGAGGCGGAGGAGGTGATTGATGATTACACCGAGCTCCTCACCTCTTACCCGGAAGGCGACACCGCCCTGGTAAAAAAGTTGGGTGACCCGGAGGTCGCCGTTAAGCTGCTGGGTATCTCCAGGGAGTATATGTGCTGGATGACATTTTTTTCTGTTATCTGTGTCAGCCTGTTGTATTTTCTTTTTGAATTGCTTGGCGGTCTGTCCCTGTATTATATCGGCCGGATAAACTATTTCTTTCATTTGGACTCCGTTCTATTTTATCTTTCCATGGGATTGATTATCCTACGGAAGTGGAAAAGCCCCAAGAGAAAGGGAAGATGTCCTGGACTGCTTCCTACCATACTGGGGATGCTGTTCCCTGCGGCAATGCTGGCGGCATCCTGGGGGTTTTTGTATTACCTCTATACCATTGACTTTAGCATTGATTGGCCTTACCCTATCTTTAAATCTGCTTTGTATTTGGCTGGTTTTATTTCATTTGCCGCCGCGCTGGCGGGGCTGATCCAGTACCGGATGCGGGACCGCCGCTGGCTTATTGTTACCGCAATGGCGGTTACGATTTTGTTTGTGAGTATGGAGTTGTTTTTGCTGATATCCTCATTGGATAACAAAGATGCTGTTCTTCCAGCAATGCGATATATAATGCGTCATGTCATAGCAGGTACGGTGGGGGTGATCTGGACGCTATGCTGCTGAACAAACAAACCTATCTGAAACGGTTTTCCAGACTGGTTCGCTGGCGGCTCCCCGCCGGGGAAGCTGATGATGTGACCGCCGACTACGCGGAGCTGATTGAGGCCCACCCCCAAGATGGGGAAGCCCTCCTGAAAAACCTGGGTACCCCTTTTGCCGCCGCGATGCACCTCAAATCTTTTCGGGAGTACCGGCGCTGGATGACGGTGTTTGTCCTTTTGGGGCTGTGTCTGGTTTACTTTCTCTGCGGCCTGTTTACCAGGGCATGGACCCTTCACGCCCTTAACACCTGGCTGTTTTACCTGTCCACCGGGCTGGCCTGCTTCTGGAAATGGAAGCTCGCCAAGGGGAAAAGGGGGAAATGTCCAGGACTGGTCCCCGCCGTGTTGGGGCTGCTGGGATGCGAGGTGTTCCTTGCCGGTGCGGCGGCGCTGCTGCTGTACTCCTTTTCCCGCCACATGCTGCCGGGGGAATGGTACGGGCCTGTCATCTATTCCGTTCTGCGCGGGATGGGGTGCCTTGCCTTTGGGGCGGGCTTTTGGGGGCTGATCAGATGCCGGACGCGGGACTGCCGCTGGCTTGCCCTCACGGTGCTGGGCCTCGTCCTGCTGAGCTTCTGCCTGACAACAACGTTATTTCTCCGGAGTCTAAACAACATATCCATCCTGGCATTTTGGGCGGGCAGGCAAATTGTTGCCCCCGTGGCAATCGGTATGATAGGGGTGATCTGGACATTATGGTGACAAAGAAAATGAACCGAGAGGCTTATCTGAAACGGTTTTCAAGGCTGGCCCGCTGGCGCCTCCCCGCCGGGGAGGCGGAGGAGGTAATCGCCGACTACAGGGAATTGGTTACGGCCCAACCGGAGGGGGGAGAGGCCCTCCTGAAAAACCTGGGCAGTCCCTTTTCCGCCGCCATGCAGATAAAGCCCGCAAAGGAATATTGGCGCTGGATGGCGGTGTTTGCCCTGCTGGGGCTGTGTTCCGTTTACTTCTTCTGCGGCTTGTTTTGCAGATGGCGGG
>Ga0209064_1001725_pt1 | contig 30664 bp, 31 predicted proteins | sample Inofromicrocosms_FD_187498 | JGI IMG/M metagenome (GOLD analysis project Ga0209064, IMG submission 187498) | Mouse cecum microbial communities from Vienna, Austria - Inoculum for glucosamine and mucus D2O microcosms (SPAdes) (version 2) | ecosystem: Host-associated > Mammals > Digestive system >... | reverse complement strand
TCTGGAAAAACGAGGCTGGAATACAGCCACTTTTTTATATTTTGAGCTAAGAACAAGAATAAAATCAAAATTTAAAGAAAAATGGTGCTGGGCATAACACCCAGCACCAAGTTTGTCTACAGTCTGAAAGCTGAGTGTTAATATACACCCAGCTTTTTAAGCTCCATTACGGCATTTTCTTTTGTTGTAAAACAGACGGCTTCCATGCCAAGCTTTCTTGCAGCTTCGCAGTTATCCTCCCTGTCGTCAAAAAAGACGCATTCTCCCGGAACCAGTTTATAACGCTTTATCAAAAGCTCATATATTTTTGGATCAGGCTTGATAATTTTCTCTACATAAGACAGAATGCCTCCGTCCGTATATGGAATAAAATCCAGTACATGGGCGCATTCCCTTGCCGCCTTTTTCGAAAAATTGGACAGGTAATATACCTTCAGCCCCATGTTCTTTAGCTCTTCAATCCAGGGAATCGTGCTCTCACGCCTTCTTAGCATATCATGAATATCCTGACAAAACAGGCGTATCTCCCTTTCAACCTCCGGCGCATTCCCTACAAACCCCTCTATCAGCTCTTCTTCCTCGCTGCCGCCTCTGTCAAATTCATTCCAGGCATCGCTCAAAACAGTGGCCCTTGCCACCTTTTCCCTGATATCCGGTTCAAAATGAAAGCTGTCCAGATATTCTTCCCAGCAAAAATCCACTAAAACATTTCCGATGTCAAAAATAATTGTTGTTATCATGCATCCACCTTATTTGCTGAATTTGCTTTTTCTGTAAATAATATCGTTTCTGCCCGGTCCGTTGCTTACCATGGTAATGGGATAGCCGATCTGTTCCTCCACAAATTCAATATATTTTTTACAGTTCTCAGGAAGCTGGTCATATTCCCTGATTCCCCTGATTTCACAACTCCAGCCCGGAAGGGTTTTTAATACCGGTTTGGCTTTTTCCAGTTTAGCGGTAACCGGGAAATCCGTCGTAATCTCTCCGTCAATATCATATCCCACACAGACCGGAATTTCATTTAAATATCCTAAGACATCCAGAACGGTAAATGCCACATCCGTGGTTCCCTGCAGTCTGCATCCGTATTTGGACGCCACGCAGTCAAACCACCCCATACGTCTGGGACGTCCCGTAGTCGCCCCGAACTCGCCGCCGTCTCCGCCTCGTCTTCTCAATTCATCCGCTTCATCCCCGAAAATTTCGGATACAAAAGCGCCTGCGCCCACTGCCGAAGAATATGCCTTACACACAGTTACAATCTGCTTGATTTCATAAGGAGGAATTCCCGCACCGATAGCGCCATAAGCCGCCAGCGTGGAGGAGGACGTTACCATAGGGTAAATTCCGTGATCCGGATCCTTTAAGGTTCCTAACTGTCCTTCTAATAAAATATTTTTGCCTTCCTTTATTGCCTGATGAAGATATGCCGAAACATCGCATACATAAGGCTCTACCATCTCCTTATATTCATGCAGGGTACTAAGCAGTTCCTCAGGATCTAAAAGCGGCTTGTGATAAAGATGCTCTAACAAAACATTTTTTGTCTCGCATATACGCTTAACTTTTTCTTCCAGAAGATCCTCATCAAAAAGCTCGCTGACCTGGAATCCGATTTTTGCATATTTATCCGAATAAAAAGGCGCAATGCCCGATTTGGTAGAACCAAAGGATTTGCCACCCAGCCTCTCCTCCTCATACTGGTCAAAAAGAATGTGATAGGGCATTACCATTTGCGCCCTGTCAGAAACCAATATCCTGGGCATAGGCACATTACGGTCGGTAATGGATTTGATTTCCTGAAACAATACCGGAATATTTAATGCCACGCCGTTACCGATGATACTTGTGGTATGGTGATAAAACACGCCGGAAGGCAGGGTATGCAATGCAAACTTACCATAATCGTTTACAATCGTATGACCTGCATTTGCTCCGCCCTGGAAGCGAACAATAATATCCGCATCCTCCGCCATCATATCCGTAATCTTGCCTTTTCCCTCATCGCCCCAGTTCGCACCTACAACTGCTTTTACCATTTGACTATTCCTCCTGCTATTATATTTATAATATGGAATACCACACTTTTTACACAATCGATTATAACCCAATTATTTTTATAAGTAAAATCAATATTTTTTATATTTATTATAAGTATTTATTATATCTAAGGGTTATGTAAATGCAGAGAAGCTTTTTTCTTAATGCTGGACCTATTATTAAAAATTCATTAAATAAATATAAAATAAATTTTATAATCATCTTTTCACAGTAAGTTCCATATGATATAATGTCTGAAAAGAGCAACGGCAGGCCGGAAAAGGGGCTTGTCCGTTCATGCTCTTACCCGTCATAAATATGACAAATTTTCGAATTCTAAGGAGGAACTAAAATAATGAACGATTCGTACACCACTGCTATTGTTGCATTCATGGGCATTTATATGATTGTAGCTTTACTTATTGCAATTTTTACGATTGTGTGCATGTGGAAGGTTTTTACAAAAGCAGGACAGCCCGGCTGGGCGTCACTCATTCCCTTTTACAATATCTATGTTACGTTTGAAATTGCATGGGGCAATGGATTGTTATTTTTGTTAATGCTGATTCCCGTGGCAAACTTCGTGGTTCAGATCATTCTCTATGTGAAGCTTTCCCAGTCCTTCGGCTACAGCGCCGCTTTCGCTATCGGACTGATTTTCCTGCCTATTATTTTCTTACCGATTCTGGCATTTGGAAACAGCAGCTACATAGGTCCCCAGTAATATAAAAAAACAAAGCAGCCGAAGGTTTACAAAACCTTTCCGGCTGCTTTCTTATTGCCTTTTATTTCTTTTTTATTTTCCCTGAAGCAAAAGCTCCAACAGTCTTTTGGCGGCAAAGCTGACAGGCATTTTCTGATTGGTGATCACACAGATCTGCCGTTTGGGAATCATTTTGTTAAAGCGCAGTTCAAAAAGCTTACCCGATTCAATATATTCCCTTGCAAAATCCCTTACAACGCATCCTATCCCTAAGTTGCTTAATGCAAACTGCACGATCATATCGGATGTGGCAAGTTCAAATTCCGGATGTAATACAACCTGATTCTGCCAAAGCAGCTCATCCATATATTTTCTTGTGCTGGTATTCTTCTCCAGGGAAATAACGGGATATTCCGTCAGTTCATGGAAATCCGTCATATGGTTTTTTAATCGGATGTACTTCCTTCCCGCTACAAATACATCTTCAATTTCCCTTACAGGTATTACTTCCATATCTTCTATCTTATCGAAGGGTGCAGAGACAAGCCCGAAATCAAACATACCCTCCCGTAGCTTTTCTATGGTTTCCGGAGTGGGGCCGTTGGTAATCTTTACCTTAATTCCCGGATACATCTCATGGTACTTTTCTAAAAAAGGGAGCAGATAATATTGCAGAGTCATATCGCTGGCTCCGATATGAAGCTCACCGGCCTCTAAATTCAAAAGCTTCTTTAATGCCTGCTCTCCCTGTGCAATCTGCTCGTAGCCGCTTTTTACATATTCATAGAGAATTTCCCCTTCCGGCGTCAGACGGATTCCTCTTGCCGTGCGCAGAAACAGCTTGGTATTTAAAGCTTCCTCCAACATTTTCATGGACTGGCTGACCGCAGGCTGGGAAATAGACAGCTCCTTTGCCGCCCGGGTCAGGCTTTTATATTCCGCCGCATAATAAAATACCCTGTAATATTCCAGATTTCCGTTCATCCTTCCTCCCTTTTCCGCCTTTCTACTTCCGGGCAATCATACTGTCTTCCCGTTCTTATACCATTCCCAAACTTTCCCGTAAAATCTTCTTCTCCTCTTATCAAAAGGTTTTAACATTATTCTGATGGTTAAAATTGTCCATCTGCGCTCTCAGCGCTTCGCCGCGTTCTTTGTAATAATCCGCCTGTCCCGCCTTCAAAACGCCTTCTGCCATAAGCCTTTCAAGCAGTTTCCAATATTCCTCATAGTTTAACTTAGCGGCATCCTTATAATTATTTTCAAAATTCATCTGCAACGTTTTTAATTTCATTTCCAGCTGCTCGTTTTTTTTGGGCTTTCCGAACATCCGCTATACACCTCCTGTATATCTGTATCAATCTCTTATAATTTCCTTCCTTTGACCAGTCTCCTTTACTCATTCCGCCTTCTGTCACAGGAATGCTCTCCTGCTCCCTGTTGCAGATTTTGACAGCCTCCGCTAAAGCTTCTGCATTTCCGGTTTCAAATGTCCATCCGCCTCCATGCTCCTTTATGAGCTGTCCTACATTTCCTACATCCGAACCGATAACCGGTGTTCTGACGCTGTACGCTTCCGCCATTATCATGGGAAACCCTTCATACCACAAGGAAGGTATGATTACTCCTTTGGCTCTGCTCATAAGCTTCTTTACCTCTTCGCCGGATACCGCTCCTTTTAGGGTAACGTTTTTCATGGCATGCTTTTTTGTATAATCCCCACACCAGTCCGTCAGGCTGCCTTCCCCGCATATTACCAGCTTTTCATCCTCCAGTCCCAAAAAAGCCTTCATTAAAACCTTAATCCCCTTTTCCTCTTCCAGACGGCCCCCGTAAAAAAAATAGTCCTCTCTTTGCTTCGGAAAAACCGTCTCCCCGCCAGCTTCGGCAAAATTGGCTTTTACAAATATCCTCTCAGGACAAATTCCCTTAAGGCGTAGAAGCTTTTTCTTGTTAAACTCTGTTAAACAGATAAAATAAATTCTCTGATAGGTCCCCGCCATTCTGTGAAGTTTTATACTTGCGGCACACAGCAAAGTCTGCAGCCTGCTTCCCCGGTAGCAGCCATATTTTATGCTCCTGTACAGCCCTTTTTCCACACATTCCTCACAAATCCTTCCTTCCCGGTAAAACAACGCGCCCGGACATAACAGTCTGAAATTATGAACGCTCATAACCGCCGGCACTCCCGATGCGAAAGCCGCATAAAATACCGAAGGACTGATTAAGGGCAGCGTGTTGTGCACATGGACCAGATCGATTTTCTGCTCCCTTATAAGCCTCTTTACCTCCCTATAGGTTTTCAAAGAAAAAACAGTTGTAAAAGGCAGGCATAGCTTCTTTCGACCACTCATACGGGAAAGCTCCTTATTTTTTCTTTCATATAGCCACACCTTATGACCATGCTCCCTAAGCAGTTCTCCCTCGCTTTTTACAACCTGGTCCTCTCCTCCCGGAATTGTGTAATAATTATGAACCTGAAGAATATGCAGTTTTTCTCTTTTCCCGTCAGTCTTCTCCCTATTCACGGTCTTTCCTGTCCCCTCGCATATATTTTCGCCTGCTGCCTGTCTTAACTGAACATTTCATCGCATCTGTCATTTCGCATCATTCGATTTATATTTGTTTTTTTGCAGCTGTCATTTGTCATCTGTGTTTTTACAGCTGTCTGTTATATGAATATACACTATATACTTTTACCTTCCGCTGCATATTCATACCTTTTGTCTCAATCCGTCACGAAGCATAAAACAGGGAGCCTTCCCTTTAGAGACGCTCCCCGTCAAAGATTATACGTTAATTTCTGCCGTCACACCAAGCAGTTCCTTATTCTCTTCCAGAACCGGCGCAACAACCTCTTTTAAGAACTTTTCTACCTGAATCGGCGCCCGCCCCACATATTTTGCAGGATCCATGGTCTTCTCCAGCTCCTCTAAATTCATGCCGAATGCCGGGTCTGCTGCAATCAGTTCCAATAAATTGTTATCTTTGCCTAACTGCTTTACATTTTTGCCCGCTTCCATGGAAAGCTCCCGGATACGTTCGTGAAGCTCCTGGCGGTTGCCGCCGTTTTTCACGGCATCCATCATAATATTTTCCGTCGCCATAAAGGGAAGCTCGCTCATAAGACGTTTGTTGATAACCTTTTCATAAACAACCAGTCCGTCCACTACGTTTAAGCATAAATCCAGGATACCGTCTACCGCAAGGAAGCCCTCGGGAACAGATAACCGCTTATTGGCGGAATCATCCAGCGTGCGCTCAAACCACTGTGTAGCGGAGGTAATGGCAGGATTCAACGCATCGATCATCACGTATCTTGCCAGAGAAGCAATCCTCTCGCTTCTCATGGGATTTCTCTTATATGCCATGGCAGAAGATCCAATCTGGCTCTTCTCAAAAGGCTCCTCCACTTCTTTTAAATGCTGTAAGAGACGGATATCATTGCTCATCTTGTGGGCGCTTGCCGCAATGCCCGCCAAAATATTGCAGACTCTTGTGTCCGTCTTGCGGCTGTAGGTCTGTCCCGAAACAGCCACGCAATTATCAAATCCCATTTTCTTTGCAATCATGGGGTCGATTTTGTCAATCGTCTCCTGGTCTCCGTCAAAAAGCTCCAGAAAAGAAGCCTGTGTTCCCGTTGTTCCCTTGGAGCCTAAAAGCTTCATGGTGGAAAGCACATAATCAAGGTCCTCTAAATCCATACAAAACTCCTGGGCCCAGAGAGTCGCCCTCTTTCCCACGGTAGTAGGCTGTGCGGGCTGGAAATGGGTAAATGCCAGTGTGGGCTGATCCTTATACTTGTCCGCAAACTCTCCGAGCTTTGCAATAACATTGACCAGTTTTTTCTTAACCAGCTTAAGAGCCTCAGTCATAACGATAATATCCGTGTTGTCCCCTACATAGCAGGAGGTTGCCCCTAAATGGATGATTCCCGCTGCCTTGGGGCACTGCTTTCCATATGCATAAACGTGACTCATAACATCGTGACGGACTTCTTTTTCACGGGCCTTTGCCACATCATAATTAATATCGGTTACATGCTCCTTTAATTCCGCAATCTGTTCTGCGGTAATTACCGGCTTCCCATCCTGGGAAAGTCCCAGCTCCATCTCCGTTTCCGCCAAAGCAATCCACAATCTTCTCCATGTGGTAAATTTCATGTCAGGCGAAAAAATGTACTGCATTTCTCTGCTGGCATAACGCTCTGACAAGGGACTTACGTATTTGTCGTTACTCATATCTGGTTCTCCTTTTAAATGGTATCTTTTCATGTGCTTATCTTAGCTGATTATTGTATTTTTGTAAAGCACTCTTATTCCTTCATAAAAACTGATGAAAACCTTTCCAGGCCGAATCTCTCTGTAAACAAGTCGCATTTGCACAGGAAAAGAAAATAGGGATGCAGTCCGCATCCTGCCAGACTTTCAAAATTCCCCTGACCTTTGGAAATGATCACATCCGCCTGTAAAATATGCCGCCTTGCTTCTTCTGAAATTTCCTCCAAAACAGTCCCGGGCGCATCGCTGCCATTCCCGATGCATGTTACAAGATCCGTAAGTCCCACTTCCTCTGCATCTTCCATTGTGGCATCGTTAATAACGTCTTTACCGCGTACAATAACGGTAATCTGCAGATTTTCGTACCGCTCTTTCAAAAGCTTGATAAACAGCTTATCCAACACAATTTCGCCACAATTATCCGTTAAATATACCAGAGTGCGTGCCCGGTCCAGATCTTCTCTAAAGCTGCGGTATATTTCCCTTGATACCTTTTCATCTTTCGCCCGGTCCAAAATAGTCTGCAGGACTTCCTCCTCTACATTCTCCATTGCTCCAAAATCAATGTAGTTTCCTGCGCATACATAACTGATACAGCTATATATCACATCCTCAGTGCCTCGGACGGCGGCTTCAATCTCCTTCTCCTTATCCAGCATGATCCGATTGAATTTATGCTTTAAAGCTGCATAATCCTTGCTCTCAACCAGATACTTTTTCTTGATCTTATGAATCTTTGATACAAGAAAAGGGACGGACTGCTCCTGTCCATATTCATACAACACTCCCAGTATTTCATGCATATACGCACTTTTAAGTTCTTCATCCTGCAGGGCTTGTATCGCCTTATTACTTGAAAGAATACAGGATATACACTTAACATCTGCTTTCATGAATGTTTCCTCCATATTTTATCTTATAGCAGTCTTTGCCAAAAATGCTTCAACTCTTTTATTAAATTCTTCCGGCTCTTTATTGGCAATAAAATGGTCGCCTTTTATTATGACCAGTTCCGCGCCGGATATATTTTTCGCTATCTCCTCTGTATGGGCTGTCTTTATCATATCCTTTGTCCCTGCAATTACAAGAGTAGGATTCTTAACGGCGTGCAGTTCCTCCGGCTTTATATCGGGTTCATGGACCATTAAGCCCAGCAGTTCCATATGCTTCTTTGCCTCTTCCGACTTATTTGCAAATACTTTTGTGATCTTATATCCGATTTCTATGGGAATCTGAATTTTTCTTTTCACGCCTCTCGTATTTAAATTCCCTCCGTTTAGAACTAACGCATAAACTTTTCCGGGATATTTCAATGCAAATTTCATGGCAATATTGGCGCCATCGGAAAATCCTAAGATAATAGCTTTCGGAATTCCCAGCTTTACCATAAGTCCGTTCAAATCTTCCGCAAACTGCTCCATGGTAAAAGCCGCGGTTCCTCTGGGCGATTTACCGTGCCCTCTGGTATCTAGGGCAATGACTCTGTAGCTCTTGGAAAAATGCTCTATCTGATGCCGGAAGTAGTCTCCGTTTTCGCCGTTGCCGTGTAAAAGAATCAGGGGAATTCCCCTGCCTTTTTCTCTGTAATATAGAGATGTGTCCATTTCTTCCTCCGATATTCCAAACTAAAAGAGCTTCTGTTTCTGCTTAAAAAAATCATGCCGGTGCCGTTACTTCAATATGATTGCCTTCTGAATCAACAAACTCAGCGACCCAGTTTTTCCCTATCCTTGCCAACGGAAAACATAATTTCTTATCCCGTATCTTTTCATTTAAGGCATCCACATTCTCCACACTGACGCTGGGCAGACAATTACTGCCGAACACATGCTTTTCATTCATTTTTTCATAAGCAAATAAACCAAAACGAAATCCACTGACATCAAAAACACTGTATATATCATCTTTTTCCGTTACCTGCTGTTCAAAAAACGCTTCATAAAAAGCAATTGCCCTGTCCATGTCTTTCACACATATGTATAATGACCCGATATTACAATTCATATGTTTCCTCCTTTATGATTCTAACTTACTGCAGCCGGAACGCCATAATGTATTCCTCCTCATTTTCGTCTACAACTTCAAAGCCTGCCTTTCGATACATTTTAACAGCATAATTTGCCTTTTGTACCGCCAGCGATGTCCTCTCATAACCTCTCTGCCTCAACGCAGAAAGCATTTCCTGCAGCATGGCAGTACCCATTCCCCGTCCCCGATACTCTTTATACAAGGAAATTGCCAGAGACGGCGTACTGTCATCAATGTGCCCATAATCATCCATAATCCTTGCCCAGACAGCTCCTGTCACTTTCCCGCCAATTTCCGCCACAAAAGCAATATCGTCCTTTCTCTTGCCAAAATCAGTGATATATACCTGTAGCCCGGGCTGCATGATAATGGATTTCGACGGGACGGATATGCCCTCCGGTATAAAGATTGCCTCATACAAAAAATCCTCAAGCAGATCATATTCTTCTTTTCTCATTTCTCTGATCATGTAGTCCATAAATGCCATCCGCCTTTTCTATATCTTCACATTCAACGAAAAATTCCCCGCTTATAGTATCAATGCCCACAAGAACATCTCCCACACGGTAAGTATGAATATCCGTTTCCATTCTTCAATCATTTCCGTCGCAACTTCCGACGTTACCATAAAACGCTCCTCTCAATCTCCTGACAAGGAAATTATGTCTGTTGCTGATTATGTTAATTACACTCATTTCGCTCTGCTTCAATTTTATACTTTTTCTAAATACACAAATCTTAATTCATTTGTAATTTGCTTTTCATCAAAAATCCTATATCCTAACCGTTCATACAGCATTATATTCTTTTTGCTTTTCGTGCTTGTAAAAAGTTCATATCTTTGCCCCGGATATGCTTTTTCTATTTCAAGAAGAAGCTTTGTTCCGATTCCTTGCTGTTGATTTTTTGGATGAACCATCAATTTTCCGATATAGACTGTTCCATTATCACTATAAGCTCTTACAGAACCTACAATAACATTATTTTCATCTAATGCTTTTAAAATAAGACCTTTTTGATATTCATTTTTCACGTCAGATAAAGTTTGTTTCAATGGAGGAATATTGGAATCATTAAAAAGTTTTGCTTCACTTTGATATGCCAAATACTGCAGATCAAGTATTTTGTGTAAATCTTCTTTCTCCGCCTTTTTTATAATCATCTCTTTTTCCCTCTTTCAAATTCCAATTTATCAAAGAAAATCCCCATGTATAAAATAAATTTTATTCATGGGGCATTCTTACCGAGGCCGTTTCAATTCTTTGTCCATATGTTTAATTTTTACCTATCTGATGACACTAATCGCCCCAAATCATACCATTCCCCTTTTATATACGGCTCAACATCAAAACATTTCTTTTCTCACTTTCAATTCCGCAATGGCCCCGTAATGAAGGACGTCAAATTTGGCTGGAGCAATTTTCTCCAGCAATTCCATATGTTCCCGTTCCCACGCTCTAATCTCTTCTTCCCCGAGGGACGCACCGATTCCCCGGCAGGCCTTCATTCTGCCGTTCCAGCTTTCACGGGTAAAATGCACTTTTAAGGGATATTCCTCGTGGTAAACCAGTTCAAACTTCTCCTGATAACAGTCGGGTATAAAAATAGGATGCACGGTTTCTCCCGCACCGCTCCATAAAGGGCTGTATTTTAAAACAAGCTTTTCGCTTGCTTTTGCAATTTCATCCTCAAAAGGCAGCCATGCCATGTACAATATAAGAATACGTCCATCCGGTTTCAGCATACGGAAAAATTCCGGCATAACCTCCTCATGATTAAAATACCAGAAACACTGACATGCCGTAATGACATCAAATGATTCTTTGGGAAAATCCAGCTTTTCAGTGGATAAGGAATAGTAATCAATATCCATATCCTTTGAAAGAATTTTCGCCTGTTCAATCTGGTTCTCCGAAATATCCGTACCAATCCATTTGGCGCCATAACGGTACATGTTCCTTGGAAGCACTCCCGTTCCCGTGCCTACGTCAAGAACCTTCTGTCCATTTATGCACAACCCGCGGCTTATGATTTTATCATAAAATTCCCGGGGATAAATATCACGGAATTTCGCATAGTCCGCCGAAGTTTTTCCCCAGTCGAAGGCTTTCCCGCCGTCTATATTTTTATCTGTTATATTCACAAGCTTATACCTCCGGCCGTGGATAATGCCATGCTGATTTTATGTATGGAAGCACTCCCGCTCTTTTTATCACAGATTTAGAAAAACATCTCCCGATACCAGATCATTGTTTCCGTATATGCCTTATATACCGTGTCAACATCAATATCCTTGACTACCATCCATCTGCACACTTCCTGCCAATCAGCATTCTCGTAAGCAGCCATGAATTCATACACCTCTGCAAACGCACCCTTTTGGTTTAAAATTGCATTTCTGATATTCTTGGACACATTGACCTTGCTAAGCGCCTCTTCCATGGGCACATCCAAAATAATATCCAATACCGAAAACAGCCCCATTAAGAATAATTCTGAAGCATGTAACGCCAGTTCAAAAGCCGGCGCCAAGGATTCCGCAAACTTCGCCCTAAGAAGGGAAATTCTGGTAATCTCATTGGGCTTATCGGCACATAACTCCTTTGTAATGACCGTGTTGATCCATTTCTTTAGTTCCTTCTGACCAAGAATCGCTGCCGCATGACGGATGGAGGTTATCTTCGAATTGATGGCAATACGATTTACCATATCAAGCAGGGAAACCACCAATGCCGTATCATGACCGATGATATCAGCCGCCTTTGTCAATTCATAATCTTCATCGTTGACAATATTCATCAATGCAAGATAGTTGACCTTGAGGGGCTCAATCTTTGTATCTCCTCTTGTGACCGGAAGGCGGTAAAATCTGCCCTCAAAAAGAGGAAACGCCTCATCATTTTTCAATTGGTCAAAGGTCTTTTGGTCAGTCACATTGCCCACGCAGATCTTAATTTGCGGATACTGGTGCGAAAAATATATTTTTGCCTTATCCAGATTTATCTTTTTGCTGTCAAGAATAATGTAGGTCATTTGTTCAAGAATCTCTTTTTTACTCTCAAACTCTGCTATGGGAACTTTGTAAATTGCCAGTTTAAAGCCGCCCTCTTTTAATTCCTTCAGACGTTTCCGATAATCCTCCGTATTCGTAATGGAATTATCAAACAAAAGAACCAGCCGACTGCGCATCTTAGCATTAACCTGCGACTCAATATCGGAAAATACATTAATATTCCCTATAGGCAGAAAAACGTCCGTATTCGGTGTCAATGTGTCAAGACCGATATTCTCTATGATCTCTAAGCCGTCTATCCTTCCTGCACCGTTCAACATGGCTCCGCCCTGCAAATCCGGATTTAACAGGTAGTTCTCCTTCTGTGAAAACAGAGAGTAGGCAGATACCTTCATATCCTTGTCAAAAAATGGAATCAATGTTGCTAGCATATACTTTTACCCCTTTCAGATTGTTCACGAATTATTGCCATGCATCCGCATGCCGTTTTATGCTTTGCCTTTTATTATAGCAAATTTTGTGTAAAATAGCTAGGTAAAAGACAAATCTCCTACGCCTCAAATTCTCCCCTTATATCCTCTGACGGCGGCTTCATAGGATACTGTCCCGTAAAGCATCCTTTACAGATTTCCTTTCCGTCTACGATTTCCGAAAGACGTTCAATGTTCAGATATCCCAGGCTGTCCGCTCCGATTACGTCACGTATTTCCTCTATTGTACGGTTATAGGCGATTAACTGTTCTCTTGCGGGCACATCCGTCCCGAAATAGCAGGGCCATAAAAAGGGAGGGGATGAAATACGCACATGCACTTCCTTTGCCCCTGCGTCCCGCAGCATTTTTACGATTCTGTCCGAGGTAGTTCCCCTGACGATGGAATCATCAATCATAATGACTCTCTTGCCCTGCACCACCTCACGTATGGGGTTTAATTTTACCTGTACGCTGCTCTCCCGGTTTTTCTGCTTGGGTTTAATAAAGGTACGCCCCACATAGGTGTTTTTTACAAAAGCTGTTGCATAAGGGATTCCCGACTCCATGGCATAGCCCATAGCGGCGCAGTTACCGGATTCCGGCACGCCGGTTACAATATCCGCTTCCACAGGGCAATCCATTGCCAGAAATTTCCCTGCCATAATTCGGGAATGGTAAACGCTGACGCCATCCAAAATACTGTCCGGCCTTGCAAAATAAATGTATTCAAAAACGCATCTGCCATGCTCCTTTCTTGGAATAGAAAGGCTCTTATCCGATTCAATTCCCTTATCGGGGCTGATGGTCACAATTTCTCCCGGCTCCACATCCCTGACAAACTCTGCGCCGATGGTGTCAAGGGCACAGGTCTCGCTTGCCAATATGTAACAATTATCCCGTTTTCCGATACACAAAGGACGGAATCCGAAAGGGTCTCTGGCTCCAATCAGCTTCCTTGGGCTCATGACGATCAGGGAATAAGCTCCTTTTATTTTCTTCATGGCGCGCCCTACCGCCTCTTCCACGGTTGCTGAATTCAAGCGTTCCCTTGCTATGTGATAAGCGATTAACTCTGAATCAATAGTAGTCTGGAAAATGGCTCCGGTATATTCCAGCTCCTTACGAAGCTCCGGGGCATTGATCAAATTCCCGTTGTGGGAAAGGCCCAAGGTTCCCTTTACATAGTTTAAGACCAACGGCTGGGCATTTTCCCTGGTAGAGCTCCCCGCCGTGGAATAGCGCACATGCCCTACACCGATATCTCCTTTCAATCCTTGAAGCGTATCGGGCGTAAAGGTTTCATTCAAAAGTCCCATATCCTTGCAGGTTGAAACCTTTCCTTTCGGTCCCATAGTATCACTAACGGCAATGCCGCAGCTTTCCTGTCCTCTGTGCTGTAGCGCGAACAGGCCGTAATAAATACTGGTAGCTACGTCATTGCCGTCAAAATCATACATACCGAAAACGCCACATTCCTCTTTTAAATGTTCATCCATAATCTGACTGCTGTGACTGTTTTTCATCTCTATAATCCCAATCTCTTAAATACTTCGTTATATGCTTCTTCTACGTTGCCCAAATCCCTGCGGAAACGATCCTTATCCAGCTTTTCATTGGTGTTTACATCCCAAAGTCTGCAGGTATCGGGGCTTGTCTCGTCCGCTAAGATAATCTGTCCGTGGTAACGTCCGAACTCAATTTTGAAGTCGATCAGCTTAATATCTGCCTGTAAGAAATAAGCCTTTAACACTTCATTTACCTTAAAAGCATATTTCTTGATGGTCTCGATTTCGTCCCATGTGGCAAGTTCCATGGCTACTGCAAAATAGCTGTTGATCAAGGGATCGCCTAAATCATCGTTTTTGTAAGAAAACTCTATGGTAGGCTCTTTAAAAGGAGTTCCTTCCTTTACACCCAGCCTTTTGGAAAAGCTGCCTGCCGCCACGTTTCTGATAATTACCTCCAAGGGTACGATTTCCACACGCTTAACAGCTGTTTCCCTGTCGCTTAACTCCTCCACATAGTGGGTGGGAACGCCTTCTTTTTCCAGAAGCTGGAACACTTTGTTGGTCATTCTGTTATTGATAACGCCCTTTCCTACAATAGTGCCCTTCTTTTCTCCGTTAAAAGCGGTAGCATCATCCTTGTAATCCACGATTAAAACATCCGGATCTTCCGTTTCAAATACCTTTTTTGCTTTTCCCTCATAAAGCTGGTTTAATTTTTTCATCCTCGTTACCTTGTACCTTTCATTCCATTTGTTAATAAATTCACTGCCTGACATATCCGCCAACAGAATATATGCAAGCCTTACGCACACAATTATAATCAATCGCTTATCAGAAAGCAATAACTGAATACACCAAAATTTTATATCTAACTTTTAAATTTTCCGATAAAATCACGAATCCTGGGATTTTCGGAAGCAAAAATCTCCTCCGGCGTCCCCTGTGCCTGTATAATACCCTCCTCCATAAAGATAATCCTGTCGGACAGCTCTTTTGCAAACTCCATTTCATGGGTTACGATGATCATGGTCATCTTCTGCTCCGCCAGTTCCTTGATTACCTTTAATACCTCCGATGTGAGGATGGGGTCAAGGGCGGATGTGGGTTCGTCAAAAAAGAGAATTTTCGGCTGCAGCGCTAAGGCCCTTGCAATGGATACCCTCTGCTGCTGTCCGCCGGAAAGCTGATAAGGATAGGCATCCCGCTTATCAGCAAGCCCCAATTGCTTCAAAAGCTTATCAGCTCTGTCATAGGCCTCCGCCTTGCTGATCTTATCCACGCTCATAGGGGCGTCCACAATATTTTTCATAACGCTGTAATGGGGAAAAAGATTGAAGTTCTGGAACACCAGCCCGAAATAATGATGGAATTTCTTCAGTTCCTTTTTGCCTGCATAGACGCTTTTTCCCTCATGATCCATAGCCGCATATTCTCCCATATAGATCAAGTCCCCACCGTCCATTTTTTCTAACATGGTGGCGCAGCGTAAAAGGGTGGATTTGCCCGAACCGGAAGGGCCGATGACGGAAACCACTTCCCCTTCCTTTACCGTAAGGGAGATATCCTTTAATACTTCCAGCCCTGAAAATGCCTTGCTCATATGATTAATCTGTAAAATATCCATGTTTTCTCCCTCCTATTTGTAATATCCGAGACTTTTTTCAATACGTTCCATGACAACAGCCACCAGCAGATTGAATACATAATAGAAAACCGCCGCTATCACAAAGGGCATCATGGTTGTCTGTGCCGCCGCTATCTGCTTGGCAATGGTAAACATTTCCATATAGGCAAGAGAAAAGGCAAGGGAGGTATCCTTAACCAGGGTAATGACCTCATTGGTAATGGAGGGTAAAATCCGTTTGATAACCTGAGGCAGGATGATCTTCATAAAGGTCTGAGCCTTGGAATAGCCTAAAATCTTTGCCGCCTCGTACTGCCCTATGGGCATGGACTCAATGCCGGAACGGTAGATTTCCGCAAAATAAGCGGCATAGTTAAACACAAATCCGATGATAATGGCAATAAACCGATAGCTGCCGGAAATGTTGATTCCGAAGAGGTAATAGGGACCGAAATACACAACTAAAAGCTGCAGCATCAAAGGCGTTCCCCTCATAATGGAAATATAAAATTTAAATATAACTGCAATCAGCTTGTTTTTTGACATCCTTCCAAAGGAAATCAACAGACCTAAGGGCAGGGAAAGAACCAGAGTCCACACGAAAATCCCCCCCGTCTTGACCATACCGCTTCCAAGCTGCTGTAAAATTGTTAAAAAATCCATAGTTACCTCCGTATCTTAGGTTGTTTTTTATTAATTCCCTTATCTTCCGGCTTCTTTATCACGGCTGCGCCTATGACATAAAACAGCTGTTCCAGATTCCTTATCACAGTTTCACTATCCGGATCCGCCTCGTACCCGTTCCTTGAAGCATCCCATGAAAGCATCTCTTCTATAAACTCATCCAAATCATCCTCTTGGATGTTCCCCGGAATCGGAACCTGAATCGTTCCACCAAATGTATATGCGTCCGAAGACGGATCGTCTACAGAGGAAAGCAGAATGCACCCCGCTGCTACGCACACGCATATCATAACTTTCTTCTTCGTTTTTTTCATGAAAGCCTTTTCAGCTTCCATATGTATTCCCCCATACTATCCGCAGTCCGTTGTAAAATTACCGTGAATCTGTCGTCCCCTTATCTAAACCAAAAACACCCTATGACCTGCCTAATGCGGTCACAGGGGTTTTCCATTCTTACTCTAAACAGATTAACTCAGAAATTCCGTATTTTTCCGCAAGCTCTGCTACAGTGCCGTCCTCTGTCAGCTTTTTGATATCTGCATTTACAATATCGCGAAGTTCTTCGTTTCCAAGCTTAAAGCCGATGCCATACTGCTCGGAATTCAAGGTCTCAGTCAAAATCACATAACCTTCGCCTCTGGACTCAATCTGGTAGTTTGCTACGCCGATATCGATTGCAATTGCATCCAGACTTCCTGCCATCAGCTCGGTAAATGCAGAATTGTAATCGGGGAACTGCTGTAAGGCTCCGAAGGTATCTGCCAAATCCTTCTGCTGCTCTTCATCGGATAACACATCCAATGCCGCACTTGCCGCCTGAACGCCTACCGTCTTACCTGCAAGGTCAGCCAAAGTGGTAATCCCGCTGCCTTCTGCCACTACAATAACCTGACTGTTATCGCAATAAGGATCAGACCATGTATAAGCATCCTCACGGCCGTTCATGGTAAAGCCGTTCCAGATACAATCAATAGAACCGGAATTTAATTCCATATCCTTAGAATCCCAGTCGATAGGGGTCTTAATCAATTCCCAGCCCTCCAGCTCGCAGACAGCCTGCGCCAGCTCCAGGTCAAAGCCTGTATACTCGCCGTTGTCGTCCATGTAACCATAAGGGGGATACTCCGCATCAAAGCCCACGGTAAAAGTAGTCCTTTCTCCTGATGCCTGAACTTCTCCTTCTTCCCCGTCGGAAACGTTTGCTTCATCACTTGCTTCATTTCCGTCATTTGTGTTAGACGCCGGTGCACCGTCATTTCCACAGCCGGCTAAAAGAGCCATGGACATAACACCGCACAATAACAATGCCAATGTTTTTTTCATCATAATCTCCTCCTGTAAATCCTTTTGTCCGCTCTTTTAAGCTTATCCGACCATTCATGTATTCGTCAGATTTCTGCAAATTGCGAACCATATAAAATTACTTTGTCATACTATCATGCTAAAGCGTTTCTGTCAATAAAACTCTGAGGGATTTCTTCCTTAAAATTATAGCGCTTTACAACCCAAACCTCTTTTCATAGACAGAAACCATATCCAGTATTTCTTCCCCATATCTCGGATACTCTTTTACCAAAGCCATAATTTCTTCCTTTGCTTTTTTTGCATTTTCGGTATTAAAATCTATCTGCTTCCTTAAATTCTGTCTACGAAGAATCATGTTGTGACGTATTTCCACCATTTCCTTAGGGTCCAAAAGCGCCTTGGTCTGACGCACCCAGATAACCGGGTCAAAAAGCCGGTAATTTTTCAACTGCTTAACCAATTGCCTGCTGAAAAAGTCCAAATCCTCTTCAGTCCTTTTTATTTTCTGCCGCTCTTCTTTTTCCACCTGATATTTTGCCCACAGCTCTTCCAGTCTTGCCGCGCTTCCTGTTCCGTATTTCATGTACAGGTAATCCAAAAGATTGGTATTGTTTACCAGACGGATCTTAACCGTATTCTGCAACAGAATCACTTTATTCAGGCTGGAAGATGATACATGAAGCTCCCTGTCCGCCTCTTTATATTTAACAAACAGAGCCGTCAGCACCAATGCCGCCACAACAGCCATGATCAAATAGCCGATTTTGGCATCCATGGATAATAAAAGCTCCAGGCAGAGCAACACAACTACACATGCGACTGCCGCAATCACACAAATCACCGTCATCCCTCTGGTATTCATCAGGGAAACTCTGGCTTCATTCATTCTGTATTTGCAGGCATGCTTTTCGCCTTCTAAACGCTGTAAATCCTTTTTGATTTTTTCCTGGTAGTCTTCCGCTTCCTTTAGTTTCTTAATGCCTTCTTCCGCTTCCTCCTCCATCCGTTCCATCCGTCTGTAATCGGATTCCGCCATATGACTGCTTCTGCTTTCATACTGCTCCCGGTCTCCATCCAAAGTAAAAATGGCCTTTGCATGCTCCTCTATCAGACTCTTTTCATAGTCGGGCAATGCGTCGATTTCCTCCATATCCTTTAAATAGGCATTGACCAGACGATATTCATTTTGAAGCCTTTCAATCTCCTCCTCCGACTCCCGCATCTGCTCCAGACAGCTTTCCACATATTTCCTTCTCTGCCCCCCGTCGGTAACATCCAGCGTTTCCCTGCCGTTATATTTCCCTCCGTTTTCTTCCTGTTCCGCCTCTTCCAAAGGCTGATATTCTGCTCTTTTTTGAAATAACTTTTTAAAAATATTCATGAATGCCTCTTTTCCATTCCTCCACTAATTCTGTCAGACGTACGTAATATTCCTTCTCCCTGCCCTTAGGTCCTCTTTTTAATCCTTCAAGCTCCTTTGTCAAAGCCTCCTTTTCCCACTGCTCCAAAAAAGCCTCCTGTTCACTTTCCATAGCTGCCGCAAATACCGCAAATTCTTTATGCTCCTCCAAAAAGACTTTCCATCTCTTTTCGTCAAGAACCATACGTTTGCAAAACAGGGCGGCTTTCATATCCCCATCCCTGTCAATCTCCATTGCTGCCGCTTTCATGAACCACTCATAAGCAATATCATAATAGAACATATTGCCATAGCAGCATCCCGTATTATAAAGAAGGCTGTGCTGCATTTTCTCATCGTCATAGGCCTCTTTTAAAAGCAAATCCTCATAGGTTTTGATCGCTTCCCCGTATTTTCCCCCCAGATAAAGCAAATCGCCGCGGCTCTTTTTTCTCTCATTGATTCCCAAAGCTGCCGCCTTTTTGATTTTCCCGCAGACAGTTTCCCGCTCCTGTTTTCCGAGATAATCCATATAAGCAAAAATCTGAGCCGCCACCCGTTCCGGCCGGGGATCTTTATGAAGCACCACGTCAATGCTGGCATATAAGTCCGGCAGACCGCACTCTTCTTTTATCCAGAAAGCCAACTCCGGCTTTACCAATTCTCTGTCACAAAGCAGCACATTGCTGTAGATATAATAACAGAGTTCTTCTATAGAATAAAGGTTAAGTTTTAAATCTTCAATCCAATACGGCTTTTTTGCGGTTTTCCCTTTGCAAAACACTACATAACTCATACGTTTCCCCCAAGAGAAATGATTTCCTCATATTTTTTCCCATCAGGCTTATAAAACATGCCAAGTCCCGTATCCTCTACCACAACCGACAATTCGTTTTCCGATTTCATGGAAAGACAGCATTTGAACCTTAAGCTTTTTAACTCCCTGTCCTTTATTTCCGGCAGAACCACCGGAACAATCCGTTCCCTGCCTCCGTCAAGAGGAACTAATGCAATGGGAAGATGCATATCCTCCCCCGGCATAAAGTCAAATTCCGCAGCCGCCTCAAACCAGTTAGTACCTCCGTCTAACAGAATTTCCCGCACTGTTTTTCCCTGTTCCATTCGCAAAACGCCAATATTTACCTTTAATTTTTCCTGTCCAAGATACAAATATGCCTTTGCATTTTCTCCCGGCGCTATCCGCTCCATACCGCTTAAGCATGCGCCTTTACTATAGAGATTGTTACCGGAAAACACTCTCCTGTTTCTGCATATAAGCTTTAGGGTCTTAGGACACCATTCCTTTTCAAAAATCTTTCCCGTCAGATAAACACTGGTAACGATATGTCCCTCCAAAAAGCCTTCCATAACCTTACAGACCTTTTCATCCGTTTTCTCCAGATAACGGTCCTGCTCCATAATGGATGAAAACTCTTTGGGAATCCCTATTTCCCTATATTCCTTAAGATCGATGGTTGTAACAATAGGCCTTGATTTGTGATTCATTTCCACACGGTAGGTCTTCAAATACATTTCCGAAAAGTCTATAACGCCTACCTCGTAGCTCCAAAGCTCCTTAGGCTGGTAAATGGTATAATAGAACAGGCTTTCCACTTTTTGCTCAAAATAGATATTTTCAAATTCCTTCAAGGCATATTTTACCTTTTCCATAAGCCGGACCATTTCCGGCGTCAGATAATCCACCGATATGACAAGGGCTTTGATACATACCTTCTCCTTATACACTCCCAGTCGTGACAAACAATCTCTTATAAAAAGAACCAGCAGGTCTACGGCATCCGTTTCCTGTCCGTCTATCCCGATTGTTTTTTCTTTCAATGCAGCTTCCAGAAGATGATCTACAAGACCGCCTTTTCCCGAGGCTGCAAACTTTTGGGCCTCTTTTCCGTAAAACCACTGGTTTGCGCCGTTTCTTTTACAAATGCAGACCGGAATATTATAGACATCGCCTTCCTCTTCTTCAAAGGTCACAAAGCTTATCTGCGCATATTCATTTCCCAAATCAAAGCCGATTACATAATTTTCTGTTTCACTCATACTCGTCCCTTCTATTGTATCCGAAGCATCTTTGCCGTCAAATATTCATTTTGGGCATATTCCTTTGCCAAAACATCCGCCGTGGCGTAGTCATACATTTCCACGGATAGCAAAATATCATTTAAAAGTCTGTACTTTCCGTGGCCGTTTTCCTCCATCACACCGCTCTGCTCCAGACTTCCGCTCATCACAAACTGTTCTTCCTCCCCATAGCCTTCCGTCACATAATATTGCAGCTGTTCGCCAACGAACAGTCGGAATTCCTTTTGATAAATTCCCGGATAGATTTCCCGCATTTCCTCCGTACGGTAATCGCCATCCTCTCCGTTGCCTTTATCCAGAATATAGTGTATGACCACTCTGGCATCCGGCTTTGTATGATACTCTATGTAACTTTTTTCCCCGTAAATTTCCACCTCCGGGCACAGAACCTTATAGCCTTCAAAAAAGGAAAAGTAAACTCCCTTTTTCAGACTTTCTTCCAGCAGGCTTTTACACAGCTCCTTTTCCTCCTCCGTCAGCATTGAAATGCGGGTACTGTTGTATTTGAGCACAGCCGCTTTTGCTTCCGGCAAAAAGTTCCCGCCCTCTGCCATATACTCTTCCAGTTTCAAAAGCAGTCCCTCTTCTACCGATTCCTCTCTTACGAGATATTCTCTTGCCCTCATGGAAAGGAAAAGTCTGACCAGTTCTCCTCTTCCTCCGTGCTCGGAATAATAGGAAAATATTTTCCCCCTGTCGGCGGTATAGGCATCCGTAAATAAAATCTGCTCCAGCATCCGTTCCGCTATGGGCAGGGCATCAACCTCCATGGATACAGCTGCTTTCCAAACGTCACGCATTTGCTTAACCGTCCCCTGAAACCACTCCACAAGATAGCTTATCATGGTTTCCGTGTATTTTCCGCTCTTAAATACCCTGTAAGTCAGATTCACAAGCTTGCCATCATAGTCGCCTTCCGTATCTTCAATGGCAATCTGGCACAGCCTTGCCATAATCTTACTTTCTACTCTGTCACAGCCATATGCACAGGCATGGGAAAAAGCTTTTTCATAAAATCCCCTTTCACAGAGAATGCTGATAAACTCCGCCCTGTCTTTTCCTTCAAAATCTCCTATATCAAGACTTTGCAGGTAATCATCCAGTTCCTCCAAAAGCCCGAACCGCACATATGCATGCAGAAGCTTTCCTGCCGTTTCATGCCGAAACCACTCCGTCAATTCTTCCCTTTTGAGAAGCCATCGGTAAACCGGTTCCACCGCTTCAAAATCTTCTTTTCCTTTTAATCCTTCCAAAGGTTCCGTTGTACATTTGTGAAAGCATGCGCCAAAATTCATCATTTCACAGTTTTTCAACAGCCGCTTCATTCTTTCAAAACCAAGCAGAGGATGGACCTCATATCCGGTTTCCGGGTAACGGCATATACCCTTCTCATCCTCAAACAAAAGCACATAATCCTCTGAATAAAGCATAACAATGGCTCGTCCGCCTTTAACAGGAAATCTTTCCTGCTCTTTCATTCCCGCATGTCTTACAATACAGTATCTGAAATCCTTCTGCTCCACAATTACTTCCCCGGCAAAAACAAGCTTTAATAGCTGCTCCTGCATTTCGGAATCCATGTCCTCAGGCATCAATGTATTTCTGTATAAATAGGCCAGGCTTTCATCAATTCTGCCCGCCGCCATCTGTCTCAAAACAAATGTTCTGATTTTCTCCTCATATTCCGGCTTCAACTCCTCCTGCTGCCTGATCGCCTTTGCATAGACATAGGCAAGATGCCCTTCATCCATGGAGGTATCAAACGCAAAATACTTCACTACTTCCCGGGGTAAGACCGCACGGCTGTCAAATTCCAAAGCCCGCACATAGGCTTCATACAGCCCCGTGATCCTGCAATCATGAAGAATACCTTTTTCAAGCCATTCCACCGCTTCTTTCCCTGTGCAGCCGCCTCTCATATACTGGAGACACATGGCTTTTACCATCTTCTCCTCATCCGCTGCCGGGTACTTTTTCATCAGAGCCACCAGTTCCGGATAATAATCCTTTGCCGATTCGGCAGCCATATAAATCCGCCCAGCAAATTCTTCCGTTATAAGTCCGTAGCGCTCCATAAAAAGAAGCAGTTGTATTTCAAATAGATCCACTATGGTAAAAAGCGCGGGATTTTCCAGCACCACCATTGCTGCTTCCAGATAAAGTATAGGACTAAAGCAGCGCTTTTCCCACAGTTCCTTTAAGGTCCGGTATACATTTCCGGGACTTTCCATGCGTAGATTTTCCTTGTGCATATACCCCCAGTATATTATGAACTCGTCCGGATACTGCTTTCTGTACTGATTTAATGCCGCGTCCGCCTGTTCCCTGTCCTCTCCTTTTGCCATGGATGCCAGATATAAATAATAGCCATAAACAGACAACGGAATCTGTATGCCCGCCATCATTCTTTTTGCATGCTTTAAAAGCCATGTGGCAACATTATCCTGTCCCATAAGAAGCTTCATATGAATGTCATATAAAGCAGGCATTAAAGCATCCGTTCCCCTTACATGCTCCAATACGCCGGAAGCAATCTTTTCACATTCCTCCCCGCTTTTCCTGCCTGTGCGATAGTCCAGATACAGCCGCATCATCAAATCCGTCAGATGTTTATTCTGCTGTCCCACAAACCGCTCTTTGGATATGCCCTCCGCATTACCCACAAAAATCTTACAAAGAATTGAGGACATATCGCTCTTAAGCCGTATGCAGGCTGTATTTTTTCCTCTGTGCAGCTTTTTTTGGTCCACATTTATTTTGATAACAGCCGTATTGTTTATAAATGCCGTTTCCCTTAACGTCTGAACGTCCCCTGTGATAAATGAGCCCTCCATCTCAACGGAAAGCCCGGTATAACCCCATCCGTTCCTGTGGACTTCTATTTCCACCACATCGGGAACCGCTTCTTTAGAATAGGAAAATTCCGTAACCGGACAGTCAAAGGTTACAGGCTGTTTCTTTTTAATCAAAACCAGGAACTGCTCCATGGCAAAGTCCCGGTTTTCCTCTTTCCTTCCTTCCTGGGATAACGCCTGATAAACCTCCCAATACTGCCTTCCGCTTCCGTTTAAAATATCTATAAATTTTTCATCGTAAAAGCAGTTCAATGCTTCATTCCAGTTTACTTTGGCAAGATTTGCAAAATGAAACAGATTTTTGATTTCTCCCAGCTCACTGTTCATGGAAATATTTTCTATCTGTACCTCATATGGCAGATAATATTCGCCCAGATTGGAAATAATATAGAATTCGCCCCTTGCCTTATCCCCCCGTTCCATTCCTATGGTGTTAAAGATAAAAGGCACCTTTAGACTCTTTCCCTTAAATCTCCCCTTGGGACATTCTATCCTGTAATCGGTCGCATAAACATTTCCGCATGCTTCATTCTCCGAATGAACCAGAATCTGAAATTCTCCTTTGTACTCCTTCCCCGCCTCCGCCGTGATTTCCAGTAAAGGAACATCAAATTCCAGGGTACCGCCGCCATATTCAAATCCATTATTCTGAAAATACTCCATTCTGGAATTCATCAGATTCATCTCCCCGCCGGATTGTAATTTCAACAAAAATAGTTATAATAATTATAGCATAAGTCAAATGTGATTCCAACAAAGTCCTTAAAAGAGGCGGATTATTAAAGAAAGCAGCTGCTTTCATAGTGATTTGTGCTGTCCTCAATGACAGCGGAATGGAGAATAAGATGAAAAAGCAAGATACGGCATTTCACGGCAGTGATTTAGAAAAAATTGAAGAAAACTACGGCATTCCCAAGGAGCGCATTGTAAGCTTTTCAGCAAATGTCAACCCGATGGGTTTTTCCAAAAAAGCGGAAGAAGCTCTTAAAAATAACGTTTCTGTCATTTCCCGTTATCCCGACAGGGATTATAAAGAATTAAAAAAGGCTATTGCCTCCTACACGGGAGCGTCTTCTAAAAACATCCTTTTGGGAAACGGCGTAACAGAGCTTCTGACTCTGTTTATCAATCTGATTTCTCCAGGATACGCTGTTATCATTGGACCTACCTATTCCGAATATGAAAAGGATTTAAAAAGATGCGGCAGCAAAATCGGATATATTACGGCGAAAGAAACTTCGGATTTTGTCCTTACACCGGATATTATTATAGAAGAAACTCCGTCAGAAACAGAACTGGTCATTTTATGCAATCCCAATAATCCAACCTCCGGCACTCTTTTTAAAAAAGATCTGGCAAAGCTTTGTGAGGATTTCCAAAAAAGAAATATCTGGCTGATGATAGACGAAACCTATGTAGAATTTTCAGAACGCTCCCATGAAATTACAGCTGCGGATTTAACGGGAATCTATGACAATCTTTTTGTTCTAAGAGGTACATCCAAATTTTTTGCCACTCCGGGACTGCGCCTCGGCTATGCCCTGACCGGTAACGAAGACCTGCTTGACAGGGCCGCCAAAGCCCAGGATCCCTGGAATGTCAATTCGGCAGCTGATTTAATGGGGACGGTTATGTTTCAGGATACCGCTTTTATTGATTCCGTAAGAAAAACCGTAGAGCAGGAAAAGGAATATGTCTGCGGGAGCCTGTCATCGATCAAGGGCATCCGCATTTTTCCCGTCAACGGAAATTTCGTTTTGGTAAAGCTTCCCGAAAACAGCCTTACCTCCGGGGAACTTTTTGATGTTCTGATCCGTCAGGGCATGATGATACGGGACTGCTCTACCTTTTCTGTTTTGGGAAATCGTTTTATCCGTATATGCTTTATGAGCCATGAGGATAATGAAAAGCTGATTCTTGCAATAAAAGAGGCCTTGGCTCAGCCCGGCTCCGCAATACGGGATACGCCTACGTAGATGCTGGAGATTTCATACCAAGAGGGGTGCGCTTCATGGGTATATGATTTATGGAAAGTGAGATACACTTTTTGCATGTGCGGTGTGAGAGGTGTATTTTTTTGTTTGAAAATTGGAAAATATCATATGTTTTTGCCAATATTAGCGCCTTTTCTGTGTATTGTTTTATAGTTTTATTATTATCGTTTTAATCAACTATTACCATATATGGTAATAGAATAAACGTTCTGGTAGATTTTTGTCGAATATTGACTTATACTAATAGCATTATAACACTATTAATGATCGGATTAAAGCATGAGAAAACTAATTAAGGACGCAATCTTAAAATTACTTCATCCTCTATCTCCAATTGTAACCTTAATTGTGGGATGGATTTTAACTGTATTGGTAACACTACCTAACGATAGTTTTCCTAATTTTATTAATGAAATGATTGAGCATAAATCAGCCATAATGACATTTCTTATTCTCTGGTTGATATTTACTGTTATATATTCTACGTTGATGGATAAAATAGAAAAATTAAACCAAGACATCCATCAAGCACAAGAAATTATAAGACAGAAGGAAACCCAATTAGACCACACATCCGGAATTATTTTAAATCGTTCTGGGGACTTTGCTGACTTCAGCAGATTACTTCGCTTTAATGATGCTCTAAAAGGATTTACTGAAAATAATACAATTGTAGAGTGCGTTCAAATGTATAGTTATTCTACTAAACGAGTAAACGATAAGGTTGTTATAAAAGTTGTTTATGATTCCAATTACTGTTCTGACGGTATAGATATAAATAATTTAGCACAGTGTTATTATGATATCGATTATAAGGATTATAATACTATAAAAAAAATAGTCTCTCTTTGGAAAAAACTATCCTCTGATGTTATTATTCCATTGCCCGAGAAAGATTCTATGATAAGAATGTTGGTTGACGGAATAAATGATATCTATCGAAAGTATAATAATTCTCTAAGAAATGTAAAAAATATATCTGACATAAACAGTTTTCACTTTACACAATATAGAATTATGACTTTATTGCTTAGATTGGCAAGACGACAATCAATAACAATGTTTGATAAAAATACTATATTAGGAAAAGATAAATCAGATATCGAAGATTATCTTTTAAATGGTAAGCGAACCGGCATATTGAATAGTATACTATTAGAAGACATATTTATGTTTAAATATACACGGAATTCACACAAAAAAGATGGACGAGCTTACATTGCTTTTCCCATCAATATAGCAATGCAAAATTATATATGTGTATTTAGTATACAAATATTAGATCTGGATGAAACTATTGATTTAGAGCATGAAATCAAATCTTTAAGACAAGATATTGTTAAACGTTTTGAAAAAAAGTAATATACTTTTCTCAAAAAGACTGTTATAATTGAAAAAAGCCATTTTTAAGTATACAGGAGGTTGTAAATATTACTATGCCAGATATTTTTTACAATGAAATGGATAAAATGTTTAAAGAACTCGGAATTGAATTAGAAGATACCGACGATAAGGAAAAAATGAAAAAAGCTGACAATTTTATTGCAACTTTTACTCCTGATACGAGTCCTATAGTTATAGAATAAATGTACACAATAAAGAACAAGCGATTTATGAGCTATTCTCTTTTCGCAAGAGATTTATCATATGCCGCTTGTTCTTTTTATTAAACAATTTATTTTTTTAAACACCCATTATTTAATAATTCTAATATCTCTTTGTTCTGAGTAGCGGTTCCTGAATAATTTGCAATTCCATTTGCAATAGCGATTTTCTTTCTATTATTGTAAGAGCTGTCCACCCCTATCTTATTCAGACAATCAATCAGCGTAAATTCCGGTGTGGCGTAATACTGCGGCTCCACGGTTACACCGCCGCACTCCGTATACCTGATATTCATATCCACATTGCCACTAATCCCGGGAACCCTGCCACAGGAGGTAAACTGCCATCCATTCAGCACTGATCTGGAGCCTGCTACCACAACAGGCTTCTTAGTCTCATCCGGGATGCTCCCGAACTGCATTACATTATCTCCGGCATAGTATCTGGCCAGCCACAGATCATCATGAATCAAAGAACCATTTATCTGCTTCTCATAGGCATATTTGCCCATGTACAGGCCGCATCCATAACCAGAATTAACGATAATCTCTTTGAAATTGTCGTAGATTTCCAATACAGCCTTTTTACCAAGGGCAAGCTGCTTGTCATACTCAATATCTGCCCAGATAACAGTATCTTTGCCGGGCATGATTCCATAGCCCTGTAATACCTCTACAACCCGCAGAGCTTCCTTTTTTGCTTCTGAATTGCTCATTGCATAGGAGTATTTGTAAAATTCTACAGGAATTCCATTATCCTGGCATCCTTTGATATTAGATGCCAGCTGTTTATCCGGGTTCCCGCTTCCCCTGGTGCTCCGCAGGATGGCATACTCCACTCCTGCTGCCTTTACCTTTTTCCAGTCTATGTATCCCTGGTTGTCTGAAACGTCGATTCCTAATCTCATTGCTTATTCCTCCTCTTTCTCTTCGGTTTCATCAATAGTTAATGCATCCTCTGTTTTCTGTGCTATATTTCTTACTATCGGCGCAAGGAATGTGGGCATAGGCACATCCATATCCTTCAGGTTCTCTAAGATACTGATGAGCTCATTGCAAATAAGCCATACCGCCACGAAAGCAGCTATCACATAGGTAACCCCCCATGTAAAACCCAGGGTTGCGGACGTGTATATAAGCAGCTTGTCCATTATCGCCCCAACAACAATCAGCATCCACATGGCAACTTTTTTATATATCCCCTGGATACTTTTGTAAGAACTGATTTTCATTCCTCGTTTCTTGGCTGCCATAAGTCCTGATATATAATCGATGATGTTGCATACCACCAAAAGTAATGAGGGAATATACAATACCCCCAGAACAGATGATAAGAAGCTCCCTATTGCCGCTGTGGTCACATTAAAAATGTTTGGATTTTTCATAATATTTTTCCCTTTCCGTTGCGACGCCGCAACTTTCCCTTATTGACATATAAAAGCCCATAACCTTTAAGGCTACGGGCTAATGGTGTTTTATTTCAGTTCTGATATTATCCGTATTTCATGTTGTTTCCTCCTGTAAAGTCAATGTATAGGTAACCTTCATGGTCTCCGCCGCTGTTTTGGTAACTGGTGTGGCAAGGTTATTGATGGTATACAGCGCCCATGGGTTCATGCCGGGGCTGAAACCTTTTTCATTGCCCCCAGTCCCGGTTATGCATATGGCTCCATCCAGACCATATATTCTGGAATAGTATGCGTTGGCGCTAGCAGTGGTATAGCCGGCTTCCGTCCCGTTTACCATAAACTGCATCAGGGCGCGTCCGTAGCTTTTTGTAGTATAAAATCCCTGAAGCCATCCCGTATGATCCATATGGAAACGGCGGAAGCCCCAAAAATTATCTGTAAGGCTCTGCTGTTCTTCAGGCATTGTTATCTGGGACACATCCGTGTTATCCCCCAGATTTATCCTGTATAAGGTATAATCCGATGCCACGACATAGATATAATCCCCAAGAATAACGTAACTGGAAAAATTCGCTCCTTTATCATCCATCCGGATCTGTTTCCCGGTTGTATTGGTTATCTCTATATAGGTTGTCTCTCCCGTGTCCACATGGTACCTGTTGATGGTAAGGATGCCGCCGGCGTCGACCGTATTGGAATTATTGTTCATGATGACAAAATCAATGCAGCCGTTGAGCGTTCCGCATGATGCATAGGTGGGATTTGTGAGGGCGGCGTCCTCCTTTATGGGGATCCTGATTTCCTCCCCGCCATATTCTATGTACCTGCAGTCTGATACAAAAACGTCCCTGATGGGGAGACGGTATTTTGTCAGGATTATCTCTTTCGCGGTTTTGTCAATGCCGCCGTAGATAACGATCATTCTGCGCACATAATCCATATACAGGATATCCGGTACATTCTTCTGGTCCAGCCTCCAGTTCCGCACCGGATATCCTGCATTGGCTTCCGCCCGAATGGAATTGTCCCATACCTTATGGCTAAACCCTATCCTGCCTCCCAGCAATGGCAGAAGGCAGGCACACTTTATCTGGCCGTTTGCCTGGTTTGTGGAAAAATCCCATACCAGCTTGACCGTTTTACGGTCTTCCGATATGCTGCTTTCCTCTTCATTGAAGCTTCCCATGTTGGTGTCGATTCCGGTATAGGCCAGTTCACATCCTCTGCCTACTTCTTTAATGTCCTCCGGAATGAGGAAACTGTCGGGATTTTCCTCTATATTGGAATCAAAAAGCACAAGACCTTTAAACAGATACAGCAGCCCCGTGGTATTTACCTGATCCATGATTACCGACAGGAAATTTATTCCAAGGGCACCATAAGCTGTTGTGGCCTGCCTGAGGGCATTAGTCAGCATATTTTTATCCGTGGTAGTCTTTTTCTCTCCTGTGCCGGTATTGGTCAGTTCTATGGTCGTTCTTCCTTCTATCACTCGTTTTCCTCCTCTTCTATACAATAGCCTCTCGGATTCTCCAGCCCTTATTGTCTGCGGCTCTCAAATCCAGTTTTATAAAAATTCCCCCACTTTTTGCCAAAAACACTTGACAAATCATTCTAAAAATGCGGCGCTTCGCGCCTCTTA
>Ga0209064_1001724_pt1 | contig 30670 bp, 26 predicted proteins | sample Inofromicrocosms_FD_187498 | JGI IMG/M metagenome (GOLD analysis project Ga0209064, IMG submission 187498) | Mouse cecum microbial communities from Vienna, Austria - Inoculum for glucosamine and mucus D2O microcosms (SPAdes) (version 2) | ecosystem: Host-associated > Mammals > Digestive system >... | reverse complement strand
TATTCCACGGTCAGTTGCATACCAGATGTTCCCGTCTGACGACTCTATGACATAATTCACATTGTTGTTGACAAGAGAATTGGGATTGTCTTTGATATGTGTAATTATCTGTACGGGCGACTGTGACAGACTCACCATTGTCACCCCTCCGGTATAACTGCCGATCCACAGATTGCCGTTGCCGTCATTCAATAGGGCATATATGCCGTTGCCGGTAAATGAAAATTCAGGTGCGAGCTCCGTGTTGACAAACGTGGTGAGTGAGTTGTCCTTTGCATTATAAGCCAGAACACCGCTACCGTCAATGCCTATGGCAAGCCGTTCCGGGCTCAGTTTGACAATCGAGCGGATTGGTTTCTGTAACAGGCTGTTTGTGGTATGTATCTGGGCAACGCTGAAATCCGACAAATTCAGCATATATAAGCCCTTGTTAAAAGCCCCGATATACAAGGCATCGCTTGCTTCATCGAAATACAGACTCTGTATATTGGTATCTTTAAGCAGCCCGACATCTTTGACCGCATGGTCGTTGCGCATGAATTTTAAGCCCGATGAAGTAGCTGCAAACAAATAGCCCTTTGCAATAATAATGTCGTTGACAGCCGAACCGGGCAGAATGGGGCGATAATCCTTATCTGACACGTATTTGAACAGGCCGTCATTGGTTGCATACAATATACTGTCGTCACTGCTCACCAGCATTTTGTTGAGCACAACATCGCTATGACTTAGGTCGGAAAGATTGCTCGTCAATATAAACGAGTCATATACGGGTGAATATTTGTGAATTTTGCCCGTACTTTCGTAGGCATACAAATCGCCTTCATTGTGATACAGCCGAATAATGCGACCGGCTCTATCGCCATAGAACGAATCGCCTTCAAGAGAGTAATTCTTAAGAATCCTACCATTATACCTGTCAACCCCCGACTTGGTACTTATCCAGATAGCTCCTGACGCATCTTCAGCAAGCGAATACACCTTCTGACTACTGAGCCCCGTCGAGTTGTCAATACGCAGAACTTCTGAAATTACATGCTGACTTCCATAGCCTTTCTGTGCAAGAAACAGAAAAACCATGACAACCACTGTAATAAACAGCCCGTTCTTAGTGCTCTTTAGCGAGGTTGGCGTATAATCACCCATAATACTACAAAGTTAGCTAAATTTCTCGACATTAGAGGCTTTACAACCCAAAAACTTTAATAATAGCATAATAGCAAAGACAGACGCAGCTGGAAAACCCAGGCGCGGATGCCCCCTGCGGCCAGGTTGGTTTGACCCCATAAGCCAAAATAGGACTAACCCCTTTGCCCAAAATAAAAATGACCCCTGAAGACATGCCGTCAACAGGGGGGTTATTTGTATCTTTGACTATGTCTTAGATACTCACGCTCGGCAAAATCAAATAAATTTGTTTTGCGCTCGACTTATTCGTATCTTTGCCTACGTTATGGGTAAGTCTGGTATTTTATATCTTTTTCCTGTGCCGATGGGTGACAGTCCTGTGGGGGACGTGCTGCCGGCACGGAATATCGAGATTATTCGTTCGGTGAAGCATTTCATAGTTGAGAATGTGCGTTCGGCCAGGCGTTTCATAAGGCTTTGCGGACGTGATATCGATATTGATTCGCTTTCGTTGGTGGAACTGAACGAGCATACTCCGGCGGCGGATATCCCACAGATGCTTGCGCCTCTTGAAGAGGGGTTTGATATAGGTATCATTTCGGAAGCCGGCTGCCCTGCCGTGGCTGATCCCGGGGCTGACGCTGTGGCTGTGGCCCAACGCAAGGGATACCGCGTGGTGCCGCTTGTAGGTCCTTCAAGCATCCTAATGTCGCTGATGGCATCGGGATTTAACGGCCAGAGCTTCGCTTTTGCGGGATACCTGCCTATTGATGCTCAGGGGCGTGCGGCAAGGCTGAAGGAGATGGTGCGCCGCATACGGCATGATGACCAGACCCAGATCTTTATCGAGACCCCTTACCGCAATAACCGCCTTGTGGCCGAGCTGGCGGCGGCGTTGCCGGGTGAGCTGAGGCTTTGTGTGGCCTCTGATATATCATGCGCACGTGAATCGATAGTGACAAGGCCTTTGAATGAGTGGAAAAAGGCTGTGTACGACTATAATAAGATCCCTACAATTTTCCTGCTTTATAAATAATGTATCTTGTTGCATGCCGGCATGCAACAAGATGGGGCTACAGGTGTTTTAATTGTCAGATACAGGTATCTTGTCCGGCATGGGCGGGTACAGGTTGCAATATGTGCAATTTTGGTGTATTTTTGGTCAATTTGGCTTATGCGCCGGTTTTGCATTGCAATTTAATGGCTGTAACTTTGCAGCGCACTTGATGCTGGGGTTGCCATTGCATATCCATGCCGCCTTTACCTGCATCCTGAATATAATAAATAAACGTTTCAACCCATCAAACATGAGGGCAACTGTCTTTAACATAACCATAGCCATGGCTTCTGTGCTGGCTTCCGGACTGACCGGGAATGCGCAGGGGCAAGCTCCCTTGTCGCTACAGGACTGCAGGGAGATGGCACTTACCAACAACAAGGATATTTTGATAGCCAAGCAGAGGGCCGTCACTGCGGACTACCAGAGGAAGGAGGCTTTTGCGGCCTATCTTCCTGCAATAGACTTTGCGGGCGGGTACATGTACAACCAGAAGGAGCTGTCGATATTTGACAAGGACCAGCTGCTACCTACCAAGACATTCAACCCTCAGACCGGGCAGTATGATTTCAACCTTGTTAAAGACCCGGCGACAGGTGTCCCCATAAAAGGGCCTGACGGGCAGTATGTGCCCCAGACTGTGGCCCTGATTCCCAAAGATGCGATGACGTATGACATACATAATGTGTTTTTCGGCGCGGTGACGCTCACCCAGCCAGTGTATATGGGCGGCAAGATTGTGGCGATGAACAAAATCACCAATTTTGCCCATGAGCTGGCGGAGACGCTGTGCAGCAATGAGGCCGAGAATGTGGTGTATGCCGTTGATGCGGCATACTGGCAGGTGGTGTCGCTCAAGGCGAAGTACAGGCTTGCCAAGAGCTACGTGAACCTGCTGGATTCGCTCGACAGGAATGTGGGGCTGATGGTACAGAACGGTGTGGCGACCACCAGCGACCGTCTGAGCGTGGGCGTGAAGCTGAATTCGGCACAGGTAGACCTGGTAAAGGTCGAGAACGGGCTTACGTTAAGCCGCATGGCCCTGGCACAGCTGTGCGGACTCCCGCTTGACTCCCAGATGGTGCTTGCGGACGAGGACACTGAAAACACCGCACTGGAATCGACGCCGGCACTCCATTATGACATGGAACAGGTGTACGATTCACGAAAGGATATACGTGCCCTGGAAATAGGGATAGACATAGCAGGACAGAAGAAGCGTGTGGCAATGTCGTCGATGCTTCCGAACGTGGCGCTGGTGGGCACATATTCGTTCAGCAACCCCAACATGTTTGACGGTTTTTCCAGGAGGTTCGCGGGGGCTTTCAGTGTCGGCGCAATGGTGAAGATACCGTTATGGCATTGGGGCGGCAACTACAACAAGTACAAGGCCGCCGAAAGCGAGCAGACAATCATGCGCCTGCAGCTAGAAGATGCCAAGGAGATGGTGGGCCTACAGGTGAGACAGGCTTCATTCAAGGCCCAGGAGGCGATAAAGACCTACCAGATGACGGAGGCCAACATAGCGAAGGCCAATGAGAACCTGCGCACCGCCCAGCTGGCGTTTGCCGAAGGCGTCGCCACCGCCGACAATGTGATGGAGGCGCAGACAGCCTGGCTAAAGGCCAATTCGGAGTGCATAGACGCGCTGATAGACGTGCACCTTTGCGACACGTACCTTTCAAAGGTGCTGGGCACACTCCATTATTGATGACATACCAGACAACATAAATATATATTTATCAAAAAAACAATATACACAAAAAATACAAGCCATGGCAACCGACAGTAACAATACCCCCAGCCTCCGGCAGGAGGAAAAGGCCGACCGCTCACTTATAGTGACAATGGCAATCGTCACTATGGTAGTGGCGTTGGTGGCAATAATAGGTTTCTGCCTGATGGACAAGCCTGAAGAGTTTATCGAAGGGCAGGTTGAAGGCACAAACATACGCATCTCCGGAAAGCTTCCGGGGCGTGTGGCCGAATTCTATGTTGAAGAGGGCGATGCGGTGCACGCCGGGGACACGCTGGTGAGGATACACTCATCAGTGGTGGAGGCCCAGCTCATGCAGGCAGAGGCGATGCAGGAGGTGGCGCGCTCACAGGACCGGAAGGTGGACCGCGGTACGCGTGTGCAGATAGTGCAGGGCGCATATGACCTGTGGCAACAGGCAAAGGCGGCAGCGACCATCACAAAGAAGACTTACGACCGTATGGAGCGGCTGTATGCCGAGGGCGTGATGACGGAACAGAAACGCGATGAGGCAAAGGCGGCCTATGACGCGGCCGTCGCTGCCGAGAATGCGGCGCGCAGCCAGTATGACCTGGCAAAGTCCGGGGCACAGAAGGAAGACCGGCAGTCGGCGGCTGCGATGGTACAGGCTGCCACCGGTGGCGTGGAGCAGGTGCAGGCCGTGCTTGCAGACGCCTACCTTACAGCCCCTGCTGACGGCACCATAGACCAGATATATCCCGAGACCGGGGAGCTTGTTGGCACAGGCACGCCTATAATGAACCTGTTGAAGGCCGACAAGCGCTGGATAACGTTCAATGTGCGCGAGGAGATGCTCAACGACCTGCGCATGGGCGACAAGATAAAGGTGATGGTCCCTGCCCTAGGCAAGAAGGAGATAGAGACCGAGATATATTACATCCGCGACATGGGCTCGTATGCCACATGGCGGGCCACCAAGACCACCGGGAGCTGGGACAGCCGCACGTTCGAGATAAAGGCACGCCCTACGGAGGAGGTGGACGGCCTGCGCCCCGGGATGTCAATAATATACAATAAATAGGGATACTGACCCCGACGTAACATTCAACCGATTTTACCCATGCTGTCTCCGGCTCTGAAAGGTCCGCTTTTGCGCGGCATACGCTCATTGGCCTCGCGTAAGATGTATATCTTTGCCATGGTGGCCGTGCCCCTCGGGGTGACGCTGTTCTTCCTCACCCTTATGGGTGAAGGGCTGCCGCTGCGCACGCCTGTGGGGATCGTGGACCTGGACCATTCACAGATGTCGCGGCAGGTGACGCGGGCGCTGAACGCCGGCGAGCTGCTGGAGATACGGCATGACTATGAAAGCTACGGCGATGCGATGGAGGCTGTGAGGCGCGGCGACATATTCGGATTTTTTGTGATACCGCACGACTTCCAGCGTGATGCCATAGGCGGGGATACGCCTACGCTGAGCTTCTGCACGAACATGACGTATTTCGTACCGGGTACGCTGTCGTTCAAGGGCTTCAAGACGGTGGCAGTGACCACGGCGGGGTCGGTGGTGAAGACTACGCTGGTGGGGACTGGGATGGCCGATGACACGGCACAGTCACTGTTGCAGCCTGTAGTGCCTCAGGTGAACCCGATAGGCAACCCATGGACCAACTACAATATATACCTTACGAACTCATTCATGCCGGCGCTGCTGCAGCTTATGATAATGCTTGTGACGATCTATTCCATCTCCTTTGAAATCAAGGAGGGGACTTCTGTGGAATGGCTTGCGGATGCACGGGGATCTATAATACGCGCGCTGCTGGGCAAGCTGCTCCCGCAGACGGCGGTCTTTCTCGCGGTGGGCATGTGCATACTAGGGATGCTGTTCGGGTTCGCTCATTTCCCGCTCCACGGCAGCGTGTGGGCAATGGCGCTTGCGATGGCGCTGCTGGTGGTGGCCTCGCAGGCCATGGGGCTTTTCTTTGTGAGCATACTGCCCAACCCGCGCCTTGCCCTTAGCGTGGCATCGCTTACGGGAATACTGACGTTCTCGATCGCCGCATTCTCGTTTCCGGTGGAAAGCATGTATGGCCCGGTGGCAATATTCAGCTATATACTTCCGGTGAGGTATTATTTCCTCATATATGTAAATGAGGCCCTTAACGGGGTTGCGCTGTACTATTCACGGTATTATTTCGCGGCACTGCTCGTTTTCCCGCTGGTGGCATCGACCATGCTGTGGCGGCTGAAGAGGGCATGCATGAAACCTGTGTACGTCCCATAACCCATAGGGACTTATTACCCAACAATATAACAAGCTAAAGAAATGAACGGCATAACGAAATGGTTCATACAGCTCGGGAAGGCATTCCGCCAGGAGATGAGCACCGTGATACACGATGCTGGCGTCCTGCTGTTCTTCATAGGGCTTCCCGTGCTCTATCCGTTGGTCTACACGGCGATATATAACCCGGAAGAGGTGCGGGAAATACCGTTTGCGGTAGTGGACCATTGCCGTTCGGCGGAAAGCCGCCGGCTTGTGCGCCAGGCAGACGCCACTTCGGCGATGAAACTGTATGACTATGCCCCCGACATGCAGTCGGCGCGCGCGCTCATGGCAGAGGGAAAGGTATATGGCATCATGGAGATCCCTTCGGACTACAGCAAGTGCATAATGACGGGCAGGCAGGCCACTGTGCCTTTCTATGCCGAGATGAGCCTGCTGCTCCGTTACCGCGCGTTCCTGTCGGCGCTGACCGACCTGCAACTGCACATCACACAGGAAGTCACGGCCGGACGCCTGGCATCGGCCGGGGCGGCTGCGCCTCCGATTTCGGGTCTGCCTATAAATACGCAGGCAAATATCCTTGGCGACACACAACAGGGGTTCGCATCGTTCATCATGCCGGGAATAGTGGTGCTGATACTCCAGCAGAGCATGGTGCTCGGCATATGCCTGATAGGCGGAACGGCGGCGGAACGGCGCAGGCGGAACGCCCCCCTAGCCTACAGCTCCGACATGGCCAGCCATGGGCCGATGGCCACTATATTGGGCAAGGCGTTGTGCTATGTGGTGTTTTATATCCCTGTGACGATATACATATTGCACTATATACCCACTTGGTTCGACCTTCCGCATATCGGGAATCCTGCGGACTATCTGCTGCTTATGCTGCCTTTCCTGCTGGCATCGGCTTTCTTCGGGATAATGCTGGGCAACCTGATGAGGCAAAGGGAGGACGCCTTTATCTACATAGTGTTCACATCGGTGGTGTTCCTTTTCCTGTCGGGCCTGACGTGGCCGCGGTTCGCCATGCCCGGCCTATGGCATGCCCTGGCAGGCGCGATACCGGCTACATGGGGCGTGGAGGGCTTCATACGTATCAATTCCAACGGCGCTACACTTGCCGAGAGTTCTGAGCCGTTCCTGTGGCTGTGGGGGCTTGCGGCAGCATACCTTGCGGCGTGCTACGCCATTGCCAGGATTACGGCAAGGGGCAGGCGTGCAAACCGCAGCCATTAGACGTACGGCACATCAAAGCCACTGCCAAGGAGCACCGTACAGGCCTGCCCAATTTTATTGCCGTTTTCGCTTGCAATGATGGGCGGGATGTCTTAACTTTGTAGCTTGAAACAACAGCAATCCTGTGTGACTGCAAGATATGCCTAGGGAACACAGGTTTAATATATATTTTTTTCAACCTACAAAAAACACGATCCCAAAGGTATGGAAAATTCCCGATTCAAACGTACCCTCATCACCACAGCCCTCCCATATGCCAACGGTCCGGTGCATATCGGACATCTGGCAGGTGTATATGTGCCAGCAGACATCTATGCGCGATACCTGCGCCTTAAGGGCGAGGATGTAGTAATGATTGGCGGCAGCGACGAACATGGAGTGCCCATCACCCTAAAGGCACGCAACGAGGGCGTCACGCCGCAGGATATCGTAGACCGCTACCACAGGATAATAAAGGACTCGATGGAGGGTCTCGGCATAACTTTCGACATATATTCACGCACGACATCGAAGATACATTCAGAGACGGCGTCGGAATTTTTCCGCCACCTGTACGACAAGGGCGAATTCATAGAGCAGACATCAATGCAGCTTTATGATGAACAGGCCGGACAGTTCCTGGCCGACCGCTATGTGACGGGCGAATGCCCCCACTGCCATGCACAGGGCGCATACGGCGACCAATGCGAGAAATGCGGCACATCACTGGCAGCCACTGACCTGATAGACCCTCACAGCGCGATAACGGGTTCTGTCCCCGTGCTCCGCGAGACGCGCCACTGGTATCTGCCGCTGGACCGCTGGCAGGATAAGCTGGAAAAGTGGATTCTTGACGGGCACAAGGAGTGGAAGACCAATGTGTACGGCCAGTGCAAGTCGTGGCTCGACATGGGACTGCAGCCCAGGGCTGTGTCGCGCGACCTGTCGTGGGGCGTGCCCGTGCCGGTCGAAGGCGCGGAAGGCAAGGTGCTGTATGTGTGGTTTGACGCACCGATCGGCTATATATCAAATACAAAGGAGCTGCTTCCCGATTCGTGGGAAAAGTACTGGAAAGACCCTGAGACCCGTGTGATCAACTTCATCGGCAAGGACAACATAGTGTTCCACTGTATTGTGTTCCCCGCCATGCTGATGGCTTACGGCGACAATTACCAGCTGCCGGACAATGTACCTGCCAACGAGTTCCTAAACCTTGAGGGCGACAAGATATCGACCTCTCGGAACTGGGCCGTATGGCTTCACGAGTACCTCGCCGACTTCCCCGGAAAACAGGATGTCCTGCGCTATGTGCTGACGGCAAACGCCCCCGAGACCAAGGACAATGACTTTACGTGGCGCGATTTCCAGGCGCGCAACAACAATGAGCTTGTGGCCATACTCGGCAATTTCGTGAACCGCGCCATTGTTCTGACCCACAAATATTTCAACGGCAAAGTGCCGGAACGCGGCGAACTGGAGGCGGTGGACAGTGACGTATTCGCAGAACTGGCCGCCATCAAGAAGTCGCTAGGCGACAATCTGGACAATTTCCACTTCCGTGAGGCCCTCCGTGAGGCCATGAACATGGCGCGCCTCGGCAACAAGTACCTGCAGGAGACTGAGCCTTGGAAGCTCGCCAAGACCGACATGGGGCGCGTGGCCACGATACTGAATGTGGCCATAGAGATATGCGCCAACCTGGCGATAGCGTTCGAGCCTTTTACCCCGTTCATGAGCGGCAGGCTGGCCAAGATGCTTGGCATGGGCAAAATGACATGGGACAGCCTGGGCAGCGACTCGGTTGTGGCCGCAGGGACACAGCTATCAGAACCCCAGCTGCTGTTCGAGAAAATTGAGGATGACGCCATACAGGCGCAGATAGACCGGCTCAAGCTCATAAAGCAGGAAAACCAGGTCAAGAGCTGGAAGCCTGAGCCCCAGGCCGCCGATGTCGACTTCGAGACGTTCATGAAGGCAGACCTGCGTGTCGGCACTGTGCTTGAGTGCGAAAAAGTGCCCAAGGCCGACAAGCTGCTGCGATTCCTTATCGATGACGGCCTGGAGAAGCGTACGATAGTGTCGGGCATAGCGAAGTATTACCAACCTGAGGAGCTAGTAGGCCGCCAGGTGTGCTTCATCGCCAACCTGCCTCCACGCAAGCTAAAGGGCATCGTGTCGCAGGGCATGATCCTTTCGGCAGAAGATGCCGACGGAAGGCTTGTAGTAATTTCGCCATCGGCCCAGGTGTCACCAGGGGCCCAGGTGAAATAGCTGCCCTGCCTTACAAGTATACGGCCATAAAACAACCTCCACTTAAAACTAAATAAATGACCGACCAAGCCCGTAAGCCACGGATATTGATAATATATACAGGAGGTACAATCGGAATGATTGAAGACCCTGTATCGCATGTGCTGAAACCATTCGATTTCAGCCATCTGATAGACAATGTCCCGAAAATAAAGAAACTCGACTTCACAATCGACAATTTCCAGTTCCAGTCGCCGATAGATTCAAGCGACATGAACACCGGACACTGGCAGGACATGGCCCGGGCTATAGCCGACAACTATGACAGATACGATGGCTTTGTGGTGCTGCACGGCACTGATACGATGGCATACACGGCCTCGGCCCTGTCGTTCATGCTTGAGAACCTGAGCAAGCCGGTGATCATCACCGGCTCGCAGCTGCCAATAGGCGAGGTCCGCACCGACGGTGAGGAGAACCTTATAACGGCGCTACAGATAGCCGCCGCACGCGACCATTACGGAAGCCCGATGGTGCAGGAAGTGGCCATATTGTTCGAGAACTACCTTTGGCGCGGCAACCGCTCGACAAAGATGAGCGCCGACAATTTCAACGCGTTCAAGAGCAACAACTACCCTCCGCTGGCCAAGATAGGACTAGGGATACATTTCAATGACGAGGCCTTGTGGCGCACGTATGTGAAAAAGCCGTTGGTGACGCATTATGGGATGGACCCGTCGGTGATGTTCGTGGACCTGTTCCCGGGAATGACCCCCTCTACCCTGAACCATCTGCTGCACACCCCCGGGATAAAGGGGATAGTGCTAAGGACATACGGGGCAGGAAACGCGCCCACGGAGCAATGGTTCACGGATGCGATACGTGATGCCGTCAGCCGCGACATGGTGATACTGAACGTGACACAATGCGTAAATGGCGGCGTTCACTCTGACCTCTATGCCGCCGGCAACATACTTGCCGGTACGGGCGTAATCTCCGGCCACGACATCACATGCGAGGCTGCAATAACAAAAATGATGTTCCTTTTCGGGAAAGGTATGCTGCCCCACCAGGTTCGGAATGCCATGGGGCGTTCGCTCTGCGGCGAGGCTTCCGTACACACCTCCCCCACCCACCCTTGAACAACGCCATATTATGCCGACAAATCTCTCCATGCACTGGGACGCGCTGATAGATGACGTCAGGTTTGGGCTTGAAGACCACTGCGCCGCCAAGGCAGGAGTACGCAGCGATTTCCGGCGCGACTATGACAGGCTAGTATTCTCCAGCCCATTCCGCCGCCTACAGAACAAGACCCAGGTATTCCCCCTGCCAGGCAGCATATTCGTGCACAACAGGCTGACGCATTCGCTGGAAGTGGCATGCGTGGGGAAGTCGATGGCTGATGAGGTTGCCGGAGCGCTGCGCCTCCGCTATTCTCAGAAACCTTGGGCAAACAAGATAGACCATATCGGCGACATTGTTGCCGCTGCATGCCTTGCCCACGATCTCGGCAATCCTCCGTTCGGGCATTCGGGCGAAAAGGCCATTGCCACATTCTTTTCGGAAGGGGCTGGCAACGACTTGCAAGGCATGATGACAGATGCCCAATGGGCCGACCTGGTGAATTTCGAGGGAAACGCCAATGCGTTCCGCCAGCTTACCCACCAGTTCCGTGGGAGGCGTCCAGGGGGATTCGCCATGACATATTCTACATTGGCCTCCATTGTCAAATACCCCTACGAATCGCGGCTGGCTTCAAAAAAAGGCAAATTCGGGTTCTTTGATTCGGAAAAAGATGCCTTCTGCCGCGTTGCATCCCGCCTGGGGCTTCTGCGCATGCCCGCCGAGGACGGACTGGTGAAATTCGCCCGCCACCCATTGGTGTATATTGTTGAGGCCGCGGATGACATATGCTATGAGGTGATGGACATTGAGGATGCCCATAAGCTTAAAATCCTCTCAACGGCAGAGGTCACTGATGCGATGATGGCGTTTTTCAGTGAGGAAAGGCAGCAGAAGATGATGAAGGTGATGAAACTGGTGTCCGACCCCAATGAACAGATATCATACCTGCGTTCCTGTGTGATAGGCTCATTGGTGAGCCGTTGTGCAGAGACGTTTATCGAAAACGAGGACAGCATAATGGAAGGCAGGTTTCAAGGCAGCCTGCTGAACCATATTACAGACCGTGAACGTGAGGCATATAACCGCTGCAACGCCATATCCTGGTCCAGGATATATTGCGCGCCGGATGTGGTCGATGTGGAACTTGCCGGTAACCGTATCATCACTTTCCTGATGGAAAAGCTGGTGGATGCCGTAAGGTATCCTTCGCTCAACTATTCCAAGCTGTTGCTTGCAAAGATGCCGGTACAGTATGACGTGAACGCCGACTCCATCTACGAGAAAATACAGGCTGTGGTGGACCATATGTCGTCAATGACCGACGTATATGCCCTCGACCTCTACCGCAAGCTGAACGGAATGAGCCTTCCCGCTGTTTAGAAAAGACAACCATACTTATTACTATACAATTAACCATGTACCGCATACTGTTAATAATGCTGGCCTTCCTGACTGCATATGCATCATCGGCCTCTAAATATACCGTTGAAGACGTGCCGAATGTACACGTTGCCGACCGTACCCGATACGTGTCAAACCCTGACGGGATATTATCGCCCCAGGCTGTGGCGGCCCTTGACTCCCGGCTGGCCGACCTGTGGGACAAGTCGTCGGTAGAAGCCGTAGTAGTTGTGGTTGACAATATCGATACTGACGAGAATACATTCGCAACAGAACTTTTCCAACATTGGGGCATAGGGAAAAGCGACAATGACAACGGTGTCCTCATCTTGGTCGTAAAAGACCTGCGCAGGGCTGTCATACGCACAGGATACGGCATAGAGGGTGCATTGCCCGACATCTCAGCCGGACGCATCATCCGTAATGAGATGGCCCCGCATTTCGCATCCGGTGACTATGACAGCGGCGTGATCGCCGCCGTAGACAAAATACGTGGAGTGGTCACTGACCCTGCCGTAGCCGATGAGCTCCGCTCGGCCAATCCTAATGACAGAAGGCAAGGTGACAAGGAAAGCTTGGGCAGCGTGTTCGGCGGATATCTGGTTTTTGTGGGCGTCATGACACTGCTTATGGCAATCGTGCTAGTAATGAAAGTACATAGCGTCCGCACTCTGGGCCGTAATGAGAAATACGCAAAACTAGCCCCGCTCGCCCCCGTATACAAGGGTCTATGCTTTGTGGGGCTGGGCGTACCATTGGCTGCATACCTTCCATTGAGGATAATGCTGAACCGTTGGCGCAATTCTCCCCGCGTATGCTCCAATTGCCAGCATCATATGTACAAGGTCGATGAGGAACATGACAATGATTACCTAAACCCGGCACAGGACCTGGAGGAAAAGCTCAATTCGGTAGACTATGACGTATGGCTGTGCTCCAACTGCGGCGAGACCGATATATTCCCATTCATACAGCCGAACAGCGGATGGGTACAGTGCGAGAAGTGCGGTGCACACACGGCGCGACTTGAACGCAACAGGATAATACAACAGCCCACAACCCGCACAGAAGGGACAGGTGTACATGAATATGTATGCTATAACTGCCGCCATATAGGCCGCAAGCCATATAAAATCCAGAAACTGGCAGACCCCGCGGCCGCAGCAATTGCGGCCGGAGCTCTAGGGGCTATGGCTGGACGCCGCGGGGGCGGTGGTTTCGGGTCGGGAGGATTCGGAGGCGGTTCTTTTGGAGGCGGAAGCACCGGAGGCGGAGGCGCCTCCGGCGGATGGTAATGCCTCTGCCTTGCCTATGACGGTATAATGCCTTTTATATATTCCCTCATCTGTGGAATGACAGCCTCAATGCATTCCAACAGGCGCATCTGGTTGCGAGTCCTGACCAGATTGTGTTCAGGATATGACGTCTTATAGTAAGTGTCACCATTTATATAGTCGGCAAGAAACCTGACCGCCTGCATGTATGGGAACATGGCAGCTCCTTCAGGAAGCAATTCAAGTTCTTTACTTGTCAAGAACACTCCGGCACTATCCAGATATCCTGCCATGAATGCCTTGAAAATGTCCATACGGAATTCAACCTTTTCCAAGGCGGGGTCATCCTCAGCCACCGTATTTGCAGCTGTGCGCAGGAAATCGCCGACATCACTGAATATATATGAAGGCATTACCGTATCCAGATCTATCACACAGAGCACTTCCCCTGTAGAAGAATCAAACAGCATATTGTTGACCTTCGTATCGCAATGGCATACGCGCTTGGGGAGCACCCCCTTGCGGTGAAGCCTCTCTGCAAAGCACATCGCATCTGCACGCCGTTCTATATCGGCCAATATACCTGCCACACTTGCCGCCCTGCCTACAGGATCGGCGGCAACGGCATCACGGAGCTGCCTGATACGCAGCTCCATATTATGGAAATCAGGTATGGTCTCCCCTAGCCTCTGAGGCAGGTCGCAAAGCATGGCCTGGAAACGGCCGAATGCCTGGCCGGCTATACGCGAGTACTCCGGAGTGACCGACTCATAAGACTTGGAACCTGGGATGAAGACCATCATGCGCCAATAGCTTTCGCCATCATGGAAAAAAGTCTTGCCGTCAGCACCGGAAATAAAACGCAGCACATGGCGGTCTATATCAGGCGTGCCTGCCGCAAGCTCCTTTTCGCGCAGATGTGCCGTGACGGCCTCTATGTTTGATTGCAGCAGCCCAACATCCTTGAATATGGCGTTGTTTATCCGCTGCAACACATAATCGTGGCCCGAACCCGCAGTTTTAACAATATATGTATCATTTATAAGCCCGTTACCTAACGGACGTACCTCCTCCACGCCTCCCTGCGGAAGGAAATGGGATATCACAATGTCAAGCCCTTTCATATTGTCTATTTTTTATGATGATGACGGTAACCTTTTACCTTTTCCCATCCTCCGCGTGTAAAATCGGGGAATTCAACAGGCATTGAACCATTTTCCAGCGAAAGCGCCGACAACGGTGCTACAGCACACCACTCAGCAAGATCGTATACGTCCATGTCAAGAGGCAGTCCGTTACGGAGGCAATATACCAGACGGTAATCCATTATGAAGTCCATACCGCCGTGTCCGCCGACTTCCTTTGCCATGTCTCCAACCTCACGGATTATAGGATGTGTATATTTTTCAAGCAAGGCCGCTTCCTGTTCCTCGGAAATGAAACCATGGGCATCAAGGTCTTCATGGTCAGGAATTGAATCGGAAAAACCTTCAGGATCGAAAGCGTATCCTTGACGCATATATTTGTTTGCGAAGCCTTTAGTACCTGTCAGCTGATACATGCGCGAATACGGGCGTGGGTTAACGACATCATGTTGTATAAGCAAAGTCTTGCCGTTGGCAGTAGACATCATCGACATCGTATGGTCCCCGTTGGCAAACACTTCAGGACGTATTCCCGTAGTGGCCTCGATATAGTCAGGTGCACCGACAGCCTTGGTGTCCATTGCCACCAGCGATGTTATGCGGTCGCCTCGGTGTATATCCAGCAACTGACAAGCCGGGCCCATACCGTGTGTAGGATACACATCACCGCGGTTTGCCTGGTTATATGCCATACGCCAATTTTTCCAGTAATATGGCCAGAATTCCTTAAGATTATGGATATAGCTTCCTTCGACATGCATAATGTCGCCAAACAGCCCGGCCTGGGCCATATTAAGCGTATTCATCTCAAAGAAATCGTATACGCAGTTTTCCAACTGCATGCAGTGCTTGCGTGTACGTTCCGATGTGTTTACGAGCTGCCATATCTCATCAAGGTTCATGGCCGCAGGCACTTCTATAGCCACGTGCTTGCCATGCTCCATGGCATATACCCCCATAGGAGCATGCGACAACCAATCAGTCGCTATATATACAAGGTTGATGTCCTCCCGGTCACACAACTTCTGCCATGCCAACGAATCACCATAGTACATCGCAGGTTTAGCCAGACCCTTGCCGGTGACACGTCTTGCGGCACTTTCCACACGGGCCGAATCAAGGTCGCACAATGCCACCACTTTCGTACCCGGTATATGCAGGAAACGTTCTACGGCATCCGGGCCTCGCATGCCCAGCCCTATGAATCCTACGCGCACCGTATCGATAGGCTTAGCGGCAAACTCTATCATATCTTCCTGTCCTTCCGGACGTTCCGGCACATCAGTCGTAATGATTCCTGATTTTCCCGCCTCCCTTGAAGAACACGCCGACAGCAAAGCCATACCGACCGATAATAAACTCACTAATAATGATTTCATTGGTAATAATTGGTAATGTAATAATGGTAACAGATACTATATCTGCAAATTTATGTAATTTTTCAAGAATCATCAACAATTTCTTACTAACTTTACAAAAACATTCCTATCAATAATCCACAAAATATACCGGGACTTGCGCAAACGCCAGGCATCATCCCGGAGACTATCATATGGACGAAAAAAAATTATTCCTCCTTGACGCATACGCGTTAATATACAGAGCTTATTATGCACTTATACGCGCACCCCGTGTCACCTCTTCCGGGTTCAATACTTCCGCCATTTTCGGGTTCTGCAACACATTGGATGAGATATTGCGTAAGGAAAACCCATCGCACATAGCCGTATGTTTCGACCCTCCACACGGCCGCACTTTCCGGCATGAAATGTACCCACAGTACAAGGCCCAACGTGACGCACAGCCCGAAGACATCACAAAGTCCATCCCATATATAAAGTCCATACTTGAGGCCTATTGTATACCCATACTGGAAATGGAGCGCTATGAGGCCGATGATATAATCGGGACATTATCGCGCAAGGCCGAAGCCGAAGGATACACCACATATATGATGACCCCCGACAAGGACTACGGACAACTTGTCACTGAAAAGACATTCATGTACCGCCCGTCATTACGCGGACAAGGATTTGAGATACGCGGACCAAAAGAGATATGCGAAAGATATGGCATCACCTACCCTACACAAGTAATCGACCTGTTAGCCCTTGAAGGTGATGCCTCTGACAATATCCCGGGATGCCCCGGCGTTGGGGAGAAAACCGCGTCTAAGCTCATACGCGAATGGGGCTCTGTAGAAAACCTACTTTCTAATATCGGCTCGTTAAAGGGTGCTCTCCAAAAAAAAATATCGGAAAACACGGAGCAGATACGCTTCTCCAAGCAGCTCGTCACAATAGAGACAAACGTCCCAATTGAAATTTCCGTAGAATCCCTGGTACGTTGCAGCCCAGATATCCCACGCCTGATTGAAATATATCAGGAACTGGAATTCCGTACTTTTATAAGCCGACTTAACAACATAGATGGCAACAACGCTACGGCTACAGCCGAAAAAGCCACAAACGCCCCATCGATGCCTTCCCTTTTCGACGCCTTCGATACAGAGGTGTCAGTTGATGCTGCTCCTGGATTTATGGCTACCTTAAAGACAACAACCGCAGAGACCCATGAAGATGTGGCCAAAGTTGTATCCAATGCAAAGAAAATGCCGGTCGTAGGCATTTCGATATGGGATTCAGGACAGGATGCCATGACCTCTACATTACGGGCAATAGCAATCACCATAGGCGAATCAGAAGTGGCATTCATTCCAATATCCGCCGACCGGGAAAAGGCGTCAGAGACATTTGAGGCTCTTTTGCCGCTACTGAAAGGCAAATCAGTCATTGTAGGGTCTGATATAAAACGTATGATGGTGATACTCGCCAGGCATTCGGTAGAATTTTCCGCACCTTATTTCGACACATCGCTGGCACACTACCTCCTGCAGCCTGAAATGCGCAATGACATTGAATCTTCAGCCAGGACATACCTCAACCATGCAATGACCGATTCGGATACAGAAACCCGTATGCGGATGAAGCCATCTGCATGGACCGTGGAAGAAGCATTGCCCCGGACAGCAGAGACGGCACAGGTTGCACTGCAATTGTATCCAGTACTGAAAGACCTTGTGGAGAAACAGGGACAGACACACCTGTTGTATGACATAGAGCTGCCTTTCACTGAAGTCCTGGCGTCCATGGAACTCGAAGGCGTGCGCATTGACACACGTGTGCTTGACGAAATGTCGCATACGCTTACATCACGGCTGCACATACTTGAACAGCAAGCCTACGACCTGGCCGGAACGACATTCAATATCGGATCTCCATCACAGGTCGGAGATGTATTGTTCAACCGCCTGAAAATTGACCCGAAAGCAAAAAAGACAAAAACAGGGGCATATGCCACAAAGGAAGAGATTCTGGAAAAATACCGCTCTTCACATCCATTAGTTGACCTAATCCTTGAAATACGCGGCGTAAGGAAGCTACTGACCACATATGTGAATGCATTGCCAACCCTCATAAACCCTTCCACCGGAAAAATCCATACAACATTCAACCAGACCGCCACTGCCACAGGCCGTATATCATCGACAAACCCAAACCTGCAAAATATACCGATACGCACCGATGAAGGCCGCGAGATACGGCGCGCTTTCATAGCCGATCCCGGGCAGGTATTGCTATCGGCTGACTATTCACAGATTGAACTGCGCCTTATTGCGGATCAGAGCGGGGACATAAACATGGTGGAGGCATTCCTGTCAGGGGAGGACATCCACCGTGCAACAGCCGCCAAGATATACCATATCCCCCTGCAGGATGTGACCGATGACCAACGGCGTCATGCCAAGACCGCCAATTTCGGCATAATATACGGCATATCGGCCTTTGGGCTTGCAAGCCGCCTGGCAATACCCCGAGCAGAAGCCAAAGCTCTGATTGACGGATATATGGAAGCATATCCCGGCGTCAAGGAATATATGGACAAGTCGATAGAACGCGCCCGCAATGACGGTTTTGTTACCACCGTAGAAGGCAGGAAAAGATATTTGCCTGACATACATTCACGCAATGCTGTTGTACGCGGATATGCAGAACGCAATGCCATAAATGCACCGTTGCAAGGCTCTGCCGCCGATATCATAAAGATAGCAATGATAGCCATATACAAATCCCTCAAGGAAAAAGGGCTGAAATCCCGCATGCTCCTCCAGGTGCACGATGAACTTGTATTCAACGTGTACCCCGACGAATTGCCGGCATTACAGCAGATAGTCGCCACAGAGATGCCACGTGCCTATAAAGGTAGAGTCCCGCTGACTGTCTCCGCCGGAATAGCCGACAATTGGCTGGAAGCCCATTAGCCATAGGCAGGCTTACACCATACGCACATTTACAATCAACAGATATCACTATAATGAGAATCAGCCATCTTATACCCGTTTTTATCATTATTGCCTCGCTTTTCGCTTGCACAAATGTCATGGAAAAGCCTGTGGCGACATTCAATGTAGCGACATACAACATACGCCAACTCAATGAAAGCGACTCACTGGCCGGCAACGGCTGGACAGTAAGATATCCCGTAATAGCCCGTCTGGTAAGATTCCACGGGTTCGACATATTCGGCACACAGGAGGGGTTCAAGCGACAACTGGAAGAGCTTAAGGACTCACTGCCTGGATATGACTATATAGGATGCGGACGTGAGGACGGGAAGGACTCCGGCGAACATTCAGCAATATTCTACCGTACGGACTTGTTTGAGGTGATCGACAACGGTGATTTCTGGCTTTCAGAAACCCCTGACACCCCTAGCATAGGATGGGACGCCGTACTTCCTCGCATCTGCTCATGGGGGCACTTCAGGCACAAAGATTCCGGACGTGAGTTCTTGTTCTTCAACCTGCACATGGACCATATCGGCAAACAGGCCAGGATAGAAAGTGCCTTGCTGGTACAGGAAAAAATGAAAGAATTCGGAGAGGACCTCCCGACATTCCTTACCGGAGACTTCAACGTAGACCAGACCCACCAGTCGTATTCAGCCCTCACATCAACCGGACGCCTGGCCGATTCATATGAGAAATGCGGACTTCGTTATGCACCAAACGGCACATTCAACAGCTACCACACCGAAGACTATACAGACAGCCGCATTGACCATATATTTGTATCGCCAGACGTACAAGTCGACAAATATGGAGTGCTCACCGACACATACCGCACACAGATAGAAGAATGTAACGACTCTATATCCAAGGCAAATGACGCCCCAACGGAAATAACCCTCCGGCCATATACCGCGCGCGTACCCTCAGACCACTTCCCTGTAATGGTCCAGGTATCGATATAAATTAGAGTTACTGCATAGTATGGCAATGAGAAATCGTTAATAGTATTACGATATGGCACAATTCAATAAATACGACTCTCTGATTGACCTATCGGCAATAAAAGATTATTGCCGGGAAAATGGCCGTTTGTGTCGTTACGCAAAAGAGGAAACATTTGTGCAACAGGGAACAGTCGGCAAATATCTTGGGGTGGTGGAATCCGGCTATTTCAAATACACCACAATCACGTCTTCGGGCAATGATGCAGTAGTCGGGTTTGCTTTTGAAGGAACAATAGTAGCTGATTACTATAACTCTTTTAACGGGCTTCCATCGGAAACCACGATAAAGGCTGGAATTGATTGTTCTGTATCACAAATCCGCATCGCAGAAGCACGAAATATATTCAACTCTGTGTTTGACGGAAATCTTTCAAAGATTAATGGTGTGTTGTTCAGCGAAATTTATTCACGCTATCTTGAATTGTACAGGAAGACACCGACAGAAAGATACCTTGACATGATATCGTTGTATCCTCAGATTCTGGACATCGTTTCTTTAAAGGATATTGCCTCCTATCTGCTCATCACTCCGATATACCTGAGCCGAATCCGAAAAAATCTTGCAAAAAAGAACGGTGAATAAAACTTGTTTTATTCCTAAATCGTCTTTTTCATCTAACTTGCGCGCCGTAACCAGTAAATTGGAAAACAAACAATCAAAAAGTTATGAAATTTATTTACATACTTTTGCTTATATTATACCCAATAACGGTTTTGGCCGCTCCTATCACTCCAGACGCTGCCTTGAATAGGCTACACCATCAGAATCGTTCCCGTATTCGAGGGGATGTCAAAACTACACAATACAGGATTTCAGGAATCCTGACTGACAGTTGCGGAAACAATACTGTTTATCTTTTCGATTCTGAAGACGGTTTTGTAGTATCTCCTGCCGATGACGCCCTGCCAGCGGTACTGGGTTATGGCGACGGTAAAATGTATGATTCTGCCGGAAATCTGCCAATCGGATTCCGCGAGTGGTTGCAATATATGAGCCAACGCGTTGCAGATGCAGCCGCCGGGGAAAATGTAGCAAACGGCATCCCTTCAGTTGGCGAGGCTATAGCTCCTCTCTGCACGACTTCATGGGGGCAAGAAGAACCATTCAATCTGGACTGTCCGGAATATAACGGAGAAAAGTGCCTTTCGGGATGCGTGGCTACTGCATTGGCTCAAGTGATGAAATATCACAACTGGCCTCTGCAAGGTAAAGGAGAGCTGGAATATCGCGCCGAGAAAATCAGAACCGATATTTATACAGACTTTTCTCAATATACACTTGATTGGGGCAATATGCTTGATGACTATTTCACACCATCCGCCACCGAACAGCAGAGACAAGCCGTAGCCCACCTGTTGCGCGGTGTGGGGGGAAGTGTTCGTATGAACTATTCTCCGACAGCTTCCGGCAGCGATGTCAATGATGCCGCCCAAGCTCTATTGAAATATTGGGACTACAGCGACGATATAATACATATGCGCCGGAGCTGGTTCTCACTTAGGGACTGGTCTCAGTTGCTCTACGATTCATTGAAGAGCTACGGCCCGATATTTTACGCCGGCTTTTCCATGTCATCTGCCCATGCATTTGTATGCGACGGTTATGACGGCGAAGGATTGTTCCACTTCAACTGGGGCTGGGACGGCAAGGCCGACGGATACTTTGCCATTGACTTTCTCAACCCTCTCGAAGAGAATGAACCATGGATAACCGGCTATAACAGCGGTCAGAGCGCATTATTGAATATTCGTCCACGTTCGCCAGAAAATCCCGGAACGCGCACTTATGCCGTATGGTCAGATTCATATTATATCAATCCTGCAACAGGATTTAATGACGATGAAATCCATTCGCTCCATCCCGGCGACAAATTCAAGATGAGGGGCGATTGCGACAATTACGGTCCTTTTGTCATTCCTGCCGGTTCTAAATTTGCAACCGTATTCACATCTTTTTACGACGGAACGTCTGTCCCGTCCAACATTGTAGAACTCACATCCGATTTGGGAATCTACAGCAGTTATGACAATGAGATGAAAATTGTCCCATACGGGCTGCCCGACGGCCTTTATGCACTCGAAAATGATTTCTATATCGGTCCTTCAGGTTGGGGGCATGGAATTCTTATGCCTGATGCTACAAGATATTGTGCTTTAGTGGAAAACAACGGTTCCGATATACGGTTTATTGAGTCAATATGTGTGCCCGAAATAGAGGAAGCTGACATTCCTGATAAATTTGCCCTCAGCTCATCAGTTACATTTCATGCAACTTTGCGCAATTCCATATCCCGTAAGGTTGTGCGCCCAGTGCGGATCGAGCTTATACAGGATGGAATGGTGAAGGGATGGTCTACATGGGCCAATGCTAATTTAGAACCCGAAGAGACTATCGACTTTGCTCTTACGGTCGATAAATGGAATTGGAAAGACGAAAGCAGTGCACACTCCGGTGATTACACCCTGTGCCTAAGCATGCGCAATCCATACGGAGATATCTGGATTCCAATGGGGCAAGGCAAGAAAGTCACAGTATCAGATATATCTGCAATAGATGATGTCAGCATTGACAATAATTCCAATGATGCTATATATGACCTGCAGGGGCGAAAAGTAACTGATGATACAAATACTCTGTCTCCAGGAATATACATTAAATTGCATAACGGTGTCGCCTCGAAAATAACACTTCCCTCCAGATAGCGTTTTTAAGGGAAATCGTGAACAGAGCCTTAAATATCGACAATCTGTTTTCAATCGCTAACGCAAATTTTTCACCGATGCTAAAAAATGCCTTACGTCACGGCAACATTAATTGCTCTACATATGTTATAATATCAAGAGAAGGCATTTTGCTGACGTTATTAAAAAGTCAAAGACCAAAAAACCGATAACCTTCTCAGCCCACTTCCATCACCCGGACGTGGGCTCTCTTTTTACAGATATGGCCCGACTAAAGCCAGGCCATATCCATTCAATCCCCTTTAGATAAGACTATCCATCTGCACCACCTCGGCATCCGCCATCGTGTACCCATCAAGGCTTCCCTCCCTGGCCTGTATGCAGATATATGTCATAGGTGTACGGGATGTGCACTTAAGATTCCTGCCGCAACCGGTAGAGACCTTTACCACAGAGCCTTCACCCACATCAAAGACATCGTTTCCCACCTGGAAGCGGCCAGTTCCCGTCAGGATTATATAATTCTCTTCATTCGCTTTATGGCTATGGAAAAACGGCACAGATTCACCTTCGCCCAGCGTTCCGAAAGAGATTTCACAAGACGAAGCACCTGTAGCGTCCTTAATGAACTGCTTTCCTGAAAATGTGGAAATTTCACCTACCGACACGTGTGCATATTTATTGCCTGAATTGATAACCTTAATATTGTCCATACTATAGATTTTATTTATTGATGAATATTATATACCTTTGTCAATATTGAAAGCCGCTTTCTTTTTGATAGCGCAAAATTAGACGTTTATATTCTAACCACCAAGAGGTTACACAAAGGCAACCCACTTACCTAAAAGTTATAAATATTGAATATGAGCAATTTGCAGACCGAAGAAAATATAAAAAAATTTGCCCATATGGACAACTGCCCCATCCGCAACGTAGTTTCACGCTTTTCGGGCAAATGGGCATTACTTATACTATGCCTCCTGTCTGAAAACGGTAAGACTCGCTTCAGCACCATCGGCAAGGCACTCCCCGACATCTCGCCGAAAGTCCTTAGCACCACACTTAAAGGCCTGGAAGCAGACGGGCTTGTAAACCGCAAGATATATCCCGAGATTCCTCCACGTGTCGAATATTCATTATCTGCCACAGGCCTAAGCCTTATGCCGATAGTAGGCAGCCTTATATCATGGGCTTCCGAAAACTATGACAACATCGTATCCGCAAGGGCAAACAAAAAACAGCTATAGTCCCCTTATTCACACCAGGCATTAATTGCCATACCCCGTCAAACGGCCGTTATCGTCCCAACTGCCTATCATTTTACCATTCCTACTGGCTTCAATCAGTTTCCGCAGCCTGACGCTAAACAAATCCGGCGATTTACGGACACGCTGTATATTATCAATCCTTACCCTTTGGTACAACGGATGGAATGAATTGAAGTTTTTCCATGCATCAGGGTCAGACTTGAATGCCTCCAGAACTTCCGGCATGATTTCAAATACGGCAGCAAGGTCAGGATATACGGCACGCCCACTGTCTGTCATCAAGCCAAGTGCCTCCAGACGCCTGCAACGCTCCTTGTTCAACTCTGTCCATTGGCTATTCTTTACCCGTTTACCGAAACGCTGCAACGTGACGCCATCGATAGTCTTTACTGTAGAATCAATCCATCCGAAACATAGGGCCTCTTCCACCGCATCAAGATACCAAAGCATATCTGCAGGAGGATTATTACCCCTCTTGACAGCAACCCAACATTCACTCTCTTTCGCATGGTTCTCAGCTAGCCATTTCCTGAAAGCCTGACGGCAATTAATATCAAGAATGTTCCGTGGTGTCATTTTTATGTAAATTATCTTTTGACCAGGAAATTTATCCGCTTTGCCATATGCCAGATTACAATTGAGCATATAGGACACCGGCCAATACCATCATGGCCTATGGACTGCAGTCTTGGCCAAACCCATTATTTTCCCAACAAATCCCGACTTGGCCTCGGTATAGCCGTCCCTGTCATTTCTATACCGGGGCAAAAGGCCCAACTTCAACGTCTCATATTCATGGGCCAGCGCCGGATTGCGGTTAAGATAGTCCCTGAAAAGGATTTCATCATTATCACCGTATACATGAAAATGGACATGGAACACCCTCTCGGCATAGCCGCCAAGGGTATATCCTTTGTTGAAACTCATGCGTGTCCCTGAAGACGACATGCAAATATATCCTGCCGATTCCATTTCAGCCCTCACACGATTCCAATCGGCATCAGACGCGATCTCAACCAAGATATCTATTATCGGCTTGGCCTGGATACCTGTAATAGCCGTGCTGCCGATATGGCTGATGGCTGGAGAGTATACCGAAAGTATTTCCGACAGGCTTATAATTTCATCATTGGCCCATTCTTTCCATTGTGGCCGGTGTGGGCTAAGGACTATGGGAAACAGTTCCCACAGCTCTTCCAATGTCAGATCCTTAAGGCCATTCCTTTTTGATGTTGTCAATATTCCGATAATTTCAACTTGTATAATACATGTAGTTTCAGCCTATGGCCCTCAGGCAACGACGGATGGGAGAAACAGCACTGCCTCTCCATCCCTATCTTCTGCATCACACGTTCCGACCGATGGTTACAGACTGCCGTAAATGAGTAAATTTCATTAGCCAATTGCCCCTTTCGGGCGTAATCAATGCATGCTTTTGCCGCTTCCGTAGCGTAGCCATTGTTCCAGTATTCTTTCGCAATTCTCCAACCGATCTCGACCCCAGGCGAAAATTCCGCATCAAAATCAAAATTATGGAATCCGACATAGCCTATAAATTTGCCTCCATTCTTCAATTCCACAGCATAAAGGCCATAGCCAAGGGCATTGTGCTCATCAACAATACGATCGTAGAACTGTTTTGTCTCTTCAAAAGAAAGGCATTTGGGCATATACTCCATCACATCCCCATTGCTGTTTATTTCTGAGAATGGAATTATATCATCTTCCCGCCAAGTACGCAGGATAAGTCGTTCGGTTTCAATCATAATGTCCACTTTCAAAAGATGTGACAATATTACTCCGACTGTAATTTAGCCAATGTTGTACCCGTGGTATTGCCATGACTTTTTTCTGTCTTTGACTTTGGATATGGCAGTTTATCCCAAAGCGTTTCAATGACTTCCAAAACCTTTCGGGTATCGGTAAAATCAAGAATGTAAGCCTCTTTAGCCCCTTGATAGGGACATCCGGTTTCTGCATCAGCCATCAAATCGGCTATACATGGTAATTTCTTGACATATGCATTGTTATCGCAAGCGGTAATCACGCATTTACCGTTGAGATATATAACGTAGTCACCCATCATCTCTCGGCTGCGGACATCGCCAAGCGGTCGGATTGCTCCACACACAAATTCTATAAATTCAACAGTACAGGCCATTGTTATCCGGGAAACAAGTTGCAAAACCCTTGCTTGTTGAACTGGTAGTACATTTCTATGCGCTCCGGCGTGTCGTTCTCGAGCAAGACAAGCAATTCTCTTGCAAATTCAAGCGTTGCCGAGCCGTTCGCAGTAACTATATTATTATCGCTGACGGCTTGGGCGTGGACATATCCGTCAGGATTAGTGTAATTTACGCCACCCCACAGTTTCAATTGCTCCAAGCCATTGCCCGTGTGGCTGACAGCATTGAGAAATCCATGCTTTGCCATAAACGAAGCCCCATTGCAGATTGCGCCTACAATCTTGCCACTCCCAATGGCCCGCTCAACAATAGGTACAACCCTGTCAGCAACAGGCGTAGTCCAGCCAAATCCGCCAATAAGCACCAGCGCCGCATAACAATCAGGCATCGTTTCAAACGAATAATCCGGCACAGTACGGAAGCCGCCTATGGATTTTACCGGCTCCAAATTTGGGGCCACAACCTTGTTGACATACTTAGGATTTTCTTTCAGCGAAAACTCATCGGAAGCAATAGCCTGTGAAAGATACACCACCTCATGCGCTGCATAGTCAGGCAAGAGTATATATAGAATTTCGTTGCACATAATCTCTGTTAATTTTTCCATCGTTTCAGAAGCGGAAAGGATTTCAATGCAAGAGATCATACCTTTCCTTCTTTCAGAACATAGTGAACCGACTTAAGCCTGGCCACAGCTGCAAAGGTATGAAATTTTAAGGATTATAACCAATTAAGCATAACGGCTTTTGTGTCGAAACCAAATTGAGTGAAGCTTATACGTAAGAGAATGGCCATTAGGATCTAATATCATACATTATTGTTTCCTCTGTCTTGTCTATGTGTAAAATTTAATCGAGAAGTGCGCCAGGAATTCTAACCGAGAAGTGCGCCACCATAGGAAAGTTTAACCGGGGAATCGAGGTTATATATGTATCAAAATAACCCGATCCCTCAAAATGAAAACTATGGTAGAAAGAAACGAGGTCCTTCACCGTTACCGGATCAAGGGCCAGTCTAAGCACCAGATCGCAGAGGAGTTGCACATCAGCCGCCATACGGTCGACAAGATCGTATGGGAGTATGAGCGAGTGTGTCTTGACGCTGACGGCGCGTGCGACATGGAGGCTTTCGCGGCCCTTATAGGCTCGGAGCCCAGGATCCACACCCCTGTGCGTCAGTGCCCGGTGGTTACCAATGAAATCAAGGGACTGATCCGCAAGTGTCTTGAAGAGAACAGGGAGCACCGTGCCACCGGAATGCGCAAGCTGCAGTGGACATGCAGAGGCATCCATACGATGTTGCTTGACAAGGGCTTTACATTAAGCCATCCGAGCGTCTGCAACCATGTCAGCCGCATCAGTGCCACCATGGGAACAAAGGCCGCGAAGGATACGGAGGTGTACGTACGTCGTGAGCACGATCCTGGCGGGGAGTGTGAGTTCGACTGGGGCGGGATCCCCCTGATTATAGGGGGGGGGCGGCGCATGAAGGTGCAGATGGCCGTCTTCACGCTTCTGCACTCCAACCGTCGCAGCGCATGGCTGTTCCGAAGACAGGACACATTCTCGCTGATGGAGGCGCACCGCAACTTTTCCATTGAGATACAGGGTGTTCCCCAGACGATGGTGTATGACAACATGAAGGTCGCCGTCACCATCCGTACCGGCAGGAAAGGTCGTCCGGCCGTCAAGTATCCCACCAGGGCCATGCGGCAGCTGTCGTTGTACTACAGGTTCGGGGAACGGTTCTGCAACGCCCGTTCGGGCTGGGAGAAAGGATCGGTGGAACGCCCGGTGGAGATTGTGCGGCGTGCCGCCTTTGTGTCGCGACAGTCGTTCGAGACCCTTGATGACGCGCAGGCATGGCTGGACCGTATGCTCGGGAAAATAAACGCCGTCTCGGGCATCTCCGGTATCAGCGACACCGAGAAACAGCAGCGCATAAAGGCGGATCTGTACTGTCTGCAGCCCGCGCCTCAGCCCATGTCTTGCTTCGAGGCCGAAGAGCACAAAATGCTGCCCGGACAGCTGCGTACATCCATTGAGGAACATGCCGTCTCCACTCTCGACACGCTAACTGCCGTAATGGGCGGACATTCAGTCCACTGGATATGCAACAATCCAAACTGACCGAGCCATGGAAGAAAACAAAGGCCTCAAGACAATACGCAGAGCCGCCACCGAGCTCAAGCTCCCTCTGTGGCGCGATAATCTGGACGAATACATCGGACGTTTTGCCGCCGAATCCTGGAGCATCCAGCACCTGATGGCCGTGATGATGCAGGACCAGCTGGAGATGCGTGCCGAAAACCGACGCCGTACTCTGGTAAAACGCGCCGACTTCCCCCAGCTCAAATATCCGGGCGACCTGCTGGTGGACGAACTCCCTCGGGACGCCCGCACGGCCCTGCCACTGCTGCGGTCACTGGATTTTATCCGCGAAGGCCGCAATGTGGTGCTCTACGGAAATCCCGGTACCGGCAAGACCCATCTGGCCACGGCTCTGGGAATCGAGGCCTGTGCCCACGGAATGACCGTCATGTTCACTTCCGTGCCCCGGCTGATCACTCAGATCAGGGAGGCGCGTCAGGATCGCACCCTGCGCTCGCTTGAAAATAGGTTCATAAACTACGATCTGGTGATATGCGACGAGTTCGGATACGTCTCCTGCGACAAAAACGCCGGCGAACTTCTCTTCAACCACCTATCTCTCAGAGCTGGGAAAAAGTCCCTGATCATTACCACAGACCTCGCTTTCAACCGTTGGGGCGAGATTATCGCCGACAAAGTTCTCGTCGCCGCAATGGTCGACCGGATCACTCACAAGGCCTTGATCATTAACATGACCGGCGAGTCGTTCCGCATGAAAGAAACCAAAAATTTACTCAAAGCAAACTCTAATAACAACTAAATTTCTTATTTTTGCAAACCCTATGTACCGGCGCACTTCTCGATTAAATTTTACACAAGAAAGAGAATGATATGTGGTAAGCAGTAGGCTAATTCCAAAAAATTGGTCAGTTGACCATATTTTTGGAGTAAATATTTGGTGGCTCAAAATTAAATAACTAATTTTGCATTCCAGAAATCAGGTCAAATGACCAGTTTTTGGGAATATATTATGATTATTAAACGCGACTATTATCTAAATCAGCTCATTGCCAGTAGGCACAACGGGCTTATAAAGATTGTTACTGGGTTAAGGCGATCCGGTAAGTCATATCTATTGTTTCACTTATTCTGTGACTATCTTAAAGAGCAGGGTATACCTGAAGATCATATAATTAAAGTGGATTTAGAAGATAGACGAAACGCTCCTCTTCGTGATCCAGATGCGCTGCTTGCACATATCGACTCTAAGATGGTGGATGGCAAGATGTATTACATACTTCTTGATGAGGTTCAACATGTGCCGGAGTTTGAAGACGTACTCAATAGTTACCTTAAGATAGAAAACGCAGATGTATATGTCACTGGAAGCAACTCCCGTTTTTTATCCACAGACATTATCACGGAGTTTAGAGGTCGAGGAGACCAGATTCATGTATATCCACTCTCTTTTGCCGAATTTATGTCTGTTGACAACCGGCATCCTATTGATGCTTGGAGCGATTATTATACTTATGGTGGTCTACCACATGTATTGACATTAGAAACGCCGAAGAAAAAAATTGACTATATCAAAAGGCTATATTCAACAGTATATATCAATGATATAGTCGAGAGATATAAGATTAAGGGTGAGCCAGAACTAAAAGAATTGATTCAGATAATTGCGTCTGCCATAGGGTCCCCAACTAATCCAAATAAGTTGGCAAACACCTTCAAAAGCCTAAAAAATGTATCTTTGTCTAATAAGACAATCGATAACTATCTGACGTATCTTTGTGAGTCATTTTTAACAGAAAAAGCAATACGTTATGACATCAAGGGCAAGAAATATATAAACACCCTGTCAAAATATTATTTCACTGATGTGGGTGTTCGTAATGCAATCCTTGATTTCAGGCAGCAGGAGGAAAACCACATTATGGAGAATATCATTTATAATGAATTAAAAATACGTGGTTTCCAAGTCGACGTAGGTGTAGTGGAGCATCGCACAACGGATAAAGACGGCAAAAGAATCCGCAAGCAATACGAAGTGGATTTCGTGGCGAATCAAGGTAGCCAACGTTACTACATTCAGTCAGCCTTTATAATGCCTACTGATGCCAAAGAACGTCAAGAGTCCGCCTCTCTGCTTAACATTGATGATTCTTTCAAAAAAATCATTATCGTTAAAGACTACATCAAACCCAAAAGAAACGAGGAAGGAATCGTTACACTCGGTCTAATTGACTTCCTCCTAAAGCCTGAACTTTTAAATTGGTAGAAATATTATTTAACAATGATTCGGTAAAAATCGCGGAAGTAATTGAAAATTAAGCGAATGGAATAATGTTATAGATACAAATGAATCGCCAAAACGTTCAATATAAAAACATTAGACAATATGAACGTATTGACGATTCTCAAAGACTTCACCTATCGGTGCGAGTCTATATTTGAAAATACTACAACCTCAATGAG
>Ga0209064_1001720_pt1 | contig 30696 bp, 22 predicted proteins | sample Inofromicrocosms_FD_187498 | JGI IMG/M metagenome (GOLD analysis project Ga0209064, IMG submission 187498) | Mouse cecum microbial communities from Vienna, Austria - Inoculum for glucosamine and mucus D2O microcosms (SPAdes) (version 2) | ecosystem: Host-associated > Mammals > Digestive system >... | reverse complement strand
TGTCACGTTATAACCATTTACTTGAGCTGTGTATCCCTCTACTTCATCTTCTGTTATTGTGTATACAATTTCTGTTCCTTCTTTATATTTTGGTAAATCTGTAAATGTCCATTTCCACTCTTCATTTTCTGTTACTTGTTTACTATCTACTTTTTCTCCATTTGCAAGTAGATTTATTGTAATTGTATTTGGTCTTACTCCGTCTTGATTATTATTGTCTTCCCATGTTTTTGTTCCTTCAATAGAGATTTTTTCTACTTCATGTGTGTTTGTCACGTTATAACCATTTACTTGAGCTGTGTATCCTTCTACTTCATCTTCTGTTATTGTGTATACAATTTCTGTTCCATCTTTATACTTTGGTAAATCTGTAAATGTCCATTTCCATTCTTCATTTTCTGTTATCTGTTTACTGTGTATTTTTTCTCCATTTGCAAGTAAGTTTATTGTAATTGTATTTGGTCTTACTCCATCTTGATTATTATTGTCTTCCCATGTTTTTGTTCCTTCAATAGAGATTTTTTCTACTTCATGTGTGTTTGTTACATTATAACCATTTACTTGAGTTGTATATCCATCTACTTCATCTTCTGTTATTGTGTATACGATTTCTGTTCCATTTTTATATTTGTCTAAGTTTTCAAAGTTCCATTTCCACTCTTCGTTTTCTGTTACTTGTTTGCTGTCTACTTTTTCTCCATTTGCAAGTAAATTTATCGTAATCTCGTTTGGTCTTATTCCATCTTGATTGTTATTGTCTTCCCATGTTTTTATTCCACTTACTTCTAACTTTTCTGGATTATGTGTGTTTGTTATGTTGTAGCCATTTACTTGAGCTGTGTATCCTTCTATTTCATCTTCTGTTATTGTATATACAATTTCTGCTCCATTTTTATATTTTGGTAAATCTGTAAATGTCCATTTCCATTCTTCGTTTTCTGTTACTTGTTTGCTATCAACTTTTTCTCCATTTGCAAGTAGATTTATTGTGATTGTATTTGGTCTTACTCCATCTTGATTATTATTGTCTTCCCATGTTTTTTGTCCAGAAACATCTTCTACTTTATTAAAAATATTTTTAATATTAAAATCTTCATATTCAGTAATATAATTTTCAACAGGAACTTCTTCTACTCTATATTCATACTCATTACTATCTTTATCGCAAGTTGGAATATTTTCAAATGTATAGTTCCATTCTTTAGATGAATCTGTTGTTGTTGTTTTATATAGTTCTCCATTTCTTAATAAATTAATAGTTATTGTCTCTGGTCTTTCAGATTCAACATCTCCAATCCATGATTTATTACCACTAATATTTATAAGTAACTCTTGCTTCAATTTATTTGTAATTGTGTATCTATCATCATCTTCTTTTATTGGATCTAGCATATCATAAAATTCTTTTGTCTTATCATCTACTTCTTCTCTAACTGTATATGATTCTAAATCATCTAATAAAAGTCCTTCAAATACTATTTCTGTATTTTCCTTTGTTAATTGTTTTCTATCTACTTCTTCTCCATTTTTACAAAGTACAATATTAATACTTTCTGGTCTAAAATCAAATACATTATCAAAATCATCCCATACTTTATTTACTTTCAAGTTGAAATAACTATTAGTTGATACTTTAACTGTATTTGAATGTATACCTGTAATATAATCTACTGGATTTCCAAACTCATCAATTGCATTCCATTCAGTCCAGCACGCACCATATGCAAGTGTTATTAAATCTTCATCATCTGGTGCTTTTAAATGTATAAGTACATATGTTAAAGAATTCTCTGGTAAAATCGCTGGATTTCCTTCTAAATCTAAATACTCAAATGCCAATGATTTTACTTTTGTTTTATCAACAGAATCTGTATATTCTTGCCAAGAATCATCTTCTTTTAAATTTCCAGGTTTAACATTTTCAGAATAATAAGTTTTAACTTTATATCCTTTTTTCTCTGCATATGACGTATCTATTCCTAAAAATTCACCATTCCAATGCTTATTATCTCCATATGATGGAACCATATTTCCTGTATTATCTTTTAAATACTCTTCGATTGAATCATATATTACAAGATTTTTAATATCATTTGATCCACTTCTTATTCTTAACTTATATGTATATTGTGAACCAGGAGTTGCTTTTACTCTTCCTGTTGTGAAATTGCTTTGGTCTGTTTGAACATATTTTGTAAGATCTTGATGAGTTGAAATTACTGAAGTTATAGTAGTAGTTGCTTTATTATATGTTAAATTTTCTTCAGTATTTCCATTCTCATTTATATCTATTGCATCTTCATCATAATATCCATTATCTTTAACATTACCACCTAAAGTAATTCCATTTTCTTGATTTTCAAGTTTATTAGCATAACAATAATTATTCCATATGCTACCATACTCTAAAAATGAATCATATGAAATTTTAAACTTATAATTAAATTTTATAGCATATTCACTAATAGAATTCTTACTTCCATTAAGTAAAAATATTGGCTCTTTAAATTTAACTTCTATTTCGATTTTAGTTCTTCCAGTATTTTTCCAATTATTTTTTATTACTATATCTGTATCTAATATTTCATTAAATTTCTCCATTGTAATCTTATTAAAATGTGAATCATACATTAAGTAATTTGAAACATCTCTATACTCTATACTAGCAAGAATTTCATCACTAGTAGAATCTAGCTCCATTCCTAATGGCAATAAATCATACAATTTAAAACCTTTAACTGCATATGTTTCATCATATTGTTCTGGATAATACTCAATCATAGTTCTAGCTCTAATAGTTCCTTGGATTGTACATGAACCATAAAATACTTCATTAGCAACATCCTGTGTTACTGCTGAAAAATTTTTTCTACAACTTAGTTCATGATTTGGCTGTGTTATATGAAAATAATTCCATCTAGCACTAGAAAAATCTCTTTGCATATAATGTCCATATGTTTCTAAGTCATATTGCGCTATCATTTGTTTTGTTATTTCACTAGAATAGTCATCAAGCCCTACATTATTTTGAAGAATAAAATTATTATTTGCATCTTTAAAATATACTTCTATATAATCAAAATTATATACTGTTCCACTTTCAGGAATATCTTTTTTTAATAATATAGTCCTTGCATTTATCGGTGAATGCCATTCCCACTGAGTATTTACTTTTACTAATTCTCTTTTTCCAACAAGACATTCTTTTACATCATTAATAATAAAATAGAAACTTACAACTTTTATATCATCACTAAATTTCCAAGTCTTACTTTTATTTTTAAAAGTATCATATAGTTCATATGAATTACTGTTTTTAAACTTTACCCATAACTCACAATCATATTTATCGGTTTTTATTATATTATCATTTCCATTTTTAAAATGGTCATTATCCCAACTTATAGAATCAAAATAATATTCATCTTCTTTTAACTTTACTTTTTCTCCTTCATTATTGGTTATTGTTAATATATCATCTCCAAACTTTATTGTCATTGGATTTCCTGTATAATATGCTATTGGAATAATTTCATTTCTAATATAATTATATTTATTTTCATTTATAATATCTTGATATCTTAATCCTGAAGATGAAACTTTGTCTATACTATATAAATTTCCTGTATATGAAAAACTATATTCTGACAAATCAACAGATACTGAATCTGTTGCAAGACATTCTGGCTCAGTTTTATTATTATAAGTTCCCCATAATTCAACAGTATTACTTATTTTTAAAGTTTCGTTTTCCTCATTATAAAATTCTTTTGGATATCCAACATATATTGTTGAAGTTGATAATGGAAAAGAATATATATTATTATCTGCCTCCAACTTATTTTCAAAAATATCATATACTACACAATTATCTGGAATATGATCTTTATATATTTTTGGAGACTTATCAGTATCTATATCTGGATATCTCCACATTGCATTAATATCCTCATCTTTTAATGTATAATCAAAACTATACTTCACCCATATATAGTTAGATGCATTTTCTCCTAAACCATCGTATGATGATATTTTACTTGCATTTTTTGTAACAGTATATGTTCTTTCCTTCCAAGGATGAATATAAGTTCTTCTATAATTCATTACTATTTCATTGCTTTCACATATATCTTTTACTTCTGCCTTTAGTGTTCTATTTAAAGAATGAGTGCATTCATCTTCATATTGTTCTGGATTTGAATATGCTACATTTTCTCCTGGAACTTGTATTGTATATTGAATTTGTATACTTCCTTCAAAGTTAGCTTTTTCTTCAATAGAAAAAGCATTTGTAAATTTATAAATATTTTGACTAGTTGGAATATATGAAGGTCCTGTAAGATTCCAATCATAACCACTATGTGTAGAATCATTTGCTCCTATAATTACAGAAGACTTCCAATATGCACTATCATGATTATAAGCTGATGATGTATTATAAATTAAGTTTGGAATACTAATTTCAAGTTCTCCAACATCATATGTTTTCAATGCACTAATATTTTTATAATTTATTTGTACTGTAATTATTCTTGTTTCACCTTGCCCATATCCACCATCTGATGCATCCCAATTAATCTCTGTTAATGCTGTCTTCCCATTATCAACTGATGAATCATAAAATACTAACCCTAGCTCCCAGTTGTCATTTTCATTTTCTGTATTAATAACTTCTGGTGATGAACTTTTCAAAACTTTTTTAGTATTATTTGTTATACTATTTTTAATATTTTCCTTTTTTAAAAATAGTGTTCCAGCAATTAACAATGTTATTATTACTGCCAAAATCATTAACTTCTTTTTCATAATTAATCACTCCCTTTAGCCTAAATTTTTCATTAAACTAATTTCAATATACTACTTTTATATGATTTTTGGTATAACAATTTTTTCACATTTTTATACATTATGTTACGTAATAGGCATTTTAGCAATTTTATCATTTTTATTACAATTATAAAACGCAAAAAAGTGAGTAGAATCAATACTTACCCACTTTTTTCCATATTAATCTGAAACTTTTAAAAAATTATATTTATCCTCTTCACAATTTATAACTTTCATAATATAACCATTATAAATCCCACCATCTGATGCTGATAAATCCACATCAACATCTACATTACATGTAAATTTTTCATTATAATTATTAGTTAAATGAATTGTAAATGATATTGATGGATTTATATCTTCTAACTGTATATTAGCACTCCTTAAAATACTTCCATCAAAAGTAATTGAGCCATTTGTGCTATTCACTTCACAACCAGTTAGCAAATCTTTATTAACAAATCCAAGTGAAATTGGATTTGAACAATCTGTAAAAAATACATTATCATTATAGTTCACTAATGCATCTTCTTCATTTGTATTAGAAATTTGAAATAAGATACCATCATCTCTATAGTTATCTAACTGAATAAATTTTCCAAAATCAAATGGATTTTTATAATTAAAAGATTTTGTACCATTATTTGATTTTGTTGAAAATTTTATATTATCAATATACATCTCATTTATTGTATTCTCTGCTGTAATTTCAGGACTTTTTTTGGTATTATCAATATATACTTGCAAATCAGTAAACTGACTAATATCAATATCCTTTAATTGTCCATCACTATTATCAATTGCATTTGCACTACTATACAAAATAATCTTTCCTATCTTAAAAACAGGTTGTTTATTTTCTTCAACAAATTTCTCTGAAGCTTCTGCATAAATAGTTTTTCTTGTTTCAACTGTATAAATATTCTTGTATGCAAAGAAAACTGCAATAAGCAATACTATATCAATTAAAATAATTATTTTGATATCAATTGATTTTTTCTTCAAAATTTTTTCATTCCTTTTCATTTTATAATTCTCTATAAAGTGATTCCATTATAGAATATACTCTATTTGACCAATTTGTATCACTAGCATATCTAACATTTACACCAGCAATTGTAGGTCCATTATAATAACTTCCTACTGCAACTTCATTATCAAATATTACTGTACCTGGTTCATTCAAATAATATTTAGCTAAAACTTTTGCAACAAGATCTATACCATATTGATAGCTTTCAAAAGTATATGATGATGAAAATGGAGTTGAATCATAAGAGCCATATCCAAATAAGTTATTCTTTTGTTTTGATATATTAGATGTTCCCCAATTGCTTTCATGTATACCTATTGATGCTAAAAATAACCCATTAACATTGTAATTTTGTTCAGCTTCATAGAAAAATTCTGCACATTGTTCGATTATATGCTCTTTATCTTCTCTGTGATTAGATAAAACCCTCACAAAATCTTCTCTTGTTAATCCACTAGGTTTATTTACATCCATTGCACTATTTACTTTAATTAAAATTCTTTGTTTTCTGCATAACTCCACAACTTCTGGATATAAAGCAACTGATGTTATATAATCATTTTTTATATAACCTTCAATTCCATCAACAGTTATACAACTCCATCCATTTTTTTCAGAAAGAATTTTGATATCAATATATGGATAAATCATACATAAAATATCTGATTCTTCACTTGCTTCATTATACATTGTAACCATATCTGAAGTATATAATGTATCACCAATATGAGCTTGTCTATCAAATAAAAATTCTGATGTACCAACTTCAATTATTTTTGTTACAGGTTCATTTTTTACTATCTCACTAATTACATTTTCAGCAATTAATTCATCATTTTCAAAAGTTTTAATAACTGTTTTATCTAAATAACCAATACTTCCCTCTTGAATAATTTTCTCTTCATTTAGTGGTAACTGCGAATTCTCAACATATGATGTTTCAAATGGTATTTCTTTTTCTGATGTGATTATTTCTTTTTTAGTTGATGAACTAATATTATTTGATAATATATCCATAATTTCTATTGGATATTGATTTTGTTCATATTGTGCTATAGCAACTTTTTCTTCTTCAGAAGTTGCAAATATGTAACTACTATGTACTACTGTAAAAAACATTATTATAAATAAAATTCCAATTATAGCACCAAACATATTAAACTTTTTATCTATAACATAGATTTTATTAAATTTAACATCAGCTCTAGGATCTTTTGTTTCTTTAGCTTTAGTTTGAGCCTGTGCTCTACCATATCTTATATCTTGAACTTCTTTAAAAAGGTCAGAAAGCGATTTATCATTATTTGGTTTATTCAATTGATTCATATTTACTTCCTCCCTTCTAAAAAATAATATAATTATCCTATTTTATTCATTCAATATTATTGTATATTATTTAAAAATCCATATCAATAGTTTTTTCTGGAAATTGAATTACATTTTGGTTACATTAATTTAGAACTCAGTATATTGATTTTTATAGCAATTAATAATATAATTAAGTTATAGATTTAAAGAGAAAAGAAAGGTTTTAATATATGAATGAATTTTGGATAAAAGTTGTAGTCAATATTGTTATTGGTTTAATTGTCGTGATTGGTTTTTTTGCATTTTGGGGAAAAAGCTCAGGAGTATTCCGTGAAGGTGGTTTCATTTATGAATTAGCTAAAATGAGAAAAGAAGAAAAGAAAAAACAAAAAGAATCAAAAAAGAATGGTAGGGATGACTTATAAATCATTCCTACCATTCAATATTTTCAATTGGCATTGGATTTTCATTTATTTTTATATTCTCAGCAGTCCCATTCTTAAAATAAATTACTTTATCTGCCATAGGTGCTATTGCAGTATTATGAGTTATTATAATTACTGTCATGTTTTCTTTTCTACATGTATCTTGCAATAATTTTAAAATTTGTTTTCCTGTATTATAATCAAGAGCACCTGTTGGTTCATCACATAACAATAATTTTGGATTTTTAGCTATTGCCCTACTAATAGCAACTCTTTGTTGTTCTCCTCCTGAAAGTTGAGATGGAAAATTTTTCATTCTATCTTTTAATCCAACCTTTTCTAGAACTTCTTTAGGATCTAAAGAATCTTTGCAAATCTGTGTAGCAAGTTCTACATTTTCAACAGCAGTTAAATTTTGAACTAAATTATAAAATTGAAAAACAAATCCTATATCTTCTCTCCTATATTTTATTAAATCTTTATTTTTTAATTTATCAATTCGTTTCCCATCAACGATTACTTCTCCAGAAGACGCTGTATCCATTCCTCCAAGAATATTTAATGATGTTGTTTTTCCTGCTCCGCTTGGCCCAACTATTACTACTAATTCTCCTTTTTCTATTGAAAAGTTTGTATTGTTAAGAGCTTTTATTGTAACTTCTCCCATTTTATATTCTTTTTCTACATTTTTGAATTCTATATAAGACATATGTTCATCTCCTTTTTCAAAAAGTATTATAACACAAAAAAAATTCTAGTTAAAGAACTAGAATTTCTTTTTTGTATTTTATTATAGTCCAACTGTCATACTGAATTTTGAAATAGCATTATCAATTTCAGATTGAATTACTTCTTTAGGAATCTCATCTGTTCCTGAATACTGTTCCATAACTCTTATTGATGAGAATAATAAGCTTTGTGATATATCTCCATCATCCATAAATTTAGGAAATTCAAATGTATAAGTTTGAGCTTCTTGTGGATCTAAAACAATATCAAAAGTAGAACCTCTTTGTCTTGTTTCATTTGATAAAACTAAACTAACTTCTTCTGTTTCAACACCATCTGCAATTACAACTTTATAATTTGATCTATTAGTAAATTTAACTTGATATGTTTCAGAGCTATAATTTGCTATTTTATCTATAACATCTATTTTTAAATATTCATTTTCAGATATTTTCTTAATATCTGAATGATACACATAGTCACCAACATTCATTTTAACTTCATCATTTTCATTATAAAATACCATTTTTTCAGAAGTAAATGCATATGTAGCATTTGTTAAACCTGTAGCAAGTAAATCATCTGTATACTTAACTTCATAAATATATAATTTATTTCCATCATATTGTGTGTTTGAATAATTTTGAATTGCATGATGTCTCTTAGTTGGCATTTTTGTATATACATGTTGCATAAAATTTACAACATTATTATCATATTCATATTTTTGACAATCTTCTGATAACATATTAAATGCTTTTTGAAAATTTCCTTCATTACAATATCCAACGTATTCATCTATCATTTTTTCAATTGTATCTTGAATTGATGTTGGAACTGTAGATCTAGTATCCATAACTGATGTATGCATTTCATATGTTGTCTCTGGCTCAGGTTTAATTGTTTGATGGCTCATATAATAATTTATAATAAATATTGTAAACCATCCCAAAAACAAAACTAATACTAATTTTGAATACTTTCTAAACCAACGTCTAATTTTTAATCTTAAATCCGTATAAGTCATATGCTAAACTTCCTTTCCTATATAACTGAAAATGATATAACAAAATCATTTAAATCATTTTCTTTAACAACAAAATTCATTTTTCTTTCTGAACCTTTTCCACTAAGAGGATCAGACATTGTTATCCATAAAATATAATAATCACCATTTCTTTCAAAGTTTGTATGTTCAAAAGAAACAACTTTTGGAAGTTTATTTTTTGCATATTCTTCAAAACTGCTTAAATTAGGAAAATAATTTTTCTTAAAATCATCATATAGCATAGAGTATGCTTTTTCATAATCTTCTTCTTCAATAGCATCTGCAAATGAAGAAACATAATGCTCAATTCTATCTCTTTCATCCATTGTAGATAAAGTATTTATTTCCATTGTTGCAATTTCATTGTTTACAGCTGCTGTTATTTCTTCAGAAGTTAAGTTACTATAATTTGTAGATTTATTTCTATCTTTAAAATCTTTTACAACTAATACTACTACAATTATAACACCTATTGCTATTATTATTGGTACTTTGTTTTCACCTTTAATTTTCATTATTATTCTCCTTTGTTAGTTTTGTTTATCTTCTAATCCCCTTCTATATGATGCATTAGCAAGTGCACCATCTAAAATTTCAGAATCAAACTTATCTGAATATCCTCCCATTGCAGAATCTACTTCAGCAGCTTTATCAATACCTCTCATACGATAATTTATTTGCTGTTCTAATACCATTTTTTCTAATTGTTGTTCCATTTCATGCATTTCGGAAACAAGTTCTTTGTCAGCTTCTCCCTTTCCATAATCAGTTGAAAGGAACGTTCCTCCTGACATTTGTAATAAATCTTCTGAAGATACTCCAGAATGTTCTATAAAATCTTTTTCAATATTAGCTTGAAGTAAAGATGCCATTCTTTTTCCATTCTGCATATCTTCATATGATACCATTTCATCATTATTTGCATTATCATTTCCAGAATTTGCTATCTCATTACGTTTTGCTATCATTTTTTGAATTAATTTCTCTATATCTTTAGCTTTATCTTTTATTGTTTGATCTGTTACGCTATGTCTCATTGATTCGTGTCTTGCTTTAGTAGCTTCAGCAGAATAAAATTCTCTTAATTCTCTATCTAATTTTCTTGATTTACTATCTTTATTTTTTAAGTTATCAGCTTTAGTACTAATATTCTTTTTATATTCATCCTCTATATCTTTTGCTTTCATTTTAGAATTAATTTTTTCAGTTACTTCACCTGTTTTATCCTCATCTTTTCCCGCTTTTCTAGCCTCCTTTGCTTGCTCACGAAGTTTTTTAATTTTATCCTCTTTTGGCTTTATATTTTTCATAGCTTTTTGATATTTAGGAGATCCTGGTTTTAATCCTTCTAATGCTCTTCGTTCATTTGTAACTTGCTCCCCCAATGCATCAGCTTTAGCATCAAGTGCTTCAGCTCGTTTATAATGATTTAATGCTGGTTCTGCATCTTTATATGATTGTTCTGCACCTTCAAGTTGTTCCTTTGCATCTTCAAGTTCTTCATTCGCACTTTCTGCTTCTTTTTCTAAAGCTTGATGCATTAATTCTGTTGCTTCTTCTACATCTTTTACTCCTTCTACTCTATTTCGTTTAGAAGAATTGTTAAAAAGTTCATCTGCTCCTTTTCCAGCTGCTGTTCCATATCCGATTGCAGATAATGCATCTGTATCTCCTGTAGCATACGTTGCTGCAAATCCCATTATAGCAGCACTTGTACTTAATGCTTTTCTTCCAGCATATTGAGCAGTTCTCTCACCTAAATTTAATGCTTTTCCCATATATTTATGTTTTTTCTTAAAATCTCCATAGTTCTTTTTAACTCCATTTATTTTTCTTTTAATAGGATTGTTGTTTAACTTATCCTTTCCCTTTGCAACTACTCCATCAATCTTATTTAATGCATTTGATGCACCTCCTATTGCTTTTCCTATATATTTTCCTACACCCTTATCACCTGCGATTTGCTGTAACTTTGGTGCCTCTTTGATGAAATCACTTTTAAATTTTGAGCCAAATGCTTTTACTCCTATTGCTCCACCTTTTACACCTGATGCTATTTTAGTAGCATTTTTAGCCATAGCAATACCCATTACAGCTCCTGCTGCTAATGCAGTTTTATTTTCACCGTCTTGTATTCCAAAAATTTTCTTTACTATTTTTTCAGCATCATTAATAAATTTTATACAAAGAATTGCTAGAATCCCAGCTGACAGTGCATTATAACTATAATCCGCTTCTGCTTGTTTTACAACCAATTTAAAAGCTGTACTAACAAATGTAAAATAAATTATACAATGAAATGGTTGAATCAAAATAGTATATATATATTCTTTTAGCCAATTACCTAAAGCTTGTGCTTTTCCATCACCCATTTTATCTATTGCATAAGTTACTGTTATTAAAGGTGAAATTACTAATAAAAATCCAACTTTTAACATACGATTAATATATGCAATTAAATAAAATATTGTTTGAAAAACAATTCCTATATAAACAATCATAGCTGCATCTGCAATTAGCCCAAGTCCAACAAGTGATTTCATAAAAATTGCATTTATCATCCCCTCTGCTGTATCTGATTCTGATTCATAAGCAACTTCAATTGCATGAACAATTGCATCATTACAATAAACTGTAAATATTGCTATATAATGTATAACAAAAATTAGTGCTAATCCTACAACCCAATCAAATAACATCTTTTTATATTTAGCTTTATCGTCAGCAACAGAAGCAATTGCCATTCTAATTCCAACATATACTAATATCACAAGTAATAGTGCAACTGCAATTAATCTTACTACATAGTACCAAGTTGCAATTGAATTTCTAAATTCTTTTACAAAACTATCTTTTTCTGCTTCTTTAAACATATTTACACTTAAAAGCTCGTATTTTCCAAAAAAGATTTTGTATGGTGTAATTGTTCCTGGGTCATCTTTGTTTTCCATTTTTGCCATAAGACTTGTTGATTGATTTATAAGTGCCGTTAAACCTGTTACTATAAATTTAGGTATCCACAATATTATAGCTACAAGTCCATTTCCTAGACTAGCTATCTGTTCTAATTGTTCAGCAGGTAAAGCAATATCATCTTCTGCATAGGAAATAAGTCTATTTGAAAATGCAAATTCAAATAATAAAATTATTAATATAAAAATTATTAATATTTTACTTATTACCTTTTTCAATCTTATTTTCCTCCACTACTTAGTTTTTCTTTTTGTATCCATATAACTTTTAGCAGAATTCATATATTGGATTTTATAAATATTTTCTGCTAAAGCTTTTTCAGCTTCTACAATTTGCTGTGAGCTACCATTTTTTAAAAGTCTATCTTTTTCTTTTTCAAGATCTATTTTTTTAGCTTGTAGTTCTTTTAATTTTGAATCAAAGTCAGCCTCTATTTTTTTAAATTCTTTTTCCATCTGTCCTTTATCTTTGGCTGCAGCATCAGCTATTCTACTAATTTCTTTTTCAAGTTCTGTTGATATAGTAGCCTTAGCATCATCCATTATATCTTTTGCATAATGCTCAGTAAGTTTATCCATATCTTTCTTACTTTCAAACTCTGTAATAATTCTTTTTACTTCAGGATCTGTCTGTACATCAACATCTGAATCTATAACATCTACTTCTGAATTATGACTATCCATTTTAGTTCTTGCTTGAGCCTCTGTCATTTCTTCTATTTTCTCTTTATCTTGTGCAAATTCAGTTCCTGCTGTACTCATAGCAGATTTTTCATAAGAACTATATTGCTTCATTATATCTGCAACTGCAGCGCCTTGAGTAAGTCCTGTATCCATAAGTCTATGAACACTTTGATATGCAATCTTTTCATTTTCAAATTTATTAAGATTTAGTGCAGCTTTATTTATAGTAGAGAAATCTTTTGCCATACTAATCGGTTTTTCCTTTCCTGCACTAGTTCTATTATACTTCTCCATATTATTTCGAACAATCTGAGATATTGGAACATTATTTCCATTTATTGCATTCAAAGCCACTTCACTATGTACTTTATTTTTAAATGTATTAGCAGAAACTTTATCCATTCCTAAATTCTGTAATTCTTTCTCTAAATTTGAAAGTAAATCTTTTATTCTATCTGAATTATTTTCAAATTCTGTTCCATCATTTTGTGCTAATGAAATTAATTTTTGTTCTTTTTCTGCTGCTGTATCTCCATCTATTGCTGCAATACTTTGTGCAGCATCATTAACTAAAGTTTTATTTGTATTTTTAGTAGCTTCTCTTAATGAACTATATGTTGCCATTGTGGCTAATCCTGACTGCATTGCATCTTGCCCATTACCATACATAGCTAATCCAACTGCAGTACCAGCTCCCATTGATAAATATGTATTTTTCACAGCTTGTAAATCTTTAAATGTATCTGTCTGTTTAAGTGCATTATATGTAGAACTAATACTATGCATTGTGCCTCTTGCACTTTTTATTATTTGTGGCTGTTTGTCTTGTCTATCTTTCTTTCGCTTCTCTTTACCCTTTTCAGCTTTTGCTCTCGCCATAGCTCTTGCTCTTGACATTCCTGGATTTGCATTTTGAATTTGAGTAGCTCTATTATCTAAGTTAGCTCTTGCTTGATCCATAGCAGCTTTTGCAGTCATTCCTGGATTTTGTTTTTTAATTTGTTTTGCTTCTTCAATCAAACTTTTTCTTGTATCGACTGCATACTTTTGAGCTTTCTTCTCTTCTTGCTTTGTTTGTACTTCCTCCTTTAGTTCTCCATATGACATTTTTTGTGTATTACCTTGCGCATCTGTTTTTTTGTTATTGCCACTTAGAATAGCTCCCATTACTAATGCATCAGTTTTTACATGTCCTAAAGCATTTTTTGCACCTGTTGCTAAATTTTTTGCACCTGTAACACCACTTTTTAAAGTTTTTCCTATATTTTTAGAATGAGCTAATGCTGCAGAAGCCATCATCATACCACCTGCAATAGATGTTCCCTTATTATCATCTTCAAAATGGAATATTCTTCTTACAATTTCTTCTGCTTGTTTTACAAATCTTATACAAATTATTGCCAAAACAGCATAACCTAATTCTTTTACATTATCATTTAATAATTCTATTGAGGTTGAAACCATTACTAGATATATTATACAGTGAAATGGTTGCATTAACACTGTAAATACAAATTCTTTTAACCATGTACCTAAAGCTTGTGCTTTTCCATCTCCCATTTTATCTATAGAGTATGTTAACGTTATTAATGGAGAAATTATCATTAAAAATGCAACTTTAAGCATACGATTAATATATGAAATAAGTAATCCTATTGTTTGTGTTACCAATATAAAATACACAGCTGCTGATCCTATACCATCTACACCCCAATTGAATCCTCTCCAAAATATTGTATCAATAGCTTTAGACATATCTGTATCTTTAGAAATTGCGCTCATTGCAGTTACTAAAGCATCATTTACAGTAAATGTAAATATCATAATATATTGAAGCAAGAATATTAATGCCAAACTGCATGCCCAGTCAGTTAACATTTTAGTATACATAGCTTTATCTGAAGCAATTGTTGTTAAAGCCATTCTTATACCAACATACACTAAAATTACAAGTAAAATTGCACACGCAACCATTCTTAAAATATAATACCATGTAGAAATACCATTTCTTATTCTTCCTATTATAGAATCATCTTTTATAGTATCATCAAAGAAATTTACTCTTACAATTTTTACAACATCTTTTGTATTATTTTTTGCGCCGCTAAATAATATATCAAACGGCGTTATAGATGTACTAATAGTATCATCATCTACACCTGCTACACCTGCTGTTATTAAATTTATTGCACGTCCAGAAAAGTTTAAGAATAATTGTATCGGAAATGTAAATAGACCTATAATCCAATCTCCAATCGCATTTACAATATCTTCTCCTGGATACGCTTGAGAAAAATTTGGAAAAACAGCACAATTAATTGTAAGAAATATTAACATTATTACTAATACTTTTTTTAAGACTTTTTTCATTATATTTATTCCTCACTTTCCTTACAATCTTTTCTTTCTCATTTCAGCTATAATATCTTTTGATGCTTTTACTGCATCTTTTACTGGTCCCATTGAATTTAAAGCTTCTTCAGATAATATAACTTGTCTTTGTTTTTTCTTTTTCTCATCAGGATTTCCAGCTGTTCCAGTTTGAAGTTCTTGCATTTCGAACTTACTTTTTTCTGCTCTTGCCACACTTGCATCTATTTCGGCTTGTAAATACTTTTGACTTTTCTTCTTCTTAAATTTAGTTTTTTCTGAAAAGTTCTCTTGTGCATATTCATTTAATTCTCTAAGTTGTTGTTGGGTATTTGATACTGCAAATAAAGAGTTTAATAATGAATCTCTTGCGTCATTTACTTCTTTCGAATCTCCTGCAAAAGCTAATAATGATTCGGTAGCAGCTTTTGCCTGTGCTAATTTTTCCTTTGCTGTCATTTTATCTTCAGGTTTAGTAGCAGTAGTATTTGTATCTTCTGAATATTTATCTAATATATCAACCATTTGTTTTTTGACTGTTTTCTTTGTTTCTTCCCTACTTGTTTTTCTTTCAACTTTAACAGACTTAGAAATTGCATTTGCATTCGTTACTCTATCTCTAATTTGTAAAGGATCTGCACCTGTTTGTAAATTTAAAATAGAATCAATTTTACTTTTGGCACTTTGAGTTTTTACATTTACTTTTAATTGTTTATTATTTTGAATTTTAGTTGCATCTGGCGTTAATAAAGTACTAATAGCATTCTTATATGTAATTTCTTTACTTTTTGAAAGAAGTTGGTCTACATCTGTATTTACTTTGTCTGTTTTACTATTTTTTTGCTTTGATTGTTGTTTTGGTTGTTGCTTTGGAGTTTCACCGCTTATTTTAGTTTGTATTTTTGCAAATATCTTTTCTTGATCAAGTGTAGACATATCTACACTTCCATCTTTTCCTGCAGATTCTGTTGCAACTTCAACTATTGCTTCTTTAACAACATCAAGTTCTTCTCCATTTAAGTTAAGATTCTGAGCAATTTCATTTTTAGCAAGAGTATTTGCAGATGCCGCTTTATCTTTAATTGTAGACTTTAATGCAGACATGTTACCTTTAAATAATACTTCTACCCCTTGATCACTAGATAATAACTGTTTAATTTCTGGCTGTGCTGAAACTTCATCTATTATTTCAAATAACATAGTCTCATCATTAACATCAATAGTTTCTGCTCTCTCAATGCTTTTAGCTACTCTAGCTGATATTGCATTATTTAAAGCTTTATTAACATTTTCTATATCTTTATCTGTAATCTCTCGTGTAGTTGTTTTTCCATCTTTGCCAGTAACTTCTATTTCTTTTACTAAATCTCTTTTATCAACATCAAGATCTGCAGTTTGAGATTGTGTTAATCCAGTTTTGGGATCGTAATCTTTGCCTAATTGCATTGCAAAAGCCACTTGTAATGCTGAAATATCATCATCAGACATTGCATCTAAGCTTTTATCTAGTTTTCTCATATTCATAGATAATTTAGTGGCACCATCATTTATAATTTGTGATGTCATTAAATCACCTGTCTCTTCATCGAATTTATCTCTTTGTTTCTTTAGTTGACTAAAATGATGTGCATCAATTATATCTAATGCTGAATTTCCTACTGGATGTAATTTTACCGCTGCTGCATCAGCTTCATAACCGTATGGATCATATATATTCTCATATTCTTCATTTAATGGATCTTGCTTTGCAGTACTTATACTTGGACTCATTGTTTTTCTTAAAATACCTGCAGTTAACAATCCTGCTGGTAGTGAAACAAATCCCACTGCAAGCCCAGCAGCTGTAGGTATTATAGTTTTTGGTGTAATAAGATCATTTTTCATTTTTTCTTTAAATGTTGGATGTCTACGATTTACTTCACTAAGCAAATGTTTTGATAAATCTCTATTTGCCTGCATTACAACATTATCTCTTATTGTTATCATTGCTGGTGATGTAAAACTTCCAAATTTATATCTTGATTTATTCCTATCTTTTCTAAGTTTTAGTCTATTTGGTCCTTCTTTAGATCTATGAAATTTCTTTACCATTCCTGTTGTTGCTAAAGCTCCTCCACTTATCATACCCATAGCAACTACTGGATGACTTGTAAGTGTTCCCATTCCTGCAAACATTGCTACCATACCAGCCGCACTATTTCTTATAGGATTCATAATTTGTTCTTTAAATAATTTCTTATCTTGAGCTGTAAAACCTAACAATTTACTAGCACCAAATTGTGTATAAGCTGCATTACTAGTATCCTTTTCAAATTTTCCTGTAGAAGAGTTATATTTATATTTTCCAAATACGACACCAGATTTCATAGTATAATATTTCTTACCATTTTTAGAAATCTTAACATCAAAATAATTATTCATATCAAACATAGCTTTAATATGTCCAACAGCAACTGTTCCAGCAGTAATTCCTTTTGTTTTACTAGCTACTATTTCTCTATGTTTTTCTAATCTTCTATTAGCTTCTAGTACATCTCTAGCATTTTGTTTATTATCTGGATCTTTTTGATATTTACTTATGGCCTTATTAAGCTCATTTTGTAAATCTACTTCATTTGCTTTTGCTAATTCTTTAAATTCATCTTTTGATGATTTACCTTTTTTTCTAAAGAATTTTCCAGCTACTGTAACAGGTTTTGTTATTGTTTTTCCTGCTGAATATATTTTTCCTACAACTCCATTTCCTTGATTTATTGATTCCGCTTTATCAGAAGCACTTTTCATTACTTTCTCAACAGTTGGAGATGCTTTTTGTGCAAGTACAGATGCTCCCTTAGCTGCAAGAGAACCTGCCATTAATCCACCTGCAGCTGCGGTTTTAGCTGCGCCTCCAAAAGCTGCACGTGCTGGAAATGTAAGTGCTTTGGCAACAGGTTTTGCCCCCATATAAAGTCCCTTTGCTGTATTAACAGATTTCTTTAAATTATCTGCAGCACTCTCTGTTGAACCTAACAAGCCTTTATTTCCTGGATCTATGTTAAATATTCTTCTAAAAATTCCTTCTGCTTTTAATGAGAAATTCATTAAAATTAATGCTAATATAACACCTGAAACATTTTCTAATGAATAAGCTAAAGCTGCTGAAATAAATATTGCATATATTAAAGCATGTACAACTTGAATAAATAAGTTTAATATATATTCTGTAAACCAAGTTTTCAATGAACTTGACTTTCCAGATAATACTTTCTGCAAAGCATAAGCCACTCCTAATCCTGGAGCCATCAGCGTTAAAACAGCTAATGTTAAGAATCTTTTTACATATATTATTGTATATTTAAAAGCCATAAATACCATAGCAAAATACATAATCATACCCATTAATCCAACTGTCATTTTTGGATCATATGCTCTTGTTCTTATTTCTTCGTATACGTCTATTTCTATATCTTGATTACTTTTTTCTACTTCTTTATCTTTACTATTACCAGAACCATTTTTCGTATCAGATAATTGTGCCAATTGAACTTTATTTACTGCATTTGCAGATTCTCTAACAGTATTTACTAAAATTTCATTTATTGTAATTGCAAACAACATAATATAATGCATTGTAAAAATTAATATTACTCCAGTTACCCAATCTACAAGCATTCTTTTATAAACAGCTTTATCAGAAGCAACAGTAGAAATAGCCATTTTTATCCCAATAGCAACTAATACTACTGCCATTGCAGCTACTGCTAATAATCTTATTAAATAATACCATACAGCAATTAATGTTTTTAACTGTATAATAATAGGATCTGTTGCAATCATAAGTTCTGCATACTTTTTACATGCATCACAACCATTACATCCACAATTTCCATAACACTTTACTTCTTTATCTGTAGTATTTACATCTCCACAACACTTATCAGCTGACTTTTCACATTTTTTGCAAATTAATTGTTGTCCTGTTGGAGAAATAACAACATCTTTATCTTTTAGATTTCCATCTGCATCTCTTTCTTTTATCGTTTTTATATATAAATCTTTCTTTTCTGTATTTTCAAAAAAATTAACATCAAATGCAGGAACCATATTATAAACAATAGCTTGTACTGTTACATTATTGCTAGAATCACTTAATGCTGTAAGATCAGTTGCATTCATATCCTCTCCCTGCAAATTAACACCAGCTGTAGATTCTACAACCCAAGTTAATAACTTCTCAGCTCCTGCTGCATAACCTACAAAAGCCATTCTAAGAATATTAGGTATTAATGTTAATAAGAATTCAGCTATTTGAGCTAAGAAGTCAAATAACCAAGAGAATATTCCATCACTTGGAACATAACTACCTTTTGTTGTTCCAGCATAATAAAATTCACCATCTTGAATTGTTAATTTTGCATAAGAATTTGGCACAGCACAAGACCCCATTACGATAGATATCATAATGACTAATACAACTATTTTTTTGAAAAATGTTTTTAATTGTGCCATAGTTTTCCCTTTCTTATTACATACTTATCTCACTTTTATCATAATATAGTATTCCATCTTTATATTCTTTAATTTTAAATTCATCTCTTCCTTCAACAATTCTTGTTACTCTACCATCTTGTAAATTATATAAATATATTCCTTTTCCTGATTTAGAATATACAAAATTATAGTTTGAAGTCCATATATATGAATTTATATTATCGTTTAATTCTCTATTTGGATTATCTCCACTTTGTGAAATAAATTTCATACTATAAATGCCACCATTTTCATCTTTTTCTGGATAATAGTAATATTCTAAACTTTCTCCTATAATGCTTTTTGTCTTTTCATCTAGAGTTTCTAAATAATCATCTGAACGTTCTTTTTCGCTATCTCTTTTAATTACTCTCTTACATTCAGATTCGAATACACAATCAATTTGTAATTTTGCTATAAAATCTGTATTCTCTAAATATCTATTAACTTTAGACAAACTACTCCTAATATTATTATACACCAAAATTCCGTCTGTGTCATCATAATTCACCTTAATTTCAATACCTTTTAGCGGATATGACACATATACAGATGATTTTGAGTACTCATATTGATTATAGTCAGGCCACATATATGTTAACTGATTCATAAATTCTAATAAATCTATTTTTGAATTTATAAATTCATCTGCCAATTTAAAGAAATCATCAGTATCTTCATCAGAAATTCTATATATAGAAATTTCATTTTTAGAGAAAAAAGCATAAATCTTTTCTCCTTTATATCCAATTACTTCGTTTTCTTTATCTTCAAATGTTGGCTTTCCAAGTTCAGCTCTTACTGAACTAAAATCAATTCCAGGAAATAAATTATTAATAACATTTCCTTGATAATTTTTATCAAAAACTACATTATAAATCTTATTTTGAATTATCTTAGCTTTTATTCCTTGGTTTAAATATATATAATATTCATCATATATGCTATCTCTTAACCCGAAATAATCTAAATTCTCCCAATTTTCATCTATAATTCTTTGTAATATATCTGATGATATATCTAAATTAGTAATTTCAATTTCTTTATATGTTTTCATGCTAATTTGAGAATCCATATATATAAAATAATCTTCAATATCATTTATTATAATTGTTTGTATTTTTCTATTACTACAAATGACTTTTATGGTTATTTTATTTTCTTCATCTATCATTTTAAAGCTTTTATACCTTAAAATTTTAGCAATATCATTTATAATATCATTATAATATTTTTCATTACTGCTGTCGTCTTCATCATATGGTAGTTTAGCAAATTTTAAATAAATATCTGAGTAAAATTCACTATCTGTGCTCATTTCTTCTGATATGTATGTTGATTTATAATATTCTATTACTTGTTTTACCGTAGTAAGATTATCATATGATAATTCCACATCTCCCTCATCAATTGAACCTTTAAAAAGATTTACAATCATAATACAAACAGTAAACAACATAAAAATCGCAATAACAAGAAATACTATTGCTATCTTATAGTTTCTTTGATTGCGATTTTGATTTACTTTCATTTATAACTCCTATCTATTAAGTCTTCTTTCTTTTTCTATTTTTTCAACAGAATTTTCTTTTGATTTTAATGTAATTAACCCTCTTTGAGCGTAGTCTCTTGTGATATTGGTAAAATAATAGTTACTGTACAAAATAATTCCTTTTGGATTATTTTCTTCTATATCAATTTCATATCCTTTATGTGAAAACATTATATGAGCTTTCTTTATATCTGGATCATATTCTAAATAATCATAATTTCTTATAGTAGATTTTATTGAATTAACAAATTTATCTAAATTATTATCATCTAAGTAGTTAGTTAAAAACTCTTCAAACTTATCATTTTCATTATATGTAATTGCATAGACTGATATTTCATCTTCATAAAAGAAATAATAAAAATCATCTGTGTAGTATCCTAAATATTTATCTTTTAAGCTACCAAACACATTATCTGGATACAAATTTAAGATTTCTTTTAAATTAGTTTTTACTTTAACACCTTCTACAACGTCTTTATCATATTTATAAGTAAAAATAATATTTCTTACTGTTTTGCTATTAATTGTTTTTAATAATATCGCACCATCTAAATATGATATATAGCCATTTTCTAGTTCTTTACCCTCTCCTAACATTTTTGATATATACTTGGTAGACATTTGACCTGCTACTAATCCATTTAGGAAATCATTATATGTATAAATCACTTGTCTTAGAGGAGGCTCGATTTTATTAATATCAGAATAGACTTTTCCATCTACATTTTTAAAATAATCTTCTATACCATTTATGATAATTACATAATTATCATCTTGGTATTTAGCATATATTTCAATTTCTTTTGAATTATCAATTAAATAAAAATCTTTTTTTTCATAAAATCTTTTTAATTCATCTACTAATTTATTAAAATATACCTCATTACTATTTTCTTCTTTATCATATAAATCCTTAATAAAATTTACATATATTTTATTTTCATTTTCTTCTAAATATTCTGATTCAGAAGCAATAATTACTTCTTCAACACTTTGTGGTCGTTCATCATTAATTATCGCTTTTCTATTATCATTTTTAATATTATTTAACAGAAAGAATGAAAAACATAGTAAGCCAAAAAATAATACTATAAAAAATAAAATAGTTATTTTTAATAAAGAATTATTTTTCACCCTATTATCCTTCTTTCTTCATAAATTTATTTACTCCTCTTAAAGTTACTGAACCTTTCATATCAAATACTACTTTAACCATTCTTTCTGCTTGTCCCATTGCAAGTAATAGTGCTAATCCTACTAATGGCGATGTTGCTGCAATTGCATTTGCAGAAAACACAAATACTATATAAAGTAGTGCATGGAGTGGCTGAATTAATACGTTAAGAATAAATTCTTTAAGCCATATACCAAATGCTTGTGCTTTTCCATCTCCAACTTTATCAATTGAATATGTAATTGTTATTATTGGTGAAACTACTATTAAGAATCCAACCATTAATAATCTCTTTAAATATAACCACAAAAATTTAAGTTCTGTAAATAATAGTATCCAATATACAAGTGACCATACAGCTAAACTAATACCAGAATCATTATATACGATTCCAAATAATTTTTTACGTACAGTTTCTTCAAACACATCATATGTTCCTGCAGCGCCAGGCACTGTGGTTCCTAAGAGACTATTCCTTATTCCATAAAATATTTTTGTTAAACTTTCTCCAAATACAAAAACAGCACTCATTATATATGGCATTACAAATAAAATAATTATACTTTCAAGCCAACTAATTAGCATCTTTTTATACTTTGCTTGGTCTGAAGCTACAGTAGAAATTGCCATTCTAATACCTATATATATTAATACAACTAAACTTATTCCTAATGCTATTAGTCTACATATATAATAGGCATCAACAATACTATCTTTTACAGCAATATTATTTGCATCTGCATAAACTGATTCTCCATTACCAATTTCGTATGAGTCTTCTGTATCAAAAAAATTAATATTAAATAATGGAACTCTGTTAAATACTGTTTTATCTATTGAAAACCAAAACATTTCTTTTTTTGGCAATTTAATGGAACCTGTTCCACTTGGTTTTGTTGGATTATTAGCTAAATGACTAATTAAAACATCAACTTCTAAAGCTACAAGATTTAATGCTCTAGAAACAATCCCCATAAAAACACCAGTTGATGAAGAACTAGAAGCGTTAGCCTTTGAAGATGCATCATCATCTCCTCCATCATCTCCCATTCCTGCTGCTTTTTCTGATAAAGTATTATCCATAGTAGCATTTTCACTAGCAAAAGAATCTTGTAATCTACTACCTTCTCTTTCTCCACCTGTTGGGCTTGTTTTTACTGCGTAAACATTATTATAAAATATGAAATTAAACATTAATAGTATAATTAATATACTAGTTAAAACTTTTTTCATCTATTTTCCCCATTTATTGATTTGCTTCAGCTTCTTTTCTTGCTTTTTCTAATGCAGCTTGTTTTGAAAGGTTTGTTTCAACGAATTCAAATTCTTTTCTTGTTGGTTGAATTCCTATAATAGCTGAATCTCCACCAACTTTAAGTAAGCCTTCACCTCTATTACATGTAATTAAGAATCCAGCCTCACCTTCACTTAGTTTAAATACTTCTTTTAAGTATTGAATTTCTGATTTATCTTGTGCTAAAAATAGTTTTGTTTCTGATGATGTTAAAACCGCTTGAACTTCTTGTTTTTCATAAAAATCTTGGAATTTTTGTGAAATAACTGCAAGCGAAACATTTCTCTTTCTAGCACGTCTAGCCATTGTATTTAAGAAATCAACAGCTTCTGGATAAGGAAGTAACATCCATGCTTCGTCGACAAGAACTCTCTTTTTAGAAGCTTTTGTTTTATCTTCACTATTTTTCTTAACATATTTTTCCCAAACCCAAGAAAGCATAACTTGTTGTGCAAGAGGTCTTGCAAATCTTTCTTCCAGCTGAGAAATATCAATATTAATAAATGGTAAGCCATCTAATAATTCAAATGTTGATTGGCCATCAAAATATGCCATTTGTCCTTGATATTCTCTAACATATTGTTTCATAACCTTTACTAAATAGCTGTAATGGAAACGGTAATCTGGGTTATCATTTTCTTCTGCTTTTCTTTGAATTCTTTTAAACCAAGAACCTATTGTTGGCATTTCTTTTTTAGTTCTTCCCAAATAATTATTAGAAATATCTATTGGTCCACCAGTTTCATCACGTGTATATAAACTCTCAACATTATTCGTTATACCTAAAGCAGCATATTCTTCGGCAACAGCTTCAGAAATAATCTGTTTTGTAAGCTCGTTTACTTCTTGGCTTCTTGTACTACCTCTAGCCATTGTAAGTAATGAGTTTGTAACGTCTTCTACTTTATTCTCAACACTTAACACTGTTCTTTCTTTACCTGTTATTTCATCTTTTACATTTTCAGGTTCAATATCAAATAAATTTATAACTGTTTTTGAATTAGGACTTAATGTAACATTAACTCCACCAAGCGCTTCAGCAACAACTGTATACTCACCTTCAGCATCAAGTGCTAAGCTTTCAATTCCCATAAGAACTGCTGAACGTGCTGTTAAGGTTTTGATTGTAACAGATTTACCAGCACCTGATTTACCAAATATAACCATGTTATAGTTAGTTAACTTTGAACTAAAGTTATCATAAAGTATAGGTAATCCTGTTTGTTTATTAAATCCTAGTGGAATACCTTGTTCATGTCCTACATCTGATGTAAAAAATGGGAAAACAGTTGACATAGCCCTTCTATCAAATGTATGAGATTTTGTCATCTTATTATCTCCATATGGCATATTACTTCTAAATGCTTCATCTTGCATTGCCCAACATGGTTTAATATCAATTAAGTTTTTAGACATTTCATTTGATAATAATTCTGTATATCTATCTAATTCATCCATGCTATAAGCAAATATTGTTGCAATAACTGATGAATCAAATAATTTGTTAAATCCAGCTGCAATAGAGTCACGAAGTTCTTCTGCTTCTTCTTTCTTTTGTGCTATAACTCTCTCTCTGTTTATATCTCCTCTATCTAAAGCAACAATTCTTTCAGATTCAAGTTCGTTAATTGTTCTGTTTAAGTCTGTTTGTGAAGATGATTCACTAACAGGATTTATAAAAACAGAAACATTTATATCTCCAAATGTATACATTCCTCTTAAAAACTCCGGAAATGTACACATTCTAGGCAAGTTTGCAACTTGCATACTTCTTGCATATCTTGTTCTTGCTGATGAAATTTCTATATGGTTTGTATAACTTGCATCAACTCCACCAGGTGCAATTAAATCCTTTAAAGAGTTTTTATTTTTTTGTAAAACACTTACTTCTTCTTTTTTTACACTTTCAATTTCATTAGTAGACTCTTGTTTTTTACTTCCAAACATTATTAATTCTCCTCCTCTTCTTTAGTTTTCAGCTCTTCTTTTTTTCACTATTTTTTTTCTAACAACAGGAGATGCTGTTTGTGAAGATTTTGTTTTTCCTTCTGCTAGTTGTTTTTTATCTTCTTCTTTTTTACTTCCACTATTTTCTATTTCTTCTTTTGCATATTTGAAAACTCGTTTATCTAGCTGATCTTTATAATTATCTAATAATTCACTTGCTTTTTGTTTTATTTTCTCTTCTTTATTAATTTGGATTTCTAGTTCTTCGATTTGTTTTCTCTTATCAGCCTTTAATATACTGTCTGTAGCCATATCTATAGCTGCCAAACTAATTTCTTGATCTAATTTTTCTTGTTTCTTCTTTAAGACATCTTTTCCTGTACTATATAATGCATCATATTGTGAATCTAAAGCTTTAGAAAGCTGTAGTAACTCTGCTTCATCTCTGTTATATGCAATATATAATAATTCTGCTAATTCTTCAGAATCTAATATTGAACTTGTTATTTGTGATGTAGCAAGTGCACTTGATATATTTTGACATCTTGTATAAAGTTCAGAGAAACACATATTATAAATTTCTTCTTTAGAAAATTTATCAAGTCCACCTCCAATTTCAGCAGAATAATATGAAACAACAACATATGTCCTTTGTTGTAAAACATTTTTATTAGAGCTTAATTTTTCAACATAATCTGTAATACTTATTCCATATTCTAAAATATTAACTTTTCTTTTCTTTTCAAACTCTAATTTTTCTCTTAAAGCTCTATTTCCTTGTGCTTTTGCTTGAGCAATTCTAGCATCTAATCTATCAATTTCAATTGTTAAATTATCTACTCTAGCTTTATATTCTTCTATTATATCTCTTAAATTTAATGTTCTACTTTGAATATACAATTGGATAGGAAATCTTAATGTATTTAAGAACTGAACAAAACCTTCTTCTACAGAAATTTTTTCTTGCTCAGACATTAAGTCATAGTTAACACCATTACATTGTAATACCATTATGTATTGTGTTCCATTTTTTCTTACAATCATATTATCAACAATTTCTTCAAATTCCATGAAATCAAAAATTGATTCTCTTGTTAGATTAGTTGTAAATTTCCCATAATCTTGTTCAACTTTCTTTTTTCCATCTTCTTCACTTTCGATAATATGTTCTTGCTCTTTTCTTTCTTTTGGTGCTTTAGGTTTCATTAAATAGATATAAATTGCTATTAATAATATCATTATTATGAAAATAAGGAATATACCAACTTGTAGTAAAGGAATCATTTCACTTCCCATCTATTTTTCCTCCTTTGTATAAGTATATATTTTTTTGTTCTTTTTGAACTTCATGTATCTCATTATTATTTCACCAATAGGTTCTCCACCAATTCTTTTTGTAATTGGGAACATAACAATTGTTGGAACTTTCAATGCTCCAAGTGCAAATCCTATAAATGCAAAAAATGCCATACAACCAATTCCTACTGGAGTCATATTTAAACTTTTAAATAGTAAAAAGAATAATGACCCAACCATAGCTCCTACTGCTGTTGTAATAAGTGATTTGACTGTAAATATATATAAAATTCTTGATTCACCTCTATAATTACGAGGTATTTGATAAGTTCCCATAATTTATCTCTCCTTTTAATCTTTAGAATGTATTTGCAACTTGTACAACTGTTTTCCAAATAAAATATGATCCGAAAATAACGCAACCTGATACAACAACACCTATTAATTGTATTTTTAATTTTGCTTGTGCATCTGGACCTGCTGTTAAGTATTTTATTCCCATATATGTAACAACAGCTACCATAACACCAGCACCTATCGTTGTTAAAATACTACCAATATCTGCAATTTCACCAAATGCATCATCCATATTAATTGTCCCAACGTTTTTTTGTCCTTTATTTATAAAATTTTGTGCTTTAGTCTGCATATCTGATAAGTTTGCAGCTTTTACGCTGTAAAAACTACTAAATATTAAGAATAGCATTACTATACATACTATTTTTTTTAAAACTTTTATATATATATACATTTTTTCCTCCTTTTAAGCCTATTAATACTATTATATTAATTATACTCAAATGAATATTCTTTTTCAATATTTTTGTCGAAGATTTGACATTTTTAACACAAATGTAATAAAAAAGAAGAAGCATAAAAATGCTTCTTCCAGAAATTATATATTTATAAATATTAGTCTGCTTTTAGTACTCCATTCTCTCCTGTTGAAAAGTCCATAACAGCAGCTACTATATTAACAGCTCCAAATAACAATACACAGCCAATTATTATTGGTGTAATAGATTTCTTAACATCAGCTTTATCCGCAGGGCTAGCAAGAATATACTTCATTCCTAGCAAAGTAACAACTATTATTGATATTCCAGAACCAGCCAACTGTAATAATCCAATTATACTATTAATTCCACCTATTATTCCAGATCCATCTGTAACTGTCTCATCTGGAGTAGAAACCTTTTTCATAGGAGAACTTGTTCCTATAAGATCTTCCATCTTTGTACCTGCGAATACATTATTACAACAATCTATTATACCTATAAATAAAATTAATATAACCAATAAAACTATTCTTTTTTTCATTTTATTTTCTCCTATTATTAATTAAATGATGAATCTATAAATACTTTAGCAATAGAAACTAGTGCTGTTGCTCCAAACAATATAAATGCACCTATAACATAATTTATAGCATACTTTTTAATATCCGCCCTATCACCTGCTGAAGCTAACATATATTTGCATCCAATAACCATAAGAATTACCACTGCAACTCCAGCAGCTGCAATTCTTATAATAGATAGAACAGTTCCTATTATTTCTGTTGTAGCAGTTTTAGCATTTTCCACTTTACTAAGTTCTCCTCCAAATGTTGTAGAAACATCAAAAGCCATACAATAAAAATGTGACGTATATATAATAGAAAGAAGTAGTATAAAGTTTATAAATATTATTAAAAATTTTTTAAACATAGTTTCTCCTTTCCTTCTTTATTCTTATTCTAAAGATTTAGATGTAAGGTTTTCTATAACTCCCAAAATACCTACTGCTCCAAATAATACCATAGCACCTACTACATAAACAATTGCATGCTTTTTTATATCAGCTCTATCTCCTGCTGAGGATACCATATATTTTATTGAAACTGCAAGTAGCATTACAACAGCGATTGCAACACCAACTATTCTCATAATTGCAATTGCTGTAACAGCAGATTTATTTGCAAAATTTGTAATCTTAGTGTCCTTTCCCGTTGATTCAAACACACTATTCGTTTTGGTAATACTCGCCGCCGAAAAACCATTTTCAGCATTACAAATATTACTTATACAAATACTATAAAGTATAAATACAATCAAAATAGATATAATTATTTTTTTTATCATAATATTTTACTCCTATTTCTATGCTCTTTTTATATTTCCTGAAGCAAAATCATTAATAATTCCTAGTAATCCTACTGCACCAAATAGAACCAATGCACCTACTACATAGGCAATAGAAGCTTTTTTGATATCTGCTTTCTCTCCTGGAGCAGCTGACATATATTTCATTGCAACAACAAGTAATAATGTTACTGCAACACACATTCCAACAATTCTTACTATTGCAATAATTGAATTCATTACTTTGGTTACTTTACTACTAGCAGTACTATTATCTTTCCAAGAGTTATCTTGACTTGTAATTAATGTATCCATTTGACTTCTATATGTTGCATTTGAAATAATTGGGAATATTGTAACTATAAATATTAATATTAATAGTATTGTTTTTTTGAAAATAAGTTTCATATATTTCTCCTTTCACAAAATAATCATTTTAATCCAAAACTTTAGTAAAGTCTTGAATAATTCCTAAAATTCCTGTAACAGAGAACATTATAATCGCTCCTACAATATATGGAATTGCATGTTTTTTTACATCAGCTTTTTCACTAGGTGCTGCGGTCATGTATTTCATTGCTAAAACTGTTATCATTATTATTGCAACACCAGCAGCTACTACTCTAGCAATTGTTACAACAGCACCTGCAATGTTAGTTACAGAATTAACCGCTCCACTTGCATTTGGATCAGCTGCATTACCGGCCATTGTTGTTATATTTTGCATAATATTCGCTGCAAAAACATTTTCTTGAATTACTATATTAAAAAGTATAAAAAATAATATTGCAACTAATAATACTTTTTTCAAACTCTTCATATTACTCCTCCTTAATATTTCATCTTCATTACTTATATTATAACATTTTTCAATAATACTTTCAATATTTTAATATTAACCTAAAATTTATCCTTTGTAAATAAATTTTTAAATATTTTTATACTAATTCTATTACAGATTTAAAATCAAACATTATGCCTTTAAAATTCTTTGTTTAGGCATCTATTTTGAATGTATGTTCTTATATATCTATATTACACAGCCTTTTTATTTGAATTCTTCCATCATATTCTGTAGCTTATTTTACAAAGTTTATTTCCAAAATATACCACAAATTATTTGCATTTTGAAATTTAGGATTATAATAAATATCACACAATTCTTTTATTTCAAAGTTTGATTTTTTTAGACATTCTACACAATATTCCAAATATCTTTCATTTACGACAGTATATATTTTTTTACCGTTTAATCCTTTCATAAAAAAGTTTTTTTGATTTTTGCGAATATGAAGATTTTACCATCATTGGATCATATTCTAATATTATATCCATATTATATATCGGATCATCTTCATTTCTTATTAAATCAATACATGCGGTATTATATCTAGAA
>Ga0209064_1001716_pt1 | contig 30747 bp, 24 predicted proteins | sample Inofromicrocosms_FD_187498 | JGI IMG/M metagenome (GOLD analysis project Ga0209064, IMG submission 187498) | Mouse cecum microbial communities from Vienna, Austria - Inoculum for glucosamine and mucus D2O microcosms (SPAdes) (version 2) | ecosystem: Host-associated > Mammals > Digestive system >... | reverse complement strand
CTATTATATGATTAGACACTCTTTGAAAACAAATTAAACCGCCGTATGCCGAACGGCACGTACGGTGGTGTGAGAGGAAAGGAAACGAAAGTAGGCCAGAAAACTTTCGTTTCCCGACCTACTCGATTATTGTCAGTTGAAAGTTTCCTTTTGCGCGACTTAATATCGGATTGGGGAGGGGCTGTGGCTTTGTGAAGCCCCATCCCCAATCCGCCATTAAGTCTCGAGCCTCAAAAAATGTGGGGCTATTCAGAACGAAGATTTTTGCACTTCGTTGTTGAATTTAGGCTTATTTGCTGTTTCTTGGATTGCAGCCCAAGACTTTAGTGCGCTCTTTTACTTCGCTTTTTGATGTTTTTTCATCGTCGGCCTGATTGATAGCGGCGCCGGGATAATTCTTTTCTGCTTTGTTTTTTGACTTGTTGTTTTCCATAATCTGTAGTTTTATTATTATGAAAGTACAACACCTGTCAAAGATTATTGTTCACATCCGAGCAGTGGAAGTTTGTTCATTTCCTCGATATAATTGAGCAGGGCATCGCGACCACGGCCATCTTCGCTCGACGTACGGAAAATAGGTGGCAGTTCTTCCCATGTTTCGAGGAGTTTGGCGCAGTATTCCGCTGTAAGGCGCTCGCCTGCCGTTGCCGACTGTTTATCCATTTTTGTGAAAACGATACTGAATGGAATGCCGTTTTCTCCGAGCCATTCCATAAACTCGAGGTCGATTTTCTGTGGTTTGTGGCGGCTGTCGACAAGTACGAAGAGGTTTGTCATCTGCTCGCGGCCAAGTATATAGTTTTTTATAATGACTTCGAGCCTGTCGCGGTCAGCTTTGCCGCGGCGGGCATAGCCATATCCGGGTAGATCAACGATATACCAGCTGTCGTTGATCAGGAAGTGGTTGATAAGCATTGTCTTACCCGGGGTTGAAGAGGTCATCGCAAGCCCTTTTTGGCCTGTGAGCATATTGATTAATGATGATTTGCCTACATTCGAACGTCCGATAAAGGCATATTCATGGCGCTTCTCCTTGGGGCATTTGCTGTAGTCGGAGTTGCTTATGACAAAGCGGGCGGTATTGACTATCATAGTTTAATATTTAGTGTACTATTGTTTATCCGATAATGGAGATTTACACTTGTAAAATATGTTTTGTACTCTCCAATCGCCAATAGATTGATGCGAAATTAGTGATTTTATTCGGTTTAGCCAAGTTGTTTTAGCTTTTTGATAATACAATCTGTTAGCTATGCATATTGGTTGCGCCGTATTAATGAATGCAGATTAATCTTGGTTTTGATTTTCCAGATTAAGGTATTCACAATTTACTGCTATGCGAATCTGGCTTGGTGTCAAGCGTTTGAAGTATCGCTGGAGACCTATCATTGGTTTGGGCATCCTTCCTCCGAGGCCCACGGCAAGTCGTTTTCGTGCACGAGAGAAGGCTACATATAATAAGCGGGCATGGTCTTCGATATCGCCATAGAAGCTTGATGCATCGAATACTACCACATTGTCCATCTCGAGTCCCTTGGCTTTATGGACGGTCATCACCGAAAGGCGCTCGTCGACAATGCCATTGGTGAATAAGTCGGCCTCGTTGAAGCTCAGCAGGTCAAAGAGGTATCTCGAAACCTGGCTGCCGAATACCGGAGTCTCGCGGGTGTCGATTATACAGCGGTCTATAAGGGCGAGTACATAATCGAGTTTTTGAATCCCGGTAGTGAAGCCATGCGAAGCAAAGAACTTGTCGGCTGAGCTTATGGCTCCGCAAAGAGTGTTATCGGCACTATCGTCTGTGTCGTGGAGTTTCGACCGCCATTTGCGGTAAAATTCGCCATATACCGTGTTAAATTTTTCGGCACAACGGCGTATCTTATTATTAAGCCTTACAAGTTCGATTTTGTGTTTTAAATCGTGTGCTTTCTCTGCAAGTGCAAGAAGTAATAATGCTGTCGCATGTGCATCGTCGATAGCGTTATGGCTGTTTATGCCGTCGAGCCCGAGCTTTTCCACCATATCTCCAAGTCGGTGACTCTTAAGTTTCGGATAAATCTGTCGCGATAGCTCGAGTGTGTCGAGTTTTTCAGCAAGTGGTGTCAAAGACAAAGGCAGACTTATACTGCCGTATCGCGATATGTTGCTGCGGAGTATTGCGATGTCAAAGGCAAGATTGTGCCCGGCTGCAATTGCATCTCCAAGGAATTCGATAAATGCGGCGAACGCAAGGTCGGGACGCATTTTTTCGGCTTTGTCGTATACGTCGAGCAGTGGATTTCTGACCCCGGGGCGAAGCTCGCGTGGAAGGCGTTTGTCAGTACTGAGAAAAGCCTCAAACCGCCCGGTTTCTTTGCCGTTCCTTATTTTTACTGCGGCGATTTGTACTATATCGTCGTGAAATATGTCGAGTCCGGTTGTTTCGGTGTCGAATACTACAATCTCGCGGTCGGAATTGCAATATTCCAAGAGTCGTTCCAGGCGCAGTGGTTTGTCGAACGATAGTAGTTCATCGCTGCCAACACCGCTGTCGCGCAGTACTCTTACAAGGTTGCGAGCGCCGGTTAGTGTGCTAACACATCTCATCTGGTACAGCAGCCTGGCCCACGGATGCACCATATAGGGTTGTGATACTGCGGCGAGATGCGACCAAACAGTTTTGAATGGCAATTGGTGGAACAGGTCCTGTTTAGGAACATGGAAGTGCTTGATACCGAGCGATGCAAACAAATCGGAAACATATTCGGCATCCTTATTGATACGGCAAAGTACGGCTACTGTTTCATCGGGCGATTCTGCCAGTCTTCGTCGGCAGATATTTGCGGCGGTAAAACCAATTTCTTCGTGGTCTCCCCAGTATAGGCTCAAGTTGCCGTGGTCGGAAGTAGTGTCTACGGCATCGGGCAGATACTCTCGGTCGAGTCCGAGCCAGTCGATAGCAAGGGTGTTGCACATCTCAACGAGATAGCCCGGCGAGCGATAGTTGCGTGTGAGCCTGAGTATGTTGCCGCTGCACTGCTGTTTGAGTACTTCAAGAGCCCTGCCGCCTGCGCCCAAAAACTTGAATATAGCTTGTTGCTCGTCTCCGAAATATATAAGGGTTCGGCGGTGACGCATCGTTACAGCCTCTACAATGGCAAGTTGTAGAGGTGTCATATCCTGTACTTCGTCGACCTGCACCCAACGGTAATCTGTCATTTTGAAATCACAGATAGGTCGCTGCTGCAGGGCGGTATAGGTTTTAAGAAGTATATCGTCGAAGTCTATTAGCCTGCTTTCGGCCTTGAATTTCGAGTATGAGTCGATGGCGTCATAGTCTGCATCGGTAAACGGTCGCGATGGGCGGCGAATCAGCCATTCGGGGTGGTCGTGGTGCTTCTGGTATATGTATGCAGCTTTGTCGAGGAAGTCCTTTACGTCGGCAGCGCGTATACTATTGAGTATAGTGCTCAGATAATCAAGCTGGTCCTCTTCGTCGATAACCGTTGTGTCGGCTTCAAGCAAGTCGTTGTCGTAAAGAAATCTGAGACAGAAGCGGTGCATATTACCGACAAAAAGATCAGGAGGGATGTAGCCGAGATACCCTTCGATGCGTTGTTTCATTTCGCGTGCGGCACGGTTGGTGAATGTAACGCACAGCATATCGCTAAATTCTACAGCGCCCGAAGCATGAAACACTCGCCGGGCGAGGATGTGGGTTTTTCCGCATCCGGGCCCGGCGAGCACCAATGCTGTGGTGTCGGTCAGTTCGATTATTCTTTGTTGCTGATCGTCGTCGTAAAGCACTTAGTCTATTTACTCAAATACGTATTGCTTTATAGCCTCTTTCCAAGCCAAATATCCGGCTCCGAGCAAGTGCAGGCCGTCGTTGGTGTATTCAGGCTTTAGGTTGTCCTTGCCGTCGCTGAATATGGGGTACAGGTTAATCCAGGTGATACCTCTGTCTTTGGCAAGTTTTTCAAGGCGTGTGTTGAGGTCGATAATTACCTGCTGTTTGCCTACGAGGTTCTTCCACCGTTTGAACGATTCGTTGAACGGCAGGCAGGATTGAAGGTACAGTTTGGTGTTGGGGCAGGATGTGAGAATCCGGTCTACAACAGTGGTGATATCTGTGGCTATAGAGTCGGCACTGATGTGGTGGCTTACATCGTTGACACCGATCATCAGGAAAATCTTGCCGGGTTTGCCCTTGAGAAGTGGCTCGAGGCGGTCGTTGATGCCGGTAGCGATGTCTCCGCTGATGCCTCGGTTGATGATACGGGCATCACCGAACAATTCATGCCATTCACAGCCATTTGTGATTGAATTGCCAAGAAAGACAATATTGGTGGAATCAACAGGCAATGCCTCGAAGAGGCTTGCACGCTGGTCGTAGAATGTGCCATGCTGGGCGCGGATGCCCAATACACATGCTATCAAACTGATGATAAAGAATATATTACGCATGATTTAAATACCGTTTTTGTGCTCGAGGTATGCATCGACGGCTTTTTTTACAGAGCCATGCATACGCAGCATGCGGTTTGCCTCGTCGTAAGGCAGGCCGAGTTCTTCTACAATCATGCGTGTTCCGCGGTCTACAAGTTTGGCATTCGACAGCTGCATGTTTACCATCTTGTTGCCTTTCACGCGGCCCATTTTAATCATTACCGATGTGGTAATCATATTGCATATCATCTTTTGTCCGGTACCGCTTTTCATTCGCGACGATCCGGTAACGTATTCCGGTCCTACCACCATTTCAATGGCGATGTCGGCAGCTTCCGATACCGGTGCGTCGGGGTTCGAAGTGATAGCAGCGGTAAGGATGCCGTGTTTTCTCGCTTCTTTGATTGCTCCGATTACATAGGGCGTTGTTCCTGAAGCGGCGATACCGATTACGGTGTCCTTGTCGTTGATATCGAATTTCTCGAGGTCGTGCCAGCCTTGCAAGGTGTCGTCTTCGGCATTTTCAACAGGGTTGCGTAGTGCTGTATCGCCGCCTGCGATGAGGCCAATTACCCACGAGGGGTCCATGCCGAATGTGGGAGGAATCTCAGATGCGTCGAGTACGCCTAAGCGGCCCGAAGTACCTGCGCCGATATAGAAAATACGGCCACCGCCTTTCATGCGGGGTACTATCTGTTCTACAAGCTTCTCGATGGCCGGGATAGCTTTTTCTACTGCCAGGGCTACCTTCTTGTCCTCATTGTTGATGTCGTGGAGGATTTCGCCTACCGATTTCTTTTCGAGATCGTTGTAGAGCGAAGGCTGTTCGCTGATTTTTACAAAAGCCATTTGTTATGCTGAAATTAGAAATACAATGATCGGTTAGTATTACCGTTGTGTTGATGCCGGTATTCAGTTGCTGTGAAACTTGATAAGGCCTTCCATTGGGCTTTTCACGATTCTGCCTACTTGGCAACCCTCGGCTGTGGCGGCTTCCTGAAGTATGTCGCGGAAGTAATATGCTATCGAGCCTATGAAGTTCACTTTGTGGCAACTGTAGTGTTCGTAGTTTTTGATATTGCGCTTGAAGAAAGCCTTGAATGCATTGAATACGAGGTCGTGGATTTCGGGCACTGCTATGTTCTTGCTCAGGAAGGGTGTCACAGATGCCAGGAAGCGGTTTGCCTGGGGTTCGCGGTATACACGGCGGATGATGCCGAGCAGGTCGAGGTCGTACTCGTTGAGGAAGCGGGCGCATACCTCGGCAGGGAGTTGCTTTTTGAGCACATCGCCAAGGAATAATTTACCCAACACCGCTCCAGAGCCTTCGTCGCCGAGGATATAACCCAGAGGCGACACATTGTCGGCAATACCTTTGCCGTCGTAAAAGCATGAGTTTGAACCGGTGCCAAGTATGCAGGCAATACCAGGCTCACGACCGCAAAGCGCTCGGGCGGCGGCAAGTAGGTCGCTGTATACTTCCACAGTGTCGCATGAGGGCATGTTGGCTTTCAATGCCCGGGCTACGTTACCGCATACCTCGGGCGAGATGCATCCGGCTCCGTAGAAATATATGGCTTTGATCTTGCTGCTGATCTCGCCGAGTTCGGGCAGCAGCTCGGTGGAGAAGCGGCTTCGCATTTCTTCTTCAGTGAGCATTACCGCATTCATCCCAAGGGTGAAGACTTGTTTTTCTACTTTAGTCTTGTTGAGCACGCACCAGTCTATCTTGGTACTTCCGCAATCGGCTATCAGTATCATATTTTTATATATATGTGCTTTTTGTACAGGATATAACCTATACACCAGTTAAATAATACAAATGAAATAGCAAACATCAGCGATGCGAGGGTGGCATCGTCTCCGCTTACGGGTATGAAGATGGCTTTGTACAGCCAGCCTTTTATCGTTATCAGACCCGACTCGCTTGCAGAGTAGGGCACTTTTACTGCTCCGATAACAATGCTCAGCACAGCTCCGAGGCAGTACATAAACAGCGGGTTTACGCCGAATGATTCAAAGAATCGACACCACGTCTTGTGGCCTCGTATGTCGATAATCCATATCAGCAGGGCAAGGAAACTCGACGCAAGGCCGCAAGTAGTGAGCACGAAGGTCGGTGACCATATTTTTTTATTGATTGGTATACCGAAGTCGAGTAGGAATCCTGCGAATGTGAGTATGGTGCCTACGATAAACAATCTGTTTATTCTTTCGTGGTTGTCCTTGGTGCCGAGTATCAGCCCTCCGCAGAAAAAGCCTATGAGCATGTGGGCTATAGAGGGCAGGGTGCTTAGCAGGCCCTCGGGGTCGAATTTGAGGCGTACGCCACCTACAGTATCGGCATACATGTGGCTTTCGCCGAGCACTTTGCGGTCTACGATAGATATGACGTTGCTGTCGGAAAATTCAAAACCGTTGCCGAAAATCAGTATTATGCTGTATACCACAAGCATTGCCCCTATAATCCACGGCATTGTTTTGTGCGGTATCAGCAAGGCCATAGTAGCGCCTACGCCGTAGCAAAGGGCCAGTCGGGGCATTACGCCGAGGATACGGATATGGTCGAAATTCGCTACAGCCTCCAAAAAGGTCTTTTCATTGAGGATGCCGCGAAGAAACATTCCAAACCATGCGATGCCGAGACCGATAGCAAAAATCACAATCGTTCTGCGCAGTATTTTTATAAATGACTGACGGCTGAATTCAAATTGGTATTTTCTTAGCGAAAAATATGTAGAAATACCCATAATGAACATGAAAAACGGAAACACAAGGTCGGTCGGCGTAAGACCGTTCCATTCCGCATGGCGCAGCGGCGCGTAGATATCACCCCACGACCCCGGGTTGTTGACCAGGATCATGCCGGCGATAGTGATGCCTCGCAGGATGTCGAGCGACATCAGGCGCTGGTTTTGATTGGTTTTTTGATTCATTGTTCTTATTTCGGAGATGTAGACTCGTCTACAAGGTAAACTATAGATTTATATGGTATTCCGGAATTCGTAGTCAAACCTATTTCGCAGGTGCGAGAGTTGGAGTAGCCTGCTACTATCCCGGCTGCCTCGATTTGCGGTTTGAGTTTTCGAAGGCCCCATTGGTTTAGTTCCGGGTGTGTGAAGCCTTTGTCGCCGGCAAAGCCGCAGCAGCCGATTCCTTCCGGTACGAGTACGTTGTTGCTGCACATCTTGGCCAGGGCCACAATCTTGTCGCTGATTCCCATTCTACGCGATGAGCAAGTTACATGCACCGCAATCGCTATATCGTGTTTATGGAAACAGAGATACGGAGTCATGAAATCGTGGATGAACTCTGCCGGTTCGTAGAGTTTCATGCTGCTGATGTGATCGCGCATACGGTGCAGGCACGGGCTCTGGTCGCATACTACGGGCCAGCGTCCACCTTCGGATGCCTCGGCCAATGCTGTTTCGAGTTGCTTTACTTTTTCATCTGCGATATCGGGCATGCCCTTGCTTTCCCATATCATGCCGCAGCAAAGATTACCCATGTTTTTGGGAAATATGACTTCGTATCCGGCTTTCTTGCAAAGTCTTACAAATACATCGGCCAACGGTTCGGTCTTGTGGTCCTCATCGCTTGCTCCCATAGTGCGGTTGATACACGAGGGGAAGTAGACGAGTTTGCGGGCTTGTGGTTCGCGGCTCTGCTTGTTGAGATGCCCGGGGTAGTATGGTTTTGGCAGCGCCGGAGTCCATAGGGGAAATCCGACACGGTGCAAAGCATTGCCAACAGCGCGAACACTCTTGTCGCCAATTATGGTATGAGCGGCATGAGCGGCAGCCAATGTCATGCGTAGGCCTCCCTCGATAACCGGCATGTTCTCGGCTGCCCATTTGCCCACATTGTGAGCGAAACTGCCGGTTTCTGCCTTGCGAATGTCGTGAATAAGATTGGCTGTATTGATGCTCATAGGGCACGATGTGCTGCATAGACCGTCGCCGGCGCAGGTCTCGTTGCCGTAGTATTTGAATTGTTTTTTGAGACGGCTCAAACGCTCGGGGGCTTCGCCGCTTGTTTCCAGTCGCGATATTTCACGCTGAGCCACGATTCTTTGACGGGCAGAAAGTGTGAGTCCGCAGCTTACACAATTAACTTCGCAAAAGCCGCATTCGATACAGCGGTCTACATGATCGTTTGTCAGTGGCAGAGGCTTCATGCCATGGATGAAACTCTCGGGGTCATCGTTGAAAATCACACCGGGATTGAGTATGCCTTGCGGGTCAAAAGCCGCCTTGATGCGTTTCATCAAAGCCCATGCTTTCTTACCCCATTCGGCCTCGACAAATGGTGCCATATTGCGCCCTGTGCCGTGTTCGGCTTTCAGAGAACCGTTGAAACGGCCAATGACAAGCTCCTCAATCCGCTTCATCAGATTGCGGTATTTGTCGATATCGGCTTGCGTGTCAAATTTTTGCGCCAGTACGAAATGGTAATTACCCTCAAGCGCGTGGCCATATATACATGCATCGTCGTAGCCACAGTCTTCTATCATCTTGGCAAGGGCAACGGTAGCTTCGGGCAGATTGTCGATATGGAATGCGACATCTTCTATCAAGGCCGTAGTTCCCAACGGGCGAGTGCCGCCGACTGCCGGGAAGACACCCGAACGCATCTGCCACCATGCCGCAACTTCTGCGGGGTCGGTAGAAAAATGTGTAGCTTTGAAGAGCTTGAAGCGGTCGAGAATGACCATGGTTTTGTCAATCTGCTCTTGCAGAACCGCGGGGTCGTCGGCCTCTGTCTGAATTAGCAGAGCCGTCAGGCCCTGGCCTGTGGTATCGCCGACCGAGGCAAGCGATTTCTTGTCAAGTAGTTCGCAGGCCTGTACCGGTGCCTCTTTACGCATGGCTACAACGGCGCGGCAAGCCTCGGTCATATCATCGAAATAAACCATAGCCGATGCCGTATAAGGCTTTTCGGCTGCAGTGTTCATGGTGACTTCGCTGATAAAGGCAAGCGTACCTTCACTGCCAACCATACAGTGGGCGATTATGTTGAACGGATCATCAAATAATATGAACGGCAGCAGATTAAGACCGGTCACATTCTTGATTTCGTATTTCCGGCGTATAAGTTCGTGTAGCTCCGGATCATCGCATATGCTGCGGCGTATCTGATCTATTTCATCGAGAAGTGCTGCGTGCGTACGCTTGAATTCCTTACGCGAAGCTTCGTCGCCAGTATCAAGTACGGTACCGTCGGCAAGCACAATACGTATCGAGCGCATTATGCGGTCGCTGTTGGCATGTGTGCCGCACTTCATGCCCGAGGCATTATTGGCGACAATACCGCCGATCATGGCCGATTTTTTTGAAGCCGGGTCGGGGGTAAACACTCGGTGGTACGGTTTCAGAATATCTGATACGCGGGCGCCTATGATGCCGGGCTGTAGGCTTATGGCAGTCGCTTGTTCGTCGAGTATCCTGTAGCCTTCCCATTCCTTACCGGCAACCACAAGGATTGAGTCGGAAATAGACTGGCCCGAAAGGCTCGTGCCGGCAGCTCTGAATGTCAGTGGCAGATTCATGTCCGAGGCCACTGTGAGTACTTTTATAACTTCCGACTCATCTTTGACTCTTACAACGACACGTGGCAGGAGGCGGTAGAAGCTTGCGTCCGTACCCCAGCAGAGTAGGCGCAGGTCATCGGTATATATGCGGTCGCGCGATATACTGTGGCTGATTTCGTTTACAAAATCCCGGTACTTGTGCTCTATATTCTCCATTATGTCGTGTTTGGTTGGTGCTTAAGATACATGGACTTATTGCCCATGGGATATAGGCACGAAGCTTATTTATAAAGGTGGTATTTTGAGGATTTATTGCGGAAAGACTCGTTATCTTTGTTCCAATAGTCCTCGATATCCGCCACTTTGTAGCGCTTTGTAAACATTGGCCGTATATTCTTGCTGCCAACGACTTTGTCAAACATATTCTTTCTTGCCTGGGTTGCCTTGTCGAAAAGACGACCTTCTGGGTAGTCCTGGGCAAGCTGGTCCATTACATAGAACTGAATCAGCGACAGTGGCGCTTTCTCAACATCGGTGATGTATGTCTCTACGCCACCGAGGTTTTCACCTTTGCCGGTAGAGTAGAATGGCTTGATATGAATCGGGCGGAATTTTACGCCGGGGATATTGCGGGCGTTAAGTTTCTTGGCAAGGTCTTCGGCATCGATCCATGGAGCACAGAATAGCTTGAACGGCTCGGTGTAGCCCACGCCGATAGAAATCTGATATAGTTCGCCAAGGATGCCCGATGCCGGATAGTAGAGGCAGCTCTCTGGTGTAGGCATGTGGGGCGAGGGGAGTACCCAGGGCATTCCGGTTGCGCGGAAATCCATGTCACGGGTGTAGCCTTCCATGGGAATTACCTCAAGGTCTACCTTTTTGCCCTTGCCTATCAGGCCTTCGTCGTTGAGATAGCGGGCGAGTTCGCCGGGAGTGAGGCCGTAGACATATGGAATGGGAAATTGACTTACGAACGAATAGCACGAATCCTCTACAAGGTTGCCTTCGATTTTGTTGCCGCCGATGGGGTTCGGTCGGTCGAGGACCATGAATTTTTTGCCCTGCTCGGCACATGCTTCCATAGCTTTGCCCATGGTCGAAATAAAGGTAAACGAGCGGCAGCCGTTATCCTGGATGTCGTAGATAAGCACATCTACATCCTTTAGCATCTCGGGAGTCGGTTTGAGCGTCTTTCCGTAGATAGAATACACGGGCACGCCGGTGGCTTTATCGACAGTTCCATCCACTTTGTCGCCTGCATGCACATCGCCGCGAACGCCATGTTCGGGCGCATAGAGGCCCACTAATTTCACGCCGGGGGCATTGGCAAGGATATCTACGGTCGACACAAGGTCGTTGTCCACACCTGTGGGGTTGGTTATCAGGCCGACACGTTTGCCCTGAAGGCTTGCGAAATTATTGTCGCGCAGAACCTCGATACCGGGTTTTACCTGCGCACCGGCGGTAAGGACACCGGCAAGAAATATAAGGCTAAGTATTTTTTTCATTTTTTACGTCCGAAATTGGGGTCGATCTTGAGGAATGCGCAAACGCCGATTGTTGCCGCGCAGCATATCATGGTCCAGATGAAGAAGTGGCGGTAACCGATAGTTTCCTGCAGCCAGCCTGCTGCCATACCGGGAAGCATCATACCAAGAGCCATGAAGCCTGTACAGATTGCATAATGGGCTGTTTTGTGTTTGCCTTCCGAGAAGTAAATAAGGTAGAGCATATAGGCTGTGAAGCCGAAGCCATAACCGAATTGCTCGATAAATACGCAGATGTTGACCGTCAGCAGCGAATGGTCTGAGGCATAGCTAAGATATACAAATGTGAGGCAGGTAAGCGACATTGACCATGCCATGGGCCAAAGCCATTTCTTGAGGCCGCCCTTTGCGGCTGCGATACCGCCGATGATACCACCGAGGGTAAGGCCGATGATGCCGACTGTTCCGTATACGATGCCGACTTCGCCGGTGGTGAGGCCGAGGCCGCCTTTGTCAATCGGGTCGAGAAGGAAGGGGTTGATGAGTTTCACAAGTTGTGCCTCGGGCAGGCGGTATAGAAGCATAAAAGCTATAGCTACCATGGCCTGTGGCTTCTGGAAGAAGGATTTGAATGTGTCGAAGAATTCGCGGATAATCGACGATGCAGTCATGCCGTCGTCGTTGTGTCCGTCGCTTGCGGGACGGGGCAATGCCCAGCTGTGATAGAATGCCACGATAAAGAAAAATGCCGACAACACTGCAAATACTACAAGCCATGCAAACGGAATATTGCCCGATGCGCCCTCGAATGTAGCCTGTGCTGATGACGATAGCTTATTATCTATTTCATAATACAGCCATGCCGGTTTGTCCCAGTTGCTTTCGTTGAAAACAAAGCGTGTCGACAGGGCCGCCTGTTCGAGTTTAATGCTCTGGTCGCCGCTCTTGTGGGTGACATTGAGTATTATTTCTTCTCCTGCTGCAGGTTTTTTGTTGAGACGTATGCCTACAATTGCTATATTATTGTCTTTGAGTGTGTAAGGCTCGCGGTCTTCACCAAATGTTTCCTTGACCCATGTGGTGAATTTGCCCGGTCCTTGTGGTTCGGCTACTACCGCAGCTCCGCTTGTTGCAGCGGGTACTTCGGCCGCCACAAAACCATTGCGCTCGTTCATATGTTTTACCGAATCGCGCATCAATGTGGCATACGCTTTAAATGGCATGGTCACCGCTTCGCCGTTGATGTCAACGGTCACTTCCGACGGTGCCGTTGTGGCAATTGCTTCGCTTACAGGTGTTATGAATTGCAGTTCGCCGTCGAGGTCGGCCTGTGCGTCGTCGGTCCACGATAGGTTACATGGTCGCCATTCTACAGCCGGGTCGGCATTGACGTTCAACTGCACCGGGGCAAGTCCGGTATTGGTTTCGATGAGACCTGCCACAATTACAAGCAAACCCTGACCAGCAACTGTAGCTACACGATAAAATGTTGAGCGAATGCCTACATACAGTGATTGCTCGTGTTCGGTTAGGGCGTGCATATAGAAACCGTCGGCGGCAATGTCGTGAGTTGCCGACGTAAAGCCTACAAGCCAGAATATGGCAAGTGTAAGCTGGAAGAAAAACGGTGTTGGTATCGTAAAAGCTATACCGGCGAGGGCAAACGCTATGATCCACTGCATGGTAAGCGTCCACCAGCGTTTGGTTCGGATTATGTCGACAAACGGACTCCAGAATGGTTTGATAACCCATGGCAAATACAGCCAGCCGGTGTAGAGCGCGATATCGGTATTGGATATGCCAAGTCGCTTGTACATGATGACAGATATAGTCATCACTGCCACATATGGCAAGCCTTGGGCAAAATACAAGGTCGGTATCCACGCCCACGGATTACGTTTACTGATGTTTTTAGTTTTATTCATGAATTAGATTTTAGTCGTAATTCTTTGTTTGATAAAGATATATGCCGGATCGTCGTGTCGAGAGTCCGGCGCATTTAATATTTGGATACAAATTTAAGAAAAATTTTGCAATATCACAGAGCCAAATTCATAAAAAACCTTATAAATATCTTCCGCTTTACACATAATAAGTGAGTATCGTCAAGATATCTATAAGGTTTTTGATGTTTGGAGTGCTTTTTTCTACCGCTCTACAAACTTTATATAGTCGGCATAACCTTCGTTTGCCATTTTTTCAAGAGGTATGAATCGTAGCGAGGCGCTGTTGATGCAGTATCGTTGCCCGCCGCTTTCTTGCGGGCCGTCGTTGAATACATGCCCAAGGTGTGCCCCGGAGTTTGCTGCCCGCACTTCTGTACGTACCATGCCGTGGCTCAGGTCTTTGCGATAATCTATAAGCGATTTGTCGATAGGCTTTGAAAATGCCGGCCAACCGCAGCCCGAGTCGTATTTGTCGGTCGATACAAATAGAGGTTCGCCGCTCGTGATATCCACATATATGCCCGGACGGAATTCTTGGTCGTATTCGTTGATGTATGGGCGTTCGGTGGCTGCGTTCTGGGTTACCTCCCATTGCAGAGGGCTTAGCTTTTCTTTAAGTTTTGAATCAGGTAGACGGCTGTATTTGCTTTTTGTTTTTCCGGCATTGCGGGCGAGTTCAAAGAGTCGGGCAGGAATATGGCAATATCCGCCGGGATTTTTGTCGAGATAGTCCTGGTGATATTCTTCTGCCGGGTAGAAGTTCTTCAGTACCCCCGATTCTATTGCGATAGGCTTGCCTGTGTTCTTGGCAAGTGATTTCAAGGATTCGCTTACCAATACGGAGTCGGCGGGGTCGGTATAATATATGCCTGTGCGGTATTGTGTGCCTATGTCGTTGCCTTGGCGGTTGTGCGATGTTGGGTCTATGGTTTCATAGTATAAGTCGAGTAGGGTGCCGAGCGATATTTGCTCGGGGTCATAACTCACTTTTACTGTTTCTGCCGCCCCTGTGTTGCCACTGCAAACTTCACGGTACGTGGGGTCGGGTATAATGCTGTTGGCGTAGCCTGCTTCGGTTTCGATCACGCCGGGTACAAGGGAAAAGAAATGCTCCGTTCCCCAAAAACATCCACCTGCAAAGTATATTTCCTTTGTCATATCTTCTTGGTTTTTAGCGCCACACGAACATGCTGACAAAGTCAATGCGGCTGTTGCGATTATTATTTTCATAATAACACAACGCCGCATTGGCTCGTATTGTTTTAGTGCTTTTAGTATCTGTGCGATAGGTTTGCCCCCGGGAAATAGTGGAAAAGTATTTCATCGAAGTGCTTGCCCTTTGCACTCATTACAGCTGCGCCAATCTGGCATAATCCTACGCCATGACCCCAGCCAGCTCCGATTATGGTGAAGTGCTGAGGCAGCCCGTCGGTATTGGCCGGGCCGGATTCTACTACAAATGCCGAACTGTAGAGGTGGCTCTTTGATAGTGTACGGCGTATTTCCAGTTCTTTGCCAATTATCATGGTGCGTTTTGTGCCGGTGATGCGAAGGCGTACTATACGTCCCGAAGTGCCGCGTTCTACCGCCTCAATCGAAATAATGCCGCCGAAGTCTATGCCCGATCGCTCCTTGATAAGCTCTGCCAGTTCTTCCTGGGTGTATTCAACATGCCAACGGTAGAAATCGTTTGTTTCTTGGTCGTAATTGTTTAGTACTTGGCTCAGGATTGATTTGTCGTTTGTGTTGCAATATGCTGTCGGCGAGGTAAGAATCCAGTGGCGGGCATTTTCTTCTACCCTCAGGTCGGGATAGTCGTTTTCGTCTTCGTCGTCGCGGAGTACGGAGAGGTAGCTGTGATGCTCCGGTTCCCAGCAATTTTCAAATTCTTCGAAAACGCCACCGCAGCACTTCGAGAATCTGGCGTCGCAAACTTCGCCGTTTTCATCTGTAAGTACAAGACCGCGGGTTGCCTCGATGGCTGCTTTTACCGTTGGGGTCGTCTGCCTTGTGATGCCTTGGTATCTTTGGCAATGGTCGTCGGCACACACATCGAAGTTGGCATGGTCTTCTCGGTCGTACCAGCGCACAATTTCATTGTCGGTGACAGTGCATGAATTTGTCGTCGACTCTTTTTTTCGGTTTATAATCTGGGCTATAAGCCAGCTGCGTGATATTACCGCGTGTGCTTTGAGAAATTCCTCGTTGGCTGTGGCACTCATCTCCGACGAGATTACGCTAATCAGGTAATCTTCGAGCGGAAGGCGGTTGACTAAGGTGATTTTGTCACCCTCGACAATAATGCGCATCGCGCCCGTAAATTTCTGAGTCTCGCGCCGTTCCCAATGGAAGTTGACTCCTATCGTAACATCGGCAACGTCGAATGTGCAGGCCTTTTCGCAAGGCTCGAAGTCGAGTGTTTCATACTCGACACCTTGCCATGCGATTCTGCCGTCGGGGCTGAGCGAGAATGTCTGCGGACCTTCGACTTCGCTGCCGGTCTGCTGCGTGTGGAAATACTTGTGGAGTACCACATTTATCTCGCTTCCGCTCACTATGCCTACGTCAATCCTTGGTTCCATAGGTTTCATGCTTGAGTTTTTTCGATGAGTTTTGCCGCTATCGCTTCGGCTTCAGCTGTACTTAGGCAGAGTTCGCCGATAACTTTGCGTATTGTTTCTTCGTTAAAGCGCTCGAAGTCCACAAGCCGGGGGGTGATGAATACTCCGCCCATATCAACTGCTGCAGGGCTGAGCAACATGCAGTCGTCGCCCTCGGTACCGTAGAACGATGGTCTGTGCTTTTTGCGCGGTACTACTACCAGCCTTGTCCCTGTTGGCGTGGCATAGGCAAGGAGGTTGAGCATGGGTTCCATGTCTTCTTCTGCCTTAGGCATGGCGTGGATTAGCTCGGTAAAGAGCAGGTTGCCCGACTGGGGGGTGTCTGCGTCGATTACGAACATCTTTATCGGTAGGGCGTCTACAAGGTACAGCGTGCTGCCTCGGTGCGAGCTGACTTCTTTCATTTCTATGCCTTCGAGGTTGTCGGCCAAGGGCAGAAAATCGCTGTTGCCGGCTTGGAAGTGAAAGTGGTCGGGTGCTGATGCGCCGCAGCGGGCTCCGTTATAGAATACTGTATAATCGCTGAGTTCCGAGGCAAGCTGCAGCATATCACCTACCGAACCTTCAACTACCTGCGGCACATGCTTGTTGTCGGGTATGGTAAGGTGGCGAGGGAAGATGGGGAATGGGTTTACAAGTATGGTAAACTCGTTTTCCCATGATATGCCGCGCTGAACTTCCGGTCGGTTTTCGGCACATAGAAAGCATTTGCGGGCCTTGATTGAGGCTGCATCTACCTTTGCGCCTGATGATACCGCCCTTGCAGGGTTGAACTGCACCTTGAAATGCATGCCGTCGACATCAAACTCTTTGACTTTCACATCTGCAAGTGCAGCGTAATTGTCGCAAGCTTGTGCCCATTCACCTAATTGTTCGGCTATAAGTGTATTGACTTCGTGGTTAGATGTCATAGTCGGTTGAAATGGCGAAAAGTTAACCTTGCTTGGCGTTCATTGCTACTCGGGCCTGGAGTTCCCATGTGCGGATACGGTCCTTGTAGAGGTTGTTGGCGTTGGTTTTTGTGATATCGAGTGCGTGGTCGGAATTATCTTCCCAGCGGCGGCAGAAATACAGAACATCGTATACGCGGCCTATCTGGTGGTGACGCGAGAATGCGAGGCCAAGGGCATAGTCTTCGCCGTAGCTTGTGTTGGGCACATGGATTTCTCGGAGCAGGGGGGTGTAGAATGCTCGGGGAGCGCCAAGGCCATTGATGCGAAGTGCGTTGTTGCGGCCATTCTCGGGGGTCCATTCTTTGTGGTCGATGATGCCGGGGGGAATGGTATTCATGTTGATGTCGGTCAGCATATATGTACCAACCACCATGGCCGAGTTGTTGTCGTAGAATGCCTTTACAATCTTGGTAAGGGTGTTTTCGTCCGAGTATACATCGTCGCTGTCGAGCTGCACGCAGAATTTGCCTGCCTTGGGGTGGTTTGCGCCAACATTCCAGCAACCGCCGATGCCGAGGTCGTCGCGTTCGGGTACGAGGTGTATCACGCGTGCGTCTTCGGTGAATTCTTCGATTGCTTCCGATGTGCCGTCGGTGCTATGGTTGTCGATTATTATCAGGTTGAATGGGAAGTCGGTCTTCTGGCTGAGTACGCTGCGGATTGCATTGCGGATTGTGCGTACGCGGTTGCGGACAGGTATGATTACCGATGCTTCGAATTCGAAGTTGCCGTGGTTGAATTCAATCGGTTCGAACACCGGTTCGAGGTAGCCGCCAATCGCTTTGAGATGAGCTGTGCAGGCCTGTTCCATTTCGATTTGTACACCGCGGTTCTTGGGGTCTACATAGGCGAAATGTGCCTCGCCGTCGTTGGTGTCGGGTACGGTGATGTCGGTGTAGAGGTATTCGTTGATATGTACCGGCAATGATATGCGGCTCAGGCGCAGACGCAAATCATAGAATCCGGCACTGGTGTAGTCTGTGTCGATGCCTTCGGCGGCGGCCTTGAGTGCCGCGGTATTCATCATAACCAGCGGGCCGAAGCTGAAGTCGTCGCGAAGGGAGCCGAACTGGTAATCGATTACAGGGCTGTTGCTCTTTACACCGTCGACTACTGTATAGTGGTCGGCATAGACCATTGAAGCCTTGCTGTCGTCGGCAATTTTAATCATGCGCTCGAGGGCGAAATAACCCGGTACGAGGCTGTTGTATTTGGTATAGAGCAGGGTATAGTCGGCTTCTGCTGCCTTGGCTATTTGGCGCATTGTTGCCGACGAATTGAGGTTGTCGATATATATGATGTCGCAGTCTTTGTACGCTTTGGTGTCGGTATCGGTACAAAGCAGTGTTATCTTTACTACCGGGCCGGTGGCCTTGAGTGCTTCTATTGTTGCTCCGGCCTGGTTTTCGTTGGCATAGGGTACGAAGCAATGTATGCTTTTCTGCATAGTGTATTATTGTTTAAGATTATTTTTTCAAGAAATTGAGAATCTGTTTCATCAGGTGTTCGCGGGCTTCGGCTTTGTCGACGGTTTCGAAGGGGAAACCGATAATTACTGTGCGGTAGGAGCCTGCATCATAGGCCGATCCGGCGGGAATGTTGTTTTCGCTATAGCGCAGTATTGTTGCTCCGCGGTCTTTGTCGGAGGGCATTACTCCGTCGGGCGATTCAACTGCATAGCATTCTGAACCGAGCTGCTGGTTGAATGCGTAATTGCCTTTGCCGAAGGCTTTGAATTTGGTGGGTACCTGATATGCTCCGCCTTCTACTGCTGCGCGGCTTTCACGCCATGCGTAGCCGAGAACGCTCTTGGCAAAGTCCTGGTCGGCTGCGGCGGTTTCCTTGGTCGAATTGGGGTTGTCCCATAGGTCGGTTGCCACATAAGAGCCGGAGATAAAGAATCCGGTACCTTTGGTTGTTAGGTCTTTGATTCGTGCCTGCATCTCGGGGCTAAATGTTTTGCAATCTGTGCCATAGACTCCGCGTCCGCGTTTGATTTCTTTTTGCTTGCCAAGCATCAGGTCCACTATGGCGGGTGTATCGGTAGATGCGGCAAATGCTTCCGCGCTGCTCGATACAAACGGATGTCCGGCTGCCGCAACTGCAAGGCCGTGGGTGTATACGTAGTCGAATGTGTTACCGGCGATTACTTTGTCTTCATAGTTGGCGCGAGAGTCGCCGAAACCGGTATTGTCGTCATCGACCCAAGGCAATTCACGACGGAATTCGAACTGTTTGCCCGTAAAGGAAATATCTTTGATATATGGTACGCCGTTGTCCTTGTCGCTTTCGAATCCGGCCATAGCGCCGCTGTCGAAACGATCGGGAGCACTGACGCGGGTGAAGCCATTGACTATGGTTACGGGTGTGCCGGGAAGGTTGCATAGGGCGAGGATTTCGCTCGGGAATGATGTGCCGCCTTCGTTTCCGGCGATGATGCGGTAAGAGTGTATGTCGCTGTCGCTAACTGTTGTGGTCCAACTCGGGGTGTCGACTTTTGCAACTTTGCGGAATGCTCCGTCGCCTATACGCTCTTCTACAATATAGTAGGTCGGTTTGGCCGTGGATTCGAGACGGTCAACGTGCTCTGCCCATGTAAGGGTATATTTGTCCTTGGCTGTATTGTTGATAGCGAATGCCCTCACCGGTAGGGGTTGAACTACATAGGCGCGGCCGTCACGGTGTGCAAGGAATTTGAGCATACCCTTGTAGATTGCGCGGGATACTACGAAGCGGAATGCCGGGTCGAGGCCGTAGGACATGTCGGCAAGGTTTTGGTGCGACAGAAGTTCGAGTAGCATAGCGGGGACTTCGGGTGAGCGGGCTTCGAAATATGATTTATCCCACATGCCGCGACGGGCCCAGTCGGGCTCAAAGGTCGCACGGACATCGTCTGTAATGGCCGACATTACAAGGTCGGTGTAATCGCGCGATACACTTCGGTCGCTGCCATTGCCAAGTTTGTCTCCGGCGGTGCTGTATATGCCGAGCGTGCCGATAATCGAATCGTTCATCGTGGTTCCGGCATCGCTGTGGAAGGCGAAACTGAGGTCTACAGGTATCTTAAGGCCTTCCTGCTTTGGCAACATCGACGAGCCTCCGGCGAGCCAGTTGACCCAAAGACCGCGGCTCTTGTAATCATCGGTATAGTCGTTTACGTATTCCGACGGAGTGAATACCGAGTCCGGTGCTCCTGCCCACTGAAGGAAGTAGCGGGCGCCCTCGGTGAATCGTGGATATCCGCTCACTGTGTATTCGTAGGGTATGTCGGTTTTATCGTCCTCTACTATTCGTGCAACATTGCCCATGCCACCGCCTATTTTTACTGCGTCGGCACTGAGTGTGCTGTGGCTTTTGCCTTCGTTAAATAATTCTACGATAGTATTTTCTTTGTCGGTAGCCTTAAATGGAAAGTGCCCGAGGTAGATCCATGTGCCGCCACCCATTTGCTGGTTTACCGTGAAATCATGGCTGCCGTCGGCTGCATTGATGCGGTAATGGGCTGCATCTGTGCTCGTTGGGGTGCTCGCGTAGCTGATATATACGGCGTAGTCGCCGTCAGACGGTATCGCCGCGCTCCAGCTTGCCTTGCCATTCGGTTCGGCGTGCCCCGAGGTGGCAAAGCTAAGGGCTGTGCCTGCTTCGAAGGGGTGCTCTCCGTTTTTGAGTGTGGCGCTTTTATAGCCGAAACCTTTGACCGATCCTGTTTTCTTGCCGTCAAGGTGGAAGGTGCCGCCGGTGAAGTCTGAGTTATCATTGTCGATGATGATTTCGGTGGTGTTGACATCTCTTTCGCGTGGACTCATTACGTATGCTCCGGCGTTCTCGAGCATCGGCATCAAGAAAGGCATTACGTAACTCTGTGTGTACAAGTCTTCTACTGTCTGGAACATTCGGGCGCGTTGCCATTCCCAACGGTTGAGCTTTTGCTCGAAATACCAACCGTGACTCTGCCACAAGGCTATATTTGCTCCGTCGAGGCCTGCAGGGGCTGATTCTTTGTCGTGGCGTACGATAAATGGTACACTTTCTTTAGGCCCGACATTCTTTTTTTGCGCAAATAATACCAGTTTTTCAAGGTTTTTGTTTTTTGCCAGAACTGTGACCGAATAATTGGCGAACTTTGCACCGAGAGACTTTTTACAATCAGACTTAAACTGGGCAAAACGCTCGGCTGTAAACGGTATATACGCCGCGTTGTCGTTGAGTTTTATTGTGATACGCTTTTTGGCATCGTTAATTGTCACGCCTTTTACCACAACTCGGCCAAAGCCGGTAACTCCGGGCATGTAATTCTCGATTACCTTGTCTACGGCATCCTCTCTTACGCCGGCGAATACAGCTGCCGGCATCACCAACGATGAAAGTGCCAGCATGTATGCTGCTGTTTTTATGCTCTTCATTATTAATTGTTTTAAGTCTTAGGCACTGACTATGGCAGTGGTCACCACAAAATTAAACTAAAGCGATGAATGTCACAAAAATTTTTCTTAAAGAATCACGTGCGTATACATTATTTAATATTTAGATACAAATATTAAATATTGGTTTCCGTGCCCTCAAAAAAATTTTGCAATTTTAGATTTAATGATTAAATTTGGGGGCACAACGCTAAAAAGAACCATGAAACACCTCGCCTTGCCACCGATGGCTATGCGCCGATTGCCCTTCTATCTTGCAATGGAAGAGTGGGCTGCACTTACTTTACCCACTGATGATTATTTCTTTGCTTGGAGAGTAGCTCCGACAGTTATTTGCGGAAGGCACCAGGATATCGAGCGCGAAGTCGACCTCGCTTACTGCAGCCGCGAAGGAATCGATGTGGTGAGGCGTAAAAGCGGAGGCGGTGCGGTATATGCCGACATGGATAATTTCATGTTTTCGTATATAACCCCCGGCGACGAGATGAGTTCTGTTTTCTCACGCTATACATCGATGATTGCCTCGATGCTGGCCTCGCTTGGTATCGAGGCTAAGCCTACAGGGCGAAATGATATTTTTATCGGCACTTCCAAGGTGGCCGGCAATGCTTTTTATAACCTGCCGGGGCGGTGTATCGCCCACGGCACCATGCTCTATGATTTCGACCCCGGTAGATTGATGAGGGCCATTACTCCTTCGCGTGCCAAGCTCGAATCGAAGTCGGTAACATCCGCCCCGGCAAGGCTGACAACGCTCAAGGCAAGCGGAATTAAGATTGGGATTGAAGACTTCGGCCGATATGCCGTGCATTATTTGTGTGGTGATGATTGTATTCTTGTAACAGACGAGGATATAAAGCAAATAGAGCAAATAGAGAAGTCTTATTATGACCCTGCATTTATTTCGGGGAGAGTCAATAGGCTGTCGTCAAAGTCGGTTGATATTACGCGTAAAAACCGTATAGAAGGTGTCGGCGAATTCGAAGTTGCTATTAACCTTGCCCGGGACAATACGATTTCGGGCCTCGGGATATGGGGTGACTTCTTTGTCGGCGGAGATATAAATTCTGAAATTATCGAGCCTCTGACAGGTGTTGCTTACGAGCGTGAGATACTTAAACAAAAAATAGATGCAATAAACACTCAGTCTGTAATCAACGGATTGACACCAAGTATATTACTAAACCTACTGATATAATTAATGGAAACCAAACAAACATGTCTTTACGACCGTCATACGGCACTTGGCGCATCAATGTCGCCATTTGCGGGATATGACATGCCTATAGAATACGCAGGGCTCGACGCCGAGCATATAGCTGTACGCACAAAGTGTGGCGTATTTGATGTATCTCATATGGGCGAAGTCGATATCAAAGGCCCTGACGCTCTTAAATTTGTAAATCATATTTTTACCAACGACGCATCGGCTCTTATCGACGGGCAGTGTGCTTATGGCATGATGACACGTGCCGACGGTGGCACAGTAGATGATTTGCTGGTATACCGCCGCAATGCCAATGACTTCATGTTGGTAATCAACGCTTCGAATACCGACAAGGATATTGCTTGGATTCGTGAGCAGGTGCCCGGTTTCGATGTCGAGGTTTGTGACCGCTGCGCAGATTTTGGACAGCTTGCAGTGCAAGGCCCTGACAGCGAGAAGGTGATGCTCGACGTGCTCGGTATTGATTGCTCGGGTATCGGTTTCTATCATTTTGTTACCTTGCCCGACCTTACTATTGTAAGCCGCACAGGATATACCGGCGAGGACGGATTCGAAATTTATGCCGCACCCGGCAAGATTCTCGAATACTGGGACAAGCTTATGGCTGCAGGTATCGCACCTTGCGGTCTTGGTTGTCGCGATACTCTGCGTTTCGAGGCCGGTCTGCCGTTGTATGGCGACGAACTCGACGACGACATCACGCCTATCGAGGCCGGGCTGGGTATGTTTGTCAAGCTCGACAAAGAAGGCGGCTTCATAGGTCGCGACGCCCTCGCCAAGCAGAAAGTCGAAGGCCCGAAGCGAAAACTTGTAGGCCTCGAAATCGACGGCCCGGCTACAGCACGCCACGGCTTTGAAGTTCTCGATATGGACGGCGCGGTAGTTGGTCACATCACCACTGGCTACAACTCTATAAGCGTAGGCAAAAACATTGCCATGGCATTTGTAGATGCCCGCTATGCGCCATTAGGCTCGAAACTGCAGGTGAAAGTTCGCCGCCGCCTTTTTCCGGCAACAGTGATTAAAAAACGTTTCTATACCCCTAACTATAAAAAATAACGACCATGGAAATCTACTATCTTCCTTCTCACGAATACATTAAAGTCGACGGCAACGTCGGTTATATAGGTGTCTCTGAATACGCTGCCAAGCAGCTCGGAGCTGTTACATACGTTGATATGCCCGAAGAAGGCGACAACCTCGAGGCCGGGGAAGAATTCGGCGCAATTGAGAGCCGTAAGGCTGCGAGCGACCTCTATTCGCCCGTGACCGGCGAAGTTCTTGCTGTGAACGAAGAACTCGAAGACGATCCCAAGCTTATCAACAACGCCCCCCTCGAGGCGTGGATTGTAAAAGTGAGCATCGTAGATCCTACAGAACTCGACGAACTGATGGATCAGGAGGCTTACGACAAATTCCTCGAGCAAGAGAATCATTAAAATATAGGAATCATGCATCCCTATCTACCTCATACACCGGGCGATATCGCTGCCATGCTCGAGCGCTGCCATGTAGGCAGCCTCGACGAGCTATACAGCGATGTGCCCGAGTCGCTGCGCCTGAAGCGGCCCTACGACCTGCCGAAGGCCATGAGCGAGCCCGAACTCGGCCGTTGTTTCAAGACCGAAATCGGAAAGGCCAACGAGGCCTTGACATGCTTTGCCGGAGCGGGTTGGTATCATCATTACTGCCCGGCTGCAATTCCTGCACTGATGTCGCGTAGCGAGTTCCTCACTGCATATACACCCTATCAGCCCGAGATTTCGCAGGGCACATTGCAATATATTTTCGAATATCAGAGCATGATGTGCCAGCTTACAGGTATGGATGTGTCGAACGCATCGATGTACGACGGCGCCACCGCCACTGCCGAGGCCGTGGTAATGGCCGTTAACGCTTCGAAAAAGCGTCGTCGCGTGCTCGTTTCGGCCACTCTCGCACCTGCTGTGGCAAAGGTTATTGCTACATATGCATCGGGTGCAGGTATCATTCTGGAGGTGATAGCCGAAGACCGCGGAGTAACATCTCGAAATGATTTCGAAGAAATGATATGCGCAGGCGATGTAGCCGCGGTTGTCGTTGCTTCGCCCAATTATTACGGCATCATCGAGGATTACGAGGGCTATGCCGAACTATGTCATCAGCACAAGGCACTTTTCATCATCAACAGTCATGCTACAACGCTGAGTGTGCTTCGCACTCCCGGCGAGTGGGGCGCTGATATTGCCTGTGGCGAGGCTCAGTCCTTGGGTATGTCGATGAACTATGGCGGACCGGGCCTCGGTTATCTCTGCTGCCGCCGTTCGCTTATGCGCAAGCTTCCCGGGCGTATTGTCGGAGCGACTACCGATGCCAACGGCCGACGATCGTTTGTGCTTACACTCCAGGCTCGCGAGCAACATATCCGCCGCCAGAAGGCAACCTCGAATATATGCTCGAATCAGGGTATAATGACGCTTCATGCCGCGATGTATATGTCGCTAATGGGTGCCAAGGGCCTTCTGAGGGTGAACCGCCTTAGTGCTGACGCAGCGCACAGCCTCGCCGACAAGATGCTTGCAACCGGCAAGGTGAAGATGAAATATCCCGACAGAGTATTCCTCAACGAGTTTGCAGTAGAGACAGTAGCTCCGCTTACAGCCGACAAACTGCTCGAAGCATTGGCGGCCAAGGGTATACTCGGAGGTGTGAAGCTGACAGAGAACTCACTCCTTGTGGCCGCCACCGAGATGTGCGCACCTGCTGATATAGAACTCTATGTATCAACCCTCAACAGCTTGTAGTTATGAACAAAGAATTATACAGTCCACTGATATTCGAGCTGTCGCACGAGGGAGTGCAAGGATTCTCGTTGCCCGAATATGATTATGGAGACAATGCATTTCAGTTGCCCAAAAACCTGAGGCGCGAGGAAGCCCCCGCTTTGCCGCAGGTCGATGAGCCAACTGTTGTTCGCCACTATACAAACAGCAGCGGTAATAATTTCGGCGTAGATACCGGCTTCTACCCCCTTGGATCTTGTACGATGAAATACAATCCCAAGGTAAACGAAGCCATGGTAGGTCTTGCCAACGTTGCCGATCTGCATCCGGCTCAGCCGGCCGAGACAGTGCAAGGCGCACTGCGTGTATATCGCCGCCTTGAAAAGGCGCTTAGCGAGATCGGCGGTATGGCAGAGTTTACTCTGAATCCCTTTGCCGGTGCTCATGGCGAGTATACGGGCCTTATGGTGATACGCGCGTATCATCTGAGCCGTGCCGACGAAGCCCGCCGAAAGGTGCTTGTGCCTGATTCGGCTCATGGTACCAACCCTGCGTCGGCTGCAATGGCCGGTTTTGAAATCGTAGAGGTAAAAAGTATGCCCGACGGAACTGTTGATGTAGAGGATTTGAAATCGAAACTCGACGAGACTATCGCGGCGTTGATGATGACCAACCCCAATACGGTTGGCATGTTCGAAAAAAATATCCCCGAGATTGCCGAAGCCGTACATGCCGCCGGAGCGCTGATGTACTACGACGGAGCCAACCTCAATCCCATGCTCGGCGTTGCCCGTCCCGGCGACATGGGCTTTGATGTGATGCATATCAACCTACACAAGACATTCTCGACACCTCATGGCGGCGGTGGCCCGGGCGCTGGTCCAGTGGGCGTACGTGCCGGACTGGAGCAGTTCTTGCCCAATCCGCGCGTGGTAGAAGATGCCGACGGAAAATTGAGGGTAGAGTATAGCGATAGCGCATTTGGCAGCGTAAGTGCTTGGCTTGGCAACTTTACCGTGCTTGTCAAGGCTTTGGCCTATATCCTTACTATGGGGCCGGAGCACCTTGCCCAGGTTGGCCCTCTTGCCACACTCAATGCCAATTATATTCTTAACTCGCTCAACGACCTGTACTTGCAGCCTATTCCCGGCCCATGCAAACACGAGTTTGTATTCGACGGATTGCGCGACAAGAGCACCGGAGTTACGACGCTGCATGTAGCCAAGGCACTGCTTGACTACGGCTTCCATGCCCCGACGATTTATTTCCCGCTGCTATTCCATGAATCGTTGATGATAGAGCCTACCGAGACTGAGAGCCGCAGGACACTTGATGCCTTTATCGAGGTAATGCGCAAGATTGGCGAGGCTGCGTCGGCAGAACCTGACAAGGTGAAGAATGCGCCGTACACCACACCGATTTCACATCCTGACGAGGATGAGGCTGCGCTGAATCCGGTTCTAACATATAGTGATTTGACCCAATGCTGAGCCACTACGACATAATAATTATCGGAGCAGGCCCCGGCGGCTATGAAACTGCCGCCGGGGCGGCAGCCCGAGGTCATAAGGTGTTGCTTGTAGAGCGCGAGGCTCTCGGCGGCACCTGCCTCAACCATGGTTGCATACCCACCAAGTGCCTTTGTAGCGCTGCAGAGAAAATAGTAGAATTGAATCATGCCGCGGATTTTGGCGTAAAGGCTGAACTTGCCGGGGCAGACTATGCTTTTGCCGTGCGCAGGGCTGCCGGGGTTATGGATGAGCTTCGTGGCGGCATTGCCGAGCTTCTTGCCGGAGTCGATATTGTAGAGGGCGAGGCCCGCATCGATGCAGGTCCGGCTGTGTGCGTTGGTGATGAGCGCTTTACTGCCGACAAGATTATTATTGCCACCGGGTCGCGCCCGGCTGCGCTGCGTTGCGAGGGTGCTGACGAGGCTATCAAAAGTGATGCTTTTTTGAAACTCGAAACGCTGCCCGAACGACTTACTATCGTGGGCGGTGGTGTGATAGGCCTTGAGTTCGCCTCGATAGCAGCTGCTTATGGTACGAAGGTGACTGTGCTGGAGTATTGTCCTGAAATACTGCCTAATTTCGATGCCGATATTGCCAAGCGACTTAACCGTTTCCTTGGCCGTAGGGGAATCGATATTGTTTGCGGAGCTGAGGTTACGAAGATTACAGCCGACAAGACTGTGACGTATCTGAGGAAAGGCAAGGAAAAGAGTGTAGAGGGCGATATGGTTCTTTGCGCTGTTGGCCGCCGACCTGTTGTGCCCGAAGGTTGCGAACTCGTTGGTATCGAGCTTGATAAGCGTGGCTTTATAGTCACAGATGAGGCTATGCAGACCTCTGTGGCAGGCGTTTACGCAATTGGCGATGTTAATGGCCGCTGCTTGTTGGCTCATGCTGCATCAGCGCAGGGCAAGATTGTTCTTGGCGAAAAGACGCGTCTTGATATTATGCCCTCGGTAGTGTTTACTTTGCCCGAATGTGCCTCGGTTTCACTTCGATGCGAGAATGTAAAATCGGTAAAGTTGCCTTACGGTGCTAATGGAAAGGCTCTTGCCTCGGGACAGAGCGACGGCTTGTTGAAGCTCGACTATGATGCGGAAACAGGTGTTGTCACCGGCTGTCATGCAGTCGGCGCTCATGCCGCCGACCTTGTGGCTATTGCCACGATAGCGATATCGAAGTCGATGACCATGCACGAACTGGCAGAGGAAACTATCTTTGCTCATCCGACACTGAGCGAGCTGATAGCGCAGTGCGCACTTGCGTTTGATGCCCGGTTTAAGGTTTGAGTTTAAGGTTTAGATTAATACGCAATGCGCTATGAGGAATGCATAATTGAGAATGCATAATGCATAATTTTTTCAATGCGCAATGGGGGGCTTTGCTTGACGGAGGAGATTGGGAGACATAAAAACATAAAGACACGTCGAAGTACACTGATTACGACAAAAAATGCTTTATGTTTTTATGTCTTCCTGTCTAAAAATGCCCGGCAAAAAATTTTTTTCGAACGTGAACCAACTTGAACCAAGCAAGATTTTTTGGTGAATTTGTTTTTGTATACTTTTGCGCTATTGTTATGAATATCAGTATTTATTAAACTAATAGCGATGAAAAAACTAATAGCATTATTTGTCTTGCTGTCGGCGGCCACGGTGCATATGTTCGCGTTGGACTTCTCCTACGAGGGCTTAAATTACACCGTTATCGACGAAGCCGCAAAAACATGTATGACCAAGGCTGGAAGACCCAGTACTCCCGGAAGCATAGTGTCCGGCGACTTGGTGATTCCGGAAACTGCGAACAATGAAGGTGTGGATTATACTGTGGTGGAAATCGGTGAGTACTCTTTTTGTTCGAAAAGTAGTCAGAGTGCGACAGTAAACCGTTCCCTCACCTCAGTAGTGATACCTAAGACAGTGACCAAAATTGGTGAATGGGCTTTTTCATATTGCAAAGGGTTGAAGTCAATAGAAATACCTAACTCAGTTAAAATTATAGGTCAAAGAGCCTTCTGCTACAGTGGTATCAAATCGATAGTTATTCCTAATTCAGTTACAGCGATTGAGGACAACACATTTCTTTCATGTGACAGTTTGACCTCGGTGGAGATTCCTAATTCAGTGACAACGATCGGCTTACAAGCATTTAGATTTACCGCCATCACCATGCTAAAGCTGCCAAATTCGGTAAAATCGATTAGACAACAAGCATTTTCCACCTGCGCGAAGCTTGGCTCTGTCGAGCTGTCAAACTCACTTGATTCCATAGCTTCGGGGGCATTTCGATACTGTGAGGCTTTGACTTCAATAGATATTCCGGCGTCAGTAACTTATTTAGATGAGAAAGCTTTCGCCAGTTGCTCAAACCTAAAGGCTATAAATGTAGATGAGAACAATAAGGATTACTGTTCAATAAGTGGCATTGTATGGAATAAAGAGGGAACAAAAGTTGTTATAGTACCTGATGCTTATTCAGGCTCTTTAGAGATACCCAGTACAGCAACCGCAATTGCAGACTATGCATTTAGTGGTCGAGAAGGCTTGACATCGATAATTATACCCAATACTGTAACTTCAATAGGTAATAGTGCATTTAATGGCTGTACCGGGTTGACAACGATAACAATCCCAAATTCTGTAACGTCGATAGGTGACTATGCTTTTAATTCCTGTACCGAGTTGACATCGATAACTATGTCGAACTCGGTAGTATCGATTGGAAACTATGCTTTTAGGAGATGTACACAACTGGCATCAATGTCATTACCGAACACTTTAACAACAATCGGTGATGGTGCATTCGAACAGTGTGATTTCACAACGATAACGATTCCAAAATCAGTAACAACAATAGGTGCATCACCATTCTCGAAATGCTGGAGTCTAAAAGAGATTTTAGTTGAAGAAGGGAACACGGCGTACTGCTCGATAAACGGCTCTCTATTCAATAAAGAAGCAACAAAGATTGTTTCTGTACCCTGTGGATTAAGGGGGACTTTTGAGATTCCGAATACAGTAACAGAGATTGGGGACTATGCATTTTGCGGAAGTAGATTTAGAACGATAACAATTCCTAATTCAGTAAGTTCGATAGGAAAAGGCGCATTCGAGAGTTGTGTTATATCAACAATCACTCTTCCAAATGGTTTAAGCACTATCAAGGACAAAACCTTTGATAACTGCGGTTCATTAGAAACGATAAATATTCCCGGTTCTGTAACATCGATAGGTAGCAGTGCCTTCTATAGGTGTTATAAATTGAAAACAATAACAATTCCGAATACAGTAACATCAATAGGATTCGGTGCTTTCAGTCAATGCAGTGGCTTGATTTCGATAACATTGCCGAATTCATTAAACGTGATTGAGAGTGCTACATTCGCCGGGTGTTCGGGCTTGACATCGGTTAATATTCCGAATTCAGTAACTTCGATAGGTGACCATGTCTTCAGTGGCTGTTCGGGCTTGACATCGATAAATATTCCGAATACAGTAACTTCGATAGGTGACAATGCCTTTAATGAGTGTTCGGGCTTGACTTCGATTACTATTCCAAATTCTGTTAGTACGATCGGAATTGGGGTTTTCAAGAAGTGTAGTAATCTGACCTCAGTAATAATTCCGAGTTCTGTAACAACTATCAATAACAATGCATTCGATGAGTGCGATAAATTGGCAAATATTCAGTGCTATGCATCGGTTCCGCCTATGGCGAATTCAAGCTCATTCAGCATTAGTGGTGAAATATATTGCCATTTAGTTAAAAATTTAACATACTGGCTCTAACACATTGATTTATATGATTGTTCATCTTATACGATTATTAATAGATATGAATCATGGACAATCAGATAAAGA
>Ga0209064_1001714_pt1 | contig 30813 bp, 39 predicted proteins | sample Inofromicrocosms_FD_187498 | JGI IMG/M metagenome (GOLD analysis project Ga0209064, IMG submission 187498) | Mouse cecum microbial communities from Vienna, Austria - Inoculum for glucosamine and mucus D2O microcosms (SPAdes) (version 2) | ecosystem: Host-associated > Mammals > Digestive system >... | reverse complement strand
TGCATTCTTTAGTGACTGCGGAAGAATTCATTTCGACCAAAGGATAAATAAAAAATCTAGGATTGATTTTTTATTATTGATTAACAAATTGCCGCCAAAGCTTAAAGATATAAGAGCTGTCTATATTGTAATAGACAGCTCTTTTTTTATAATTTATATTTATCTTTTTAGTTTATACATCATTGTTTGAAAAATGTATTCAAGTATATACTATAAAGAAGTGCATCATTAAATTTAATCAGTCTAACAGTATCAGATATTATTAATATACAGCATTAATATGCAGCATTTGTCATTATGAGCGGAGCGAATAATCTATTAAGACTTTTATCTTTTAATATTGATTAAATCTGTATTATTTATATTTTTTTAAATTGTAAAACAGTTAGATACTTATTGCAGTTTAATCATTTTACCTATCAAAAAACAGATAATTAAATATATTATACACTATTGCAATATATGTAATTTAGATTTTTCGCCTTTAAAAATCAGGCTCAAAATGACTTATGGTGTGAAAACTGTATAGACTTACATTGTTACAGAGAAAAGAAATTTATTTAGTGGCTTAGTCTAAAAATTTTGGATAAGTCCAAAGTTTATAACATTAGGTCATACTGAGAGTGATAAGGCATTTGTCATTATGAGCGGAGCGAATAATCCATTAAAACTTTTATCTTTTAATATTGATTAGAACTGTATTATTTATATTTTCTTAAATTATATAACAGGTAGATACTTATTGCAGTTTAATCATTTCAGCTATTAAAAGACAGATACTTTAAATATATCTTACACTACTGCAATATATATAATTCAGATTTTTCGCCTTTAAAAATCAGGCTCAAAATGACTTATAGTGTGAAAACTGTATAGACTTACATTGTTACAGAGAAAAGAAATTTATTTAGTGGCTTAGTCTAAAAATTTTGGATAAGTCCAAAGTTCACAACATTAGGTCATACTGAGACTGAAAGGCAAAGTATCTAAAAGACAGATACTTTAAATATATCTTACACTACTGCAATATAGGTAATTCAGATTTTTCGCCTTTAAAAATCAGGCTCAAAATGACTTATGGTGTGAAAACTGTATAGACTTACATTGTTACAGAGAAAAGAAATTTATTTAGTGGCTTAGTCTAAAAATTTTGGATAAGTCCAAAGTTTATAACATTAGGTCATACTGAGAGTGATAAGGCATTTGTCATTATGAGCGGAGCGAATAATCCATTAAAACTTTTATCTTTTAATATTGATTAGAACTGTATTATTTATATTTTCTTAAATTATATAACAGGTAGATACTTATTGCAGTTTAATCATTTCAGCTATTAAAAGACAGATACTTTAAATATATCTTACACTACTGCAATATATATAATTCAGATTTTTCGCCTTTAAAAATCAGGCTCAAAATGACTTATAGTGTGAAAACTGTATAGACTTACATTGTTACAGAGAAAAGAAATTTATTTAGTGGCTTAGTCTAAAAATTTTGGATAAGTCCAAAGTTCACAACATTAGGTCATACTGAGACTGAAAGGCAAAGTATCTAAAAGACAGATACTTTAAATATATCTTACACTGCTGCAATATAGATGATTCAGATTTTTCGCCTATAAAAGCAGGCTCAAAAATAACTGCTTCATAAAATTTTTGTAAATTCAGCACACTTTTAAAATAATAATATAAATTAAAAGTATTAATATTATTAAACTTTATAAATTTCTGTTAAAAAGTGTTGCAGACCTTTGTGCTGTTGGAGTTACAAGAAGATTTTGTATATTTACATGCTCAGGCAGAGTAGTCATAAAGTAAATAATATCGGCAATATCTGAAGCTGTGAGTGGCAGAAAACCTTTATATACATTGTCTGCTTTTTCTTTATCCCCATTAAAGCGGACAAGTGAGAATTCTGTTTCAACAGCTCCCGGCTCAATAGTAGATATTCTTATATTTGTTTTAAGCAAGTCCATATTCATTGCCTGATTTAATGCTCTTACAGCATGTTTTGTTGCATTATAAACATTACCACCCGGATATACCTGACTGCCTGCAACACTTCCGAGATTTATAACTGTCCCTGTATTTTTTTTAATCATTAAAGGCAGCACAGCTCTTGCAGTATATAAAAAGCCTTTAATGTTTGTATCTATCATTTCTTCCCAGTCATCTATATTTCCATCCTGCAATGCAGATATTCCTTTTGCAAGTCCTGCATTATTTATGAAAATATAAGGTGTTAAATTATTATTTTTAAGCTCCTGTCCAAACTCTGCTACAAGTTTTCTGTTTCTTACATCAAAGCAGTATGGGATAACTTTTACATTATATTTATCTTCAAGCTCTTTTTGTATTTTTTCAAGCCTGTCATTACGCCTGCCTGTAATAATAATATTTGCACCGTTTTGTGCATATATTTCTGCACATGCCCTGCCTATACCAGAAGTAGCTCCAGTTATTAATATAAGTTTTTCTTTAACATTTATCATAATTATACCTCTTTATTTTATGGAAAATTTTGGAGCACGGGCAGGTCCTGTTAAAGCAAATTTTAACGGATAACTGCCCATAGATGCTTCACCATTTATATTTAATATAGATGTATCTATTTTCTGTTTATTTAAATCAATATAGCCTGTTACATTTAATGAATTTACACCTTTTGCTGATAAGTTTTTTATAGTAAGTTTATTTTTATTAATATCAGCCTGTCCATTCAAAGAATCAACTGATACTGACATTAATGGGTGGTTAACTGACACTTTATTAGGACTTTCAAGATTAACAATGCCTTTTTCATCTTTAATATTATATTCTATTTTACCGTTAACAGTGCCGCTTCCTGTAATACCTGTAATCTGGGCAATCCCTGAAACAGATGCTTTAATATCTGCATTAAGGCTGCTGCCTTTAAGTCTGCCTGTAAGCATAAATGCAGGGGAATCTGCTTTAAATGTAATTCTTTTAAATAAAAGCCCAACTGGGTTATAATCAAGCTCTATATTTTTAATTACAAGGTTCCCTGTTTGGATATTGGATGCAGCTGCACCAAAGAATGTAACATTAATTTTATCATATCTTAAATCAATTCTATTTTTTGCTGTAGTATCTTCTATAATCTTTGAAGCAACTGCATTAAGTGGAAATGCTGCTATTAAAGTTATTATCAGTGCTGCAAAAAAAGCTGTTATAGAAAATATAATTTGTTTTTTAGTCATTATTTAATTCCTTATAAATCAAAGTGATTACATTTTTACTATTTCAATAGAAGAATCAATCATTTTAGGGTTGTCATATCTTTTATTAAAGTTAATAACTTTTATGCTTAAATTGTCATATTTTTCAATATCAGCAATAAATTTAATAAATTCATCATAGTATAAGTTTTCAAGCCTTAAAGTAACATGTTCAATGCCTTTTGATGCACTAACAGGTCTTAAATTAACTATTTTATCAGATATTCCAAGAGCAGAGCCTGTATTTTGCACATACACAAGTATAGTCTGTGTCATAGCATTTATACCTGTTGATTTTGCAAACTGAATCTGACCTGCCATATTAGCTGCTTTTTCAAGTTTTTTATATGTGTTTTCAGTTTTTGTTTTTGCTGCTTCTATTTTTGAATTAAGAAAAGCATTTGTCCAGTAAAACAGAAAAAATATACCCATAACTACAACAAATGAAGTTAATATTTGCTGTTTATAGTGTGCATAAAATCTTTGAATATCAAAATTTTTTATATCCTGCCATGAAATATTTTTCAAATTTTGCAGTCTGAATTTTCTTAATAGTGTTTCTTCAGAAATATTTTTTGCTGATGTTTTTTCTTTATGAGCTATAAAATCTGGCTTTTTAAACTTTATTTCAGTAGTTTTTATCTTATGAAAAATCTCTTTTAATTTATCCATATATTACCTTTGAGTTTTAGTATATTTCATTGTAAAAGAAATACCATCTTTTGTCTTTTTTGTATCATCTACATTTACAGCAGACTGTAATTTATTTTCCATAATTTTTTTTATTTCATCAACCTGAGCAAAGCTTGCTGCGGAGCCTGATACTTTAATATCATCATCACGAATATTAATATTATCAAACATAACACCATCAATACCTGCATCATTTAAGTTATTTAATATTGTTAATATTCTTTCGCTTGTTCCTGCCGAAGTTACAGATTTAGACTGCTGCAAAAGTGAGCCATAAGGGTCTTTAGATGAAGCAACCCCTAAATTATTATATATTTTTAATAATGCATCTTCATAATATTTATTTATTCTATTGTATGCAGATATTTCGCTGATACTTCCTATAATCATAACAATAAACACAACAGCAAGCACAGCAGCAGGAGCAGCAAGCGGCAGTTTCATTGCAGATTTTCTTACTATACCGGGAAGTGATATAGAATATTTTACAGTCTGCATTGTTTCAAATAAATCTTTTGCAGTAATACAGTCTGCATCTTTATCTTCAATAAGAGATACTATATTTTCAGAAAGTCTGTATTTTTTACTGCCGTCTGAAAAAATAAACTCATTATATTTTATACACTGCTCTAAAAATGGTGTAGATATTTTTTTAAATCCAGTAAACACTTCAGTATTTTCAGATATTATATCCATTAATGTATGATTAACAACATATATTATGGTTTTTCCTGAATGCTGGAATACTCCATATTCTTTTATCATATCAGCAGGGAAAAGCACATTCAGGTAGTTTGCTGCAATGGCATGTAGTTTTTTAGCACTTGTAGATATATTTTCCATGCCAATATAAAAAAAATACGAATCATCTATTAAAAGGGCAGATTTACTGCTGTCATCTATTACATCTTCACTGCTTACCCGATACATTGCTGCACCAGTCAGTTTGTAAAGTAACCCGTCTTTTAAGTAATAGTTATTTTCAGAATTACTCAAAATAATACTCCAAAATTAAAAATATTCTATATTATTTCCCTCAATATATTTAACAGGGGAAACATTTGTGCCTTTTCTTTGAACAAGCAGATGATAGTAAATATTATCATATCCTATATTTAATTCAAGTTTAATATAAAATAAAGAAGATTTTACATCAATGTATGGCAAAATTTTACTATATTCATCCTGCATAGCTGAACCCATTAACTGATATATTGCAGAAATATCTTTAAAAGGCTCTGTTTCTCTTGTGGAAATAATATCTTCCACATAAGGCTCAAGCTCTGGAACGAATGCTTTTATTACTTCAACAGAAGCCATATTTAAATTTATTTTATTATTATCTCCTGCAATTGAAACATAAGGCATTAGTTTTTTATATTCATCTTTAAATGATGGAATATATGCAAGCTCAGCCAAAGTCTGCAGCTGTGATGATTTTGCACTGTATGGTGCACTGTTTAAATCAAAACGCTCACCTGTTGGGTCAGATGAGCCTGCCCATATCTTTAAATCATAAATATTTGATTCCGTTAATTCCAGCTCTGATAATAGGGTTGTAACAGCATTTTCTGTCCTTTCTTTTAACTTTTCATCACTTGAAACAAGCCCTGCCAGCGGCACTTTTGCATTAAGCGGCTTTATATAAACAGTCATAAACCCATTATCAAGGGGTATAGGTGGAATTTGTGCCCAAATATCAGATGATGAATCATAAGTTTCTTCATCATATTTAAATGCCATTTCCAAGGCTTCAACTGCTGTCATAGCATATACAGCACCCTGATAATCATTTTGCAGAGAAATAACTGTGCCGTAAGCATTCATTGTTTTTTCATGTATAAATAATACTAAAGTCGTGCAGGCTGCTATAATAATTAAAACAGTAACTAAAATAGAGCCTTTTTTCATATTTTTATTCATTTAAGTATTATCCATTGTTCTTGCAACAGGTATAAATATCTGCTGTTCATTTATTTTTAAAGCAATATTCAGCATTTTAGCATTTGATACAACATCTTCTTTATATTCTGAGCCGTTATAAAAAGTGGCAGAAAATTCTGTTACATTTGGTATAATACGCATTTCCATACTGAAAGCAGTATCATTATTTTCTTCTTTTCTTACAAGATAGTTTTCATCATCTATATAATATGTTACATCAACAGGCAGTGCTTTATTAAAACGCATACTGTTATGTGTGGAAAATTTAAGCCTGTAAATCTGACCAGATTTATCAAGAGATAAAGAGTTTCCTATCATCATTCTTGCATCTCTATTTATAAGCCTTGTAAATGATTCCTGCAAAATAATATTTCTGCTTTGGGTAATAGCACTGTCTCGCATATTGGCAATAGATGAAAATATAGAAAATACACCAAGAGCAACAATAGAAGAAATGGCTGCAGCAATTAGAAGCTCTAAAAGAGTAAAGCCCTTTTTCATCACATTCCAAACCCTGTGCCGCCTGAGGCTTTTTCATAATAAATAAAGGTTGTGCTTGCACTGCTTGTGGAGACTGTCATTGTGATTTTCTGCACCATAGGCACACCTGATGATTCTTTTAAAAAGGAATAGTGAACTAATGTTCCATTATAATCTTCCACATCTTCATAGGCTTTATTAGGAAAATTAATCTGGCGGCTTATTCTATCATATCCTCTTTCTATAACAAACATTTTTTCTTTTGCAGAAATTAGTGTTTTTAATGACATATTTTGCAGAGAGTAAATACCAAGCATACTAATGCTTAGCACTGCAAGAGCAATCATTACTTCTAAAAGAGTAAAGCCTTTTTCTAATTTATTCTGCGTCATTATTCCTCAGTTTTTTTATATCTTGTAGTCATAAGCAGCGGCATAGATTCTATTACTCTGCCGTCATCAAGAGTTAATTCAAAATAATCACATATTCCATCAGGATATATTCTAACTGCATATTCATTTCCCTGAGTTTGATAGCGGTTAATCACAGCATCTTTTACTTCTTTAATATCAGGTATTGTTTTAGTTTCTTTATCATGGTTTAATAAGTTGGCACTTCCTTTAAACCCAGTAATAACAATAGGCTGACCAAGCTCAATAGAGCGTTCCCATTCTGCTTTTATAAGTTTATCTATATAATCAAGCTGCGGGTCTATTCCTACACTTTTTGATGTAAATTTAGGAGTTAAGCTCATAAGACCTATGCCTATAATAAGCATAACTATCATTATTTCCATTAAAGTAAATGCTTTTTTATATTTTCCTATTTTATACATAGATGAAAAACAAAGGGAAAGTATAATTTTTACAGCTTTCCCTCATATATTTAAATTACTGTCCTATCGTATATGATGCAATATCTGCATTATAATTTTCACCACCTTCCTGACCATCAGCTCCAAACGATATAATTTCATAATCTCTATTTTCATCTTCAGTAGGGCTTCTGTATATATAGTCGTTGCCCCATGGGTCTTTTGGAACAGTAGATGTTGAAAGGTATCCGCCCGGGCTCCAGTTATTTGGCACAGGTTCTAATTCAGGTTTTTCAACAAGTGCCAGTAACCCCTGGTCAGTAGTAGGATAGTTGCCGTTATCAAGTTTATACATATTTAAGCCGCTTTCTAAGGCTTTAATGTCATTTATTGCTTTTGTAACTCTTGCTTTATCTGGTGCACTCATAATTTTTGGACCAATAAAAGTAGCTAAAAGCCCTAAAATAACAAGAACAACCATAAGCTCAATCAGTGTAAACCCTGGATGCATTCTTCTTTTTTTCATATTTAACAACCTCTTTCATCTATTAAATTTATCAGAAAATATCATAAATCATTAAAAAAATCAATAAATCATTTAATTTTTGTAATTATTGAGCTATACATATTAGTATATGAAAAAAAATATATTTCCAATAATAGTCTTTACTGCTGTATCAGTATATTTTATATGCTGTATTTTTCTTTGTGGTATATCTAATATCTCTTTATATAATATTATCCTTTTTTTATTTGCTGTGCCTTTATTTGAAGAGTTTATTTTCAGGGGATTAGTTCAAGACAAGATAAATAATTTTTTCAAATCTTGTAATTTTCTACATATTTCATTTGGCAGTTTTATATCATCGCTGATATTTACATTTATCCATTTGCTGTTAAATGATTTTGCATTGTTTAACCTTATGGTATTCATTCCATCTTTATTTTTGGGATATTTATATGATACATATAAAACACTTACTCTGCCAGTTTTGTTTCACAGTTTCTTTAATATTAATGTATTTCTGTCATATTCTTTTTGATAATGTCTTGATAAGTTAGTAATTTTTATTACTGAGAATAAGTTATAGAGAATAAAATATGTATCTGTCTCGCCGCCGCAAATCTCATAAAGTAATATTTTGTTATTTCATTCCTTATGCTCCAATTGTATAACCATTCTCAATTTTTTCTCCATTGTCACTATAACTCGCTATGCTCAGACAAATAGCTGACAAACCATTCCAAAAAAAATTGTTCATATAAAATTAAGTCGCAAAGATAATGAAATAACTTAGGGTATCTGCTGTAAATAGAAATAATCTATAAATATTTCTTATTTATTACAATTATAATTTAGAACTTTTTAGGACAATATCATATTCTTTTTGAATTGTATTAAAAAAATGTCATTATCATTTGCGGACATAAGAGAAAAATTTTGTTGCAATTTTATTAAAAATATACATAATATGTAAAAAATTATTTGCAATTTATGTAATAAATTGATATTTCATATAGCATGGTAAATTTTAAACTTCCTTATATAATTTATCCTATAGTTACAGGTATCGCAGCAGGTTATTTAATTTCAGTAATAGTGGGGAGTGCTTTTATGGCACCAAAGCCGCTGCCTGTGCCAAGGATAAAAAAAATAGAAAAAGCTAATTTAGATATTAATAAAGCAGCAGAAAATATTATTGCTGAAAATATTTTTTTATTAGATGTTACTCCTGCTGCGGTTACTGACAGCAGTGGTGTAGATGCAGATGGCAGTCCTATTGTTACAAAAGATGGTGCACCATTAAATCCACCCCCTCCATTTAGAGCTGCTTTAATAGGTGTCATTTATGATGAAATAAACCATGCAGGCATAGCTACTATAAGCCTTGAAAATGATACTGTCAGCATTTCGCTTGGCAAAACAAAAGCAGGTATTACATTAGTTGATTTATCTTTCAGCTTTGCAACTATAGAAAAGGATAAGAAAAGATATTCAATAGTTATAGATAATGGAGCTGTTGTGCAGTCAATACCAAATAAACAGACAGCTTTAAATACTGGTGTAAAAGTGCAGGACAGTGGAACAAATGTTAATATTACTGTTCCAAGAGATGAACTTAAAAATGACTTGAAAGATATAAATAAAGTGCTTCAAAGTGCAAGGGTTGCCACTTTTTATGAAGATGGCAGTTTTGTAGGTTACAGAGTGGCTATGTTAAAGCCGGAATCACCTTTATTAAAACTTGGATTAAAGGTTGGAGATGTTATTACCAGAATAAATGGCAGTGAGCTTACAAACCCAGCAGCATTATTTAATATGTTTTCTCAAGTTGATGATATTTCAGCATTAAATGTGGATATGCTGAGAAATAATGAAAAAAAATCATTGTTTGTGGAAATTAGATGAAAAAGAAACTATTTTTATTACAATTCCTTTTTGTGATATTTTTTGCATGCAGCGGATATGCTCAGCAGAATGATTATACAGTAAACTTTAAAAATGTGCCGATGAAAGATTTTATTACATTTGTATCTGAATTTACTGGTAAAAATGTTATATATAATGAAGCAGATTTGCGGGGTAATGTAACCATTTCTTCTCAAAAGAATATGGATTCAAAAGAAATTCTTGATATTTTTTATTCTGTTATGAAGTTAAATGGTTATCAGCCTGTTACACAAGGAGACAGCATACAGATTATAGCAGAAAAAGATATGCAGGCTTTTGATGAAGAAATAAAACTAAATGGAGTTGGTAGAAATTCAAAAGGGTATATGACTACTGTTATGTCTCTTGATAACTATAATGCTGCAACAATACTTCCTGTATTAAACAGAATGAAATCTAAAACAGGTTATGTGGAAGCAGTAAAAGGTTTAAATATTGTAGTAGTAAGAGATGATGCATCTCGTATTGAGAAAATGACTGCATTAATAAATAAAGTAGATAATATGGCAGCAGGTTATAAATTTTATACACTTTCTTTGCAGTATAGTATTGCAAGTAAAATAGAGCAGCAGATTACTAAATTTTTTAACGAGCTTGCAAAAAATTCTATTAATTCAACTTCGCCAGTTATTATTTCAGATGATATATCTAACACATTAATCATTGCAGCAACAAAAAAGGATTATGAAAGAATATCTACAATAGTAGCAAATCTTGATTCTAAAAATATGGCAATAAATACAGAGCCTAGAGTATTTTATTTAAAAAATGCAAGGGCAGAAGATGTGGAAAAAGTTTTATCAAAACTTGTATCTTCTCTTTCTCAGCAGGCAGGTAAAACTGGCACAGCTGCTACTGCTTCATCTAATTCAAAAGTAAGTATTTCTTCAGATAATGCAACAAACTCTATTTTAGCAATAGGGGACAAAGAGTTATATGATAATTTAGATTCATTAATATCTAAACTTGATGTTCCACGCCGTCAGGTATATGTGGAAGCTTTAATTTTAGAAACAAGTATAGATAAAAGCTCTCAGTTTGGTGTTGAATGGTTTATGGGGGCAGGAAATGGTTCAGGAGCTATTGTTGGCAGCAGTGCAAATACTGGAAATTTGGGAAGTATTATTGGCTCCCTTACTCAAGGAGCATCAAGTATTTCTGGACTTGGCACAGGTCTTGGAATTGGTGTAATAGGTAATATTATATCATTTCAAGGAGCAAAATTTCCATCAATTGGTGCATTAATTTCTGCCCTTCGCACATCAAGCGGTATAAATATTATATCAAATCCACAGATACTTACATTAAACAACTCAGCAGCAGAAGTATTTGTTGGTGAGAATATGCCTTATCAAACAAGTACAAAATATGACTCAAACAATAATCCTATACAAACTTATGATTATAGAGATGTGGGTGTAAAATTAAAAGTTACTCCGCAGATATCCAGTGATGATATGGTAACACTTGCTATTGAACAGGAAATAAAAAAGGTATCTGGCTCAGCAGTAAGCTCAACAGCACCTACTACTCTTACTAGAACAACAAATACAACAGTTAAACTGAAAAACCATTCAATTATGGTTATTTCTGGTATGATAAAAGACGACTCTACTACTACAGTAACAGGTATTCCGGGTCTTTCTCAAATACCTGTTTTAGGCTGGCTTTTTAAAACACAGTCTACTATGACTCAAAAAACAAATGTTATGCTTTTTATTACTGCCCATATTATAGATACACTTGAAGATAATCAAAAACTTATGGAAGGCAAGCGTGCCACAATGGAAGATTTTAATCGTCAGGGTGATGCAGAATTTAATAAAGGTGCTTTTACAGATACAGGCAGGTCTATACAGCTTAAAAATGAAATAGAAGGTTTATCTCCAGAAGAAGCACAAAAAACTCAAAGTCAGAGAGATAAAGAAAAAGCACAGCGAGAAAAAGCAGAAAAAAAAGCTGAAAAAGAGAGACAAAAAGCTGTAGAAAAGGCAGAAAAAGAAGCAGCCAAAAAAAGTGCTAAGGAAGATAAAAAAGCAGTAGAAGAAAATACTAAGCTTTTAACTCCGTCTGCTGTTGATAATAATGAAGAAAATGGAAATCAGTTTTTAAATAATAATGAAGATACAGGTATTATCAGCCCAGAAAACTAAGGTGAATAATATATGAGTATGGATTTTGAAAGTGTAAAATCTCAGTATATGAAATTTCCTGATAAAAGTGATTTTGTGCCTGTTGGTGCAGATAATGGAGATATAAAGTTTTATTATGCTGATGATGCGGGACTGCAAAAAGCAAAGTTTATGAGTTTTTCACTTGGAATTAATCCTGATTATGAATATACAGAAAAAAGGCACATATTAGAGATACTTGAAAGTTTTGGCGGCGAAGTAGATGATATGGCATCTGATGATGAAAGCAATGATTTAGAAGATGATGCAAATATTTTAACATCATCTTATGATGATGCACCAGTTATCAGGCTTGTAAACCAAATCATTATCAGTGCCGTAAAAAATGGTGCCAGTGATATTCATTTTGAGGGCAGAGATGGTGCATTTTTAATCCGTATAAGAGTGGATGGTTGTTTAAATACTTTAAAAACATATCCAAAAAGTGTTCATGACCCAATACTTGCCCGCATAAAAGTTATAGGTCAGCTTGATGTGGCAGAAACAAGAAGAGCTCAAGATGGTAGAATAAATTTAAAAATAGGTAACCGTGTAATAGATATTCGTGTATCTACTATGCCGTCAATTAATGGAGAGAAAGCCGTTCTTCGTATATTAGAGCGTTCATCAGATTTTACATCTTTACAGCAGATTGGTTTAGACGGTGAGCTTTATGAAAAATTCCGCCCATATCTTGACAAACCAAATGGTATTATACTTGTTACAGGTCCCACTGGGAGTGGTAAAACAACAACTCTTTATGCTTCATTGCTTGCAATGAATAGAGATAATAAAAATGTAGTTACAATAGAAGACCCTGTTGAATATCATATTGATAATGTAACACAAGTGCAGATGAATCCAGCTGTAAATTTAACATTTGCAGCAGCAATTAAAACATTTTTAAGGCAGGACCCTGATATTATATTAGTTGGTGAAATTCGTGATAATGAAACGGCAGAAGCTGCTATTCAGGCATCATTAACAGGGCATTTAGTTTTATCTACACTTCATACAAATGACTCTCCAACAGCTATTGCAAGGCTTATTGAAATGGAAGTAGAGCCTTTTTTAATTTCTTCATCACTTGCTGTTGTAATAGGTCAAAGGCTTGTAAGGAAAACATGTCCGCATTGTCAGGAAGAAGTATCAGCAGATGATTATATAAAATCCACTTTTCTTCGTGCAGGTATAGAAATAAACAGTTATATTAAAGGTAAAGGCTGTTCTAACTGCTTTAATACTGGTTATAGAGGCAGGATAGGTATATTTGAAATGCTTGAAATAACAGACAGTCTGCGAAGCTTAATAAATAAGCGGGCTTCAAGCTATGATATAAAAGAAGCAGCACGAAAAGAGGGTTTTCGCACTATGTTTGAGTATGGTGCAGAGCTTGTAAAAAAAGGCATAACAACACCATCAGAAGTGCTTTCTGTTACAAAGGTTGATTAATGGCAGCATACAGTTATAAAGGCATATCAAAAACAGGCAAAGAAGTGAAAGGTGTGCGTGAAGCAGTAAGCAGGCAGGTATTAACCAGCGAGCTTTTATCAGAAGGAATATTTGTTTCTTCCATTTCTGATATGCGGGAAAAGCAGCCATTTTTTGCCAAATTGCAGGAAATATTTGCAAAAAAACTTAACTTATCAGATACTTTTTTCCAGCTTTCACTGCTTTTAAGAAGCGGAATACCACTTGTAGAAGCATTAAAAATTGTTGCAAAAAGCACAAAAGAGCAGCATTTAAAAAATGCTTTGTTAGAATCAGCATCAAAAGTTTCAGAAGGTATGCGGTTTTCAGACAGTTTATCAAAATATCCTAAAATATTTGAGCCAATGTATGTAAACCTTATAAAAGCATCAGAGCAGGTTGGCAAACTTGCTGCCATTTTAGCAGATATTGCAGTATATGAAGAAGACAAGCGAAAAAATACAGATAAAATTAAAACAGCTATGGTTTATCCTATGACTATACTTGTTATGGGGTTTGCAGTGCTTGGTTTTTTACTTGCCTTTGTTGTGCCTAAAATGGAATCTATTTTTGCATCAATGAAACAGCAGATACCTGCATCTACTCAATTTTTACTGCATGTTTCTGATTTTGTCAGTGAATATGGTCTTGTGCTTTTATTATTTATTATGTTTATTATATTTTCTATCAGGTATCTATATAGAAACAATAATAAATTCAGACTGGCTCTTGATAAAAAGTTGTTTAAAATAAACCTTGTTTCCCATGTATCTGTATCTAAGTTTGCCCATGTATTATCATTTCAGTTAAAAGAAGGGCTTCCCTTAACTGATGCTTTGCATTATGCATCTCTTGTTATTGATAATAAGTATATGTATAATATTGTAAGTCAGGTAAGAGAATCGGTGCAGGCAGGGACAAAATTTTCTGTGGCAGTTAGAAATGCAGGTATTTTTCCAGAGCTTTTTCCAGCAGCAGTATCAACAGGTGAATCTTCCGGAAATATGCCTGAACTTTTAGAGCGTGTAAATGAATTTTATTCTAAAAATGTTGATAAGTTTTTAACATCATTTATCTCTGCTATTGAGCCTATATTTATTGTTATTATTGGTGTGCTTGTAGGTTTTATTGTTGTATCTATTATGCAGCCGCTTTTCTCAATGAATTCTTTGGTGCAGTAAAATGTCAGATATTACAAATTACTATGGTTTTATTTTAGCAGTTATTATGCTTTCCATTACACCGGGAGCAGATACTGTTTTTATATTAACAAAATCAATAGCAGGCGGATACAGGCAGGGATTTGCTTCTGTTTTTGGTATTGTATGCGGTTTATTTGTTCATACAATGCTGGCTGCCTTTGGTCTTTCTGTTATATTAATGACTTCTGCACTTTTATTTAACATAGTAAAAATTGCAGGGGCGGCATATTTAATATATCTTGGTATAATGGCATTAAAATCAAAATCAAGTATTAATATTAATGAAGATAATGCTTCGTATTCATTTTTTGCAGTATTCAGGCAGGGTTTTTTTACAAACCTTCTTAATCCAAAAGTGGCACTTTTCTTTTTAGCACTTTTGCCACAGTTTGTAAAAAGTAATGTGTCAAGTCCTGTTCCATTTTTAATATTAGGTCTAACATTTATATTTATAGGTTCACTGTGGAGTATTTTTTTAGTATGGGCATCAGCAAGGATGTCAAATATATTAAGGCAGTCTAAATTTTCATATTATTTAAATAAAACTGCAGGTGTAATATTTATTGCTCTTGGATTAAATATTTTAAGACTTAAAAATTAACTTTTATTATATTATTTATGATAATTTTTTAATAAGTCCGCAGTATTTTAATATGTTTTGGACTTATTTAAAAAATTTTATGCAGCAGTCATATGGTTTTCACACTCTAGTCATTTTGAGCCTGATTTTTAAAGGCGAAAAATCTATATGGTATAAATTTAAATAACTATACATACTATTTTATGATTATTGCAGTTTATATATTTTAGATACTTCGCTTAAAAGCTTAATATGACACGGAAGCAGCCTCAGAACAAGCCGTCTTTAGTTGAGCGATAGCCGGTTTCGGCAGAGCGTGATTTAGAAAATTCAAGGGGGAGCATTTTTTGCGAGGCAAGGACTTTCCAAGCGAGCAGCAATAAAATTAAAAGTCCGTAGCTGGACAGTATTTAAAAATAAAAGATAAATTAGGATAATATATCATTTATTACCCTTATACCTGCAAAGCCGTAAAAATGTTTTTTTATTATCTCTAAATTTTCAAGATTAATGCCACCAAGAGCAAATACTTTTTTGGTTTTATCATAATCTATGATGCCTAATTGATTTACATTGTATGGTTTTGGTGTATCAAATATGGGGCTTAAGGTATAATAATCAGCTTTTATGTTATCAATTTCAGCTGCACTGTGGCTTGAATAGCCAGTAATAAGACTTGATGCTGGTTTAAAAGTATTGTAATCTTTTATAGTATTTTTATTAAGATGAATGCCGTCAAAGCCATACTTTTCTGCAAGGACATAATCACTGCTTAGTGTAAGAATACTTTTCTTTACAATTTTTCTTATTTTATTAAGTTTATAATGGATATTATTATAATTTTTAAACCTGAACCATATAATTTCAGCAGTGCCGTCAAGTTTTTCTGCTGTTTCAAATATATGTTCGTTAAAGAAGTTATCATCTAATACTGCTAAAAAATTTAATCCTGATACCATATATTAATGCAGCCTGTGTTTATCATAGAACAATATAATATTTATTGTTTATTTAATCAATAAAAAAAATAGTAGAAAAATAATTAATTATAAAGTATATAATAACCATAAAATAAAGTTAACTGCTGTTTTTATGGTAAGGAGTATATGAAGAAAGTTCAGATATTTTTAATACTACTGCTGCTTGCATCAGGCACTTATTCTTTTGGTGCAGATATAACATTCAGTCAGGCTTTAGAAAGCCTGTATGGAACACATGAAGGTATAGCACAGGCAGAAGCCGACTATAAACAAAAAGAGTATGCAAAAAAAGCTGCATTAGGGCTTTATTCTCCGCAAATATATTTAAATGCAGCTTATACATATTTTGGCAATGACTTAACTATGGATGTGGATTTAAGCCCTGTCAGCGACACAGTCAATGGAATATTAAGCAGCCTTCCTATTCCACTTCCACCGCTTAATCTGCCATCATCTATGGAACAGGTAGTTCAGCAGGACCAGTTCTTTTCATTAAATGCAGCAATGATTTGGCCAGTTTTTACAGGTGGTAAAATATATGCTGCCAATAAAGCTGCAAGTGCAAATTTAGAAATTGCAAGATATGGTAAAACTATCCGCCATGATGAGTTAGGTATTGCTATGGCAGAAAAATATTTTACACTTCGTTTTATTAATGACATTATTGCATTAAAACAGGATGTAAAAAACTCTATGCAGGAGCATTATAATAAAGCATTAAAAATGGAAAAAGCTGGTATGCTTGCAAAAGTGGAAAGGCTTCATGCAGAAATGGCTTTATCTGATGCAGAAAAATCACTTGATACATCTATTAGAGAAGCTAAACTTGTAGAATCAGCATTAAAATCTATGATTAGCAGTAATGATAATAATATAACGCCTGCAACTCCGCTTTTTATAATAAATACAGAAGATATTGAAGCGTTAATGTATTTTCAGGATATGGCATCAACTTCTAATGCTAAATTAAAGCAGGTGCAGAGTGCTAAAAAACTGGCTCATGCAGGAGTGATTAACAGCACATCATCATTTATCCCTAAAATAAATGCTTTTGGTATGGTAAATATTTATGACTATCAGCTTTCAAGCCTTGCACCAGATTATATAGTTGGCTTGCAGATGTCATTAAATCTTTTTGATGGTTTGAAAAATTATCATCAGTTAAAAATGAGTAAACAGTCAGAAGAAAGCACAAAATTAATAGCTTTAAGAGCTGAAAAAGATATTAGAACTCTTATAGAGCAGCAGTATATAACAATGGAAAATGCAAGGGCAGACTATGAAGCATCTCTTAAATCTCTTGCTTTTACAGAAGAATATCTTAGAGCAAGGCAGAAAGCCTTTAATCAGGGAATGGCTACAAGTTTAGATGTGGTAGATGCAGAGCTGGCTCTTTCAAATTCAAAGATGTCTGCAATAAAGGCAGCTTATAAGTTTGATATGGCTTTAATAAATATGCTTTCAACTGCGGGTATGTTTGACAGCTTTGAATCATACAGGGCAAAAGCATTTGTTGAGCCGGGGTTAAAATAGGTTATTTTTAATAAAATAAAAAGGAGATTAATTCTATGAAATATATTTATTATTCTGTTGCATTTATAGTAATAGGTGCCATTATTGCAGTTAGTGTATGGTATGCCACAAGACCTGTTCCCTTAACAATACAAGGAGAGTTTCATTCAAAACAAGTGCAGGTAGCGGCAAAAGTTCCTGGAAATATTGCAACACTTCCTGTTATAGAGGGGCAGAAAGTTAAAAAAGGCGAAATTTTAGCTACTATTGATTCACCTGCTTTAAAAGCAAAAGAAACTCAGGCTGCTGCGGCAGTAAAAGCTGCTGAGGCACAGCAGAAAAAAGTAGATGATGGAGCAAGACAGGAAGAAATTACTGCTCTTTATAATATATATCAAAAAGCAGTGGCTGCAGAACAGTATGCATTTAAAACATATTCAAGAGTAAAGTCACTTCATGATGACGGTGTAGTTACCACTCAAAGTTTAGATGAAGCCTTAACTCAATGGAAAGTGCTGCAAAATGATGTGAGAGCATCAAAAGCAAATTATGAAATGGCAAAGATTGGAGCAAGACCAGAAGATAAAACAGCAGCAGAGGCTATAAAAGAGCAGGCAAATGGTGTGCTGCAGGAAGTAATGGTGCTGCTTGAAGATACAATACTTCATTCACCAATAGATGGAGAAGTGTCAACAGTTGTTGTGGAGCAGGGCGAGCTTGTAACTCCCGGGTTTCCAGTTATTACTATTGTGGATTTAGAAGACACATGGGTTACTTTTTATCTTAGGGAAGATTTATTAAAGAATATCCGTATGGGCACAGTTATAAATGTGGAAATACCAGCATTATCTGACAGTCAGATATATCCTGTAGAAGTAAGATATATTGCACCTGCAGGCAGTTATGCAGTGTGGAGTGCTACAAAAACAAGTGCAGATTTTGACTTAAAAACATTTGAAGTTAAAGCATATCCACAGCAGAAAATTCCGGGAGTAAGAGCTGGAATGACTGCTGTATTTTATTCAGATGTTAAACACAAGTAATATAAAATGACAATATCAGAATATTTTAGAACTATAAAATATTTTTTTGAAAGAGAATGGCATTTTCTGCTGCATACACGCAGGAAACTCTTTTATTTTATACTTATTACTCCAGTTATTTTATTCACTGTTTTAATAGGTGTTTTTGCTAATCCTGTAATAAGAGAAATACCTATTGCTGTTATAGATGAAGATAACAGTGCATTATCATTAGAATTAACAAGCATTATTCAGGCATCTCCCTATGTAAATATTATAGAGAAAGTGCCAAATATGAAAGTGGCAGAAAAACTCATCCGTGGTGGAAAAATATATGGTATAGTGCTTATTCCTGAAGATTTTTCAAAAAGAGCATTAGGTTATAAAGGTGCAGAAGTTGTTCTTTATTATAATAATGAGCTTTTTATAGTTGGCAGTCTTGTAAATAAAGGAGTATTTTCTGCTGTAAAAGATTATTCTGATTTTCATAATAAAAAATATATGATGAGCCACGGGGTGCCTGCTTATGATGCAGATTTTCAGGTTCATCCTGTAAATATTGGTGAAAAAATACTTTTTAATCCATATTTAAATTATCAGTATTTTTTTGTGTTTGGGCTTATTCCTGCGGCATTTCAGCTTTTTGTAATATGTGTTATTCTTTATGGTGTGCTTTATGAAGAGCGTTCAAGAAAATATTTAGACATTATAGATATGGTTAATAAGGCACCTTTTTCATATACTTTTGGCAAACTGCTTCCTTATGCTGTATTGTTTGCATTTTCTGGAATGTTTATGCTTTTTGTATTATTTGTATATATAAAAGTGCCTATGGTTTCAGGATACTGGAAAATAATTATTGCTACAATGATGTATGTGTATGTTTCAATGGCAGCAGGGCTTTTTATTGCAGTGATACTTAGGCCGTTAGCTTTTAGTGCAGCAGCAGTATATGCCGCCCCAACATTTGCTTATGCAGGTATATCTTTTCCACAGGTAGCAATGCCAAAATATGCTTATTATTTAAGCGAGTTTTTTCCATTAACTCACTATCACAGAGTTTTAGTAAATGAGGCTATTAGAGGCAGTGCCCCATATAATTCTACAGGCAGTGAAATATTATACCTTTTTTTATTAGGCACATTCGTTTTTGCTGTATCTATTATTGTAATAAAGTTATACAGCCATATATACCTTAGGAGGCAGGTATGAAAAATTATTTATCTATACTTAAGCTTGAATATAGAAGAATAATTTTTGATATGCTTTCTATAACTATTATATTTGTAGGCACAGCATTTTATTCGTTTTATTATCCATTTCCTTATGAAAATGATATTGTCCGCAAAATGCCTGTTGCGATTGTAGATTTAGATAAATCAGATTTAAGCAGCACCGTTGTAACTATGCTTAATAATACAGAAAGTTTAAAAGTTATGCAGTATCCATCTATGGAGGAAGCAAAAAAGGCAGTTTATTTAAGGGATGTTTTTGGCATTATATATATACCAGATGAGTTTTATAAACAGGTTGCAAAAGGGGAAAGCCCAACAGTTTCTGTATTTGCAGATGGCTCATATTTTATTCTTTATTCCACAGCTATCACAGCAGCAACTCAAATTGTGCTTATGACAGCAGCAGGTGTAAAAATACAGAAAATGAGTATGCTTGGTGTTCCTATAACAGATGCACTTCTTTTGCAGTCAGCAGTAAATGTAACATCAAAGCCAGTATTTAATCCGCGTGCTGGCTATGTTGGTTTTGTAGCACCTGCAATCTATGCAATTATAGTTCAGCAGATTTTATTAATGGTTATACTGCTTGTTCATGCAGCAGGTTATGAAAGAGGTTACGGCTATCCAGAAAATACTTCTACATTTACAATACTTTGTGCAAAAATAACTGTGTATATGACAATTTTTGCAGCTGTTTTTTCATTTTTCTTTACAATAGGTCCTATGGTTTTTGGTATTCAGCTGCATAATTCTCTTTTAGAAGCAGTAATGTTTGCCATACCTTATGGTTTATCTATTGCTCTTTTTGGTATAACATTAAGTGTATTTGCCAGAGACAGGGATGCGGTGCTTTTAGTTATGCTTATGACTTCTATTCCGTTTGTTATGCTTGCAGGTTTTATATGGCCGCACTGGATGATGCCAGACTGGATAAAATATTTTTCTTATCTTATACCATCAACTCCGGGAGTAACAGGTTTCTTGTATATTCGTCAAATGGGGGCAGGTATAACAGATATTATGCCTAAGTATATTAATCTTTGGATACAGGTTGCAGTATATACTGTTACTGCGGTTATGGCAATCAGATGGCAGCAGAAACAAAAGCAGTTTTTGATTTAATTAAATTTTAAAAATAATATAATTGCAAAAATATTAAACTTATTATACAATACAATAAATATTTAGTAGGAGATGTTATGAAATATTTTAAATTATTACTTATTATTCTTATAATTGTTCCAGCTGCTGCTTTTGCTGTACCAAAAGATGTATTAAATGGCAAAGAGTTTACATCAGAAAAATACCCATCTATTTTAATTGGTTTTAAAAACGGTGGTGTATATGGCTATGCTCTTGTAAATACATATATGGGTACTTATGAAATTAAAGACAATAATAAAATCAAACTCAGCTATATGTCATATACGAAAATGGAAGGCACAAGAGAACAAAATGATGGTGAATATGAATATTTTAGCTATTTAAGAGAAGCAAAAACATACAGTTATGACAGCAAAACTGGTGTTTTAATTATTGATAAGATGAAATTTAGGCAGCGAAAATAGTTAAATAATTAATATTTTTAATCAGCCGCTTTATTTAAGAGCGGCTTTTTTTATATTGTGAATTTATCTAAAAGTTTTGTTCCAAAGTCATTTTAAGCCTGAATTTACGGGCAAAAAATCTATATAGTATGAGTTTCAATAACTATATATACTATTTTTATAATTGTTGCAGTTTGTATATTTTAGATACTTTGCTATAAATTAAGCGGAAGCAGGTTTAATAATGCAATGCAGGGACAGGAAGTCCCGTCTTTAGTGAGCGATAGCCGAACTTGTTTCGGCAGAGCGTGTTTTTTCAAATTCATGGACGAATTTGAAAATAAAGGACATTAATTAAGATACTTCGCTATATTTCAAGCTCAGTAAGACAGGTAAGCAGGTTTAATAATGCAATGCAGGGACAGGAAGTCCCGTCTTTAGTGAGCGATAGCCGAACTTGTTTCGGCAGAGCGTGTTTTTTCAAATTCATGGACGAATTTGAAAATAAAGGACATTAATTAAGATACTTCGCTATATTTCAAGCTCAGTAAGACAGGTAAGCAGGTTTAATAATGTAATGCAGGGACAGGAAGTCCCGTCTTTAGTGAGCGATAGCCGAACTTTTTTCGGCAGAGCGTGTTTTTTCAAATTCATGGACGAATTTGAAAATAAAGGACATTAATTAAGATACTTCGCTATATTTCAAGCTCAGTAAGACAGGTAAGCAGGTTTAATAATGTAATGCAGGGACAGGAAGTCCCGTCTTTAGTGAGCGATAGCCGAACTTTTTTCGGCAGAGCGTGTTTTTTCAAATTCATGGACGAATTTGAAAATAAAGGACAAATTAAGATACTTCGCTATATTTCAAGCTCAGTAAGACAGGTAAGCAGGTTTAATAATGTAATGCAGGGACAGGAAGTCCCGTCTTTAGTGAGCGATAGCCGAACTTTTTTCGGCAGAGCGTATTTTTTCAAATTCATGGACGAATTTGAAAATAAAGGACAAATTAAGATACTTTGCCTTTGGCTCAGTATGACCTGATTGTAATAAGCTGTATTTCTGGATAAGTTCTCATAGTTACAGCTGTTATAATAATTCACATATTGTCATTTTGAGCATAGTGAAAAATCTAAATTATTTATATTATAAGAGTGCATAATATATTTAATTTATCTTATTTTTATACACTTCGCTATATTTCAAGCTCAGTAGAGTTATATTTTTTTTAAATTATAATATTTTTTTGATAAGTCTATAATAAAATAAATTGTTTTATATCAAGCACTTACATATAAATAAAAAAACTTTTAAAAAAAGTAAAAAAAAACTTGATATTTTTTTTAAAATATGCAAAAGTATCTATCCGTGCATAAAGCATTATGCCTATATCTATGCTCAAAAATAAAGATATAGTGAAAAAGTTAATAACAAGGCATTAAGCCTTTTAAATAAAAGATTTTGTGCGATAAGCTTTTAAGCCTTTTATGCACAAATACATATATCAGGATATCCTATCTGGTATATGTGAAAAATTTTAGAGGAAATCTAATGGCAAAAATTGATGTATTTGATGTGAAAAACTCAATAGTTGGCTCAGTTGATTTGCATGATGCTATTCTTGATTATCCAGTAAATACTGTATTAATCCATGAAGTAGTTAAAATGCAGCTTGCCTGCAGAAGAGCAGGAACTCATGCAACTAAGACTAAGGGTTTAGTTTCCGGTGGTGGCAGAAAGCCGTGGAAACAAAAAGGAACTGGCAGAGCTAGAGCTGGTTCTTCAAGGTCTCCATTATGGAGAGGCGGTGGCACAATATTTGGACCACAGCCAAGAGATTATTCTTATTCTATGCCTAAGAAAAAGGTTAAAAACGCATTAAGAAGTGCAATCCATGCAAAATATGATGCAGGTGCAGTTGTTGTTTTAGACAGCCTTTTTGTAGAAAATGGCAAAACTAAAGAAGCAGTTGAAATCTTAAAAGCTTTCAATGCTGACAGAAGAGTTCTTATTGTAGTTGATGTAATTGATGAAAAAGTTGCTAGAGCTTTCAGCAACATTCCTTATGCAGACATATTACATGTAAATGGTTTAAATGTTTATGATATTATGAACTCTTACAAAATAATTTTCCTCAAAAACAGTCTCCCTATGGTAGAAAAAGCCACAGGCGTTGCAGTGGAAGGTGCATAATGATTACTAAGTATGATGTTATAAGAAAACCCTTTCTTACTGAAAAAGCAATGATGATGCAGGAAAAAGGCCTTAATTCTGTTGTTTTTCAAGTGCATACAGATGCTACTAAAACACAAATTAAAGAAGCTGTTGAAGATTTACTTAAAGTTAAAGTTGAGCATGTTCGCACAATGAACTTTAAAGGTAAAGAAAAACGCTTTGGCAAAATTCTTGGCAGAAGAAATGATTGGAAAAAAGCTATCGTTACTCTTAAAGAGGGCGAAAAGCTTGACATCGTGTAATGGGAGAGTGGTAAATGGGTATCAAAACCTTTAAACCGACGTCAAAAGGCGTTCGTTTTAGAACAAACAGCGATTATGCGGATATCACTACTTCTACTCCGGAGAAATCGCTTACAACAGTTCTTCAATCAAAAGGCGGTCGTAATAATAGAGGCCGTATTACAGTTCGTCACCAAGGTGGTGGCAATAAAAAATTATACCGTATTATTGACTTTAAAAGAAATAAAGATGGTATTCCAGCTACTGTTGCAACAATTGAATACGACCCAAATCGTTCTGCTCGTATTGCATTAGTTGTATATAAAGATGGTGAAAAACGCTATATTGTTGCTCCAATATCATTAAAAGTTGGTGATATTATTCAAAGCGGCGAAGGTGCAGATATTAAAGCTGGTCATGCTATGGCATTAAAAGATATGCCTGTTGGAACAGTAATTCACAATGTTGAATTAAGACCTGGTAAAGGTGGTCAATTAGCTCGTTCAGCTGGTTCGTATGCTCAGCTTCTTGCAAAAGAAGGTGAATACTGCCATGTAAGGCTCCCATCTGGTGAGATTAGGCTTGTTAAAGCTGAATGTAAAGCAACTATTGGTCAAGTATCTAACACAGAACATGAAAACTTAAAAATTGGTAAGGCTGGTAGAAAACGCTGGAAAGGTGTTAGACCTACAGTTCGTGGTGTTGCGATGAACCCAGTTGACCACCCAATGGGTGGTGGTGAAGGTAGAACAAGTGGCGGTCGTCATCCTACTACACCTTGGGGTAAACCAACTAAAGGTTACAAAACTCGTAAGAAAAACAAACCATCTAATAAGTATATTGTATCTAAAAGATAGCACGATAGGAGGGCAATGTGCCAAGATCGCTTAAAAAAGGACCTTTTATAGACGCTCATATTGAAAAAAAGGTAAAAGAAGCTAAAGAAACTAACAGCAAACAAGTTATAAAAACTTGGTCACGCAGAAGCACTATCGTGCCAGATATGATAGGCTTAACATTTGCTGTTCATAATGGAAATAAATTTATCCCTGTCTATGTTACAGAAAACATGGTAGGTCATAAGTTAGGTGAATTTTCTTTGACTAGAACTTTTCGTGGTCATAAGAAAGATGATAAAAAGGTCAAAAGGTAAGTCGTATGGATGTTAAAGCAGCAGAACCATCAAAAGCACCTGTTAAAAACAAAAGAAAAAATCAAAGAGATTTAGAACCGGGTGTTAGGGCAGTAGCAAAGTTCGCTCGGGTATCCACACGAAGAGCCCGTGAAGTAGCAGCTCTTGTTAGAGGCAAACAAGTTGAGGAAGCTATGGCTATCCTTAAATTTACTCCACGCAAAGCAGCTGCTATTATTGCAAAAGTTATTAAATCAGCTATGGCAAATGCTGAAGAAAACCACGGTATTCGTGATGTGACCCGCTTAAAAGTAGGCGTACTTAGAATTGAAATGGGGCCACCTATGAAGAGGTTTACTCCTCGTGCATATGGTAGGGCATCTCTTATCCGTAAACCGACTACTCATATCAAAGTAGTTTTACAAGAAGAAACGGAGGTGAAATAGTGGGACAGAAGGTTAATCCTAATGGTTTCAGACTCGGTGTAAACAAAAGCTGGAATTCTGTATGGTATTCTAATAAAAAAGAATACAGCCAAAACTTAATTGAAGACATCAGAATTCGTAAGTATTTAAGGGGACGCTTAAATCAGGCAGGCATTGCACAAATTGGCATTGAGCGTATGAGTTCTAAAATCAGAGTGACTCTCAATACTAGCCGTCCGGGTATTGTTATTGGTAAAAAAGGTGCGGAAATTGAAAAGCTCAAAAGTGAGCTTAAAAAATTCACTTCAGCAGAAATATTACTTGTTATCCGTGAAGTGAAAAAACCTGAGCTTGATGCAACATTAGTTGCAGATTCTATTGCTCAGCAGCTTATTCGCCGTGTAGCTTTTAGAAGAGCTATGAAAAAAGCTGTTTTACAGACACTTAAATCTGGTGCATTAGGCATCAAAGTAATGTGTGGCGGAAGGCTTGCAGGTGCAGATATTGCACGCAGCGAATGGTATATTAAAGGACGCGTTCCTCTTCAAACTCTTCGTGCAGCTATTGATTATGGCACAGCAGAAGCTCTTACAGCCTATGGTATTATAGGTGTAAAAGTATGGATATTCACTGGTGAAATCCTTGAAGACAGAAGCGGCAAGGGGGCAGAATAATTATGTTAATGCCAAAGAAAACCAAATACCGCAAAATGTTTAAAGGCCGTATTAAAGGTAAAGCTCAAAAAGGTAATACTGTTGTATATGGTGATTTCGGTTTAGTAAGCGAAGATAAAGCAAAAATAACAAGCCGTCAAATTGAAGCGGCTCGTATCGCCATTAACCGTTACTTAAAGCGTGGTGGTGATGTAGTAATTAGAATATTTCCACACAAACCTATTACTAAACGACCAGCTGAAGTTCGTATGGGTAAAGGTAAAGGTCCTCTGGAAGGGTATGTTGCTCCTATTAAAGAGGGAACAGTTTTATATGAAATTGGTGGAGTAGATGAAGCATTAGCTAGAGAAGCTTTCCGCCGTGCAGCTCATAAACTGCCTGTTAGATGCAAAGTTATTGCAAAAGCAGCATCAGAAGAGGTGAAATAGTGAAAGCAGCTGAAATTCGTGAATTAAGCACAGAAGAATTAATGAAAAAAGAAGCGGAACTGAGAGAAGATTCTTTCCGTCTCCGTTTTAAACTTTCTACAGGCGAGCTTGAAGATACATCTAAAATTAAACAAACTCGCAAGGATATTGCTCGTATTAAAACAATACTAGCTGAGCGTCGTAAGCAAGAGGTTGCAAATGGAAAGTAGAGGGCGTAGGAAAGTTCGCCGCGGCATAGTCGTAAGCGATAAAATGCAGAAGACAGTTACTGTTAAAGTAGAGCGTCAAATCCTGCATCCAATGTATAAAAAATTCATCAAACGCAGTAAAACTTTCTTTGTTCATGATGAAGAAAATACTGCAAGAGTAGGTGATTTTGTTCAAATAGTTGAAACAAGACCACTTAGTAAGAATAAACGCTGGAGAATCGAGAGCATCATTACCCGCTCTGTTGAGTCTACAGGCGAGGAGACTGTTTAATGATTCAAGTTCAATCTCGTATGACAGTTGCTGATAACTCTGGTGCGCGAGAAATCATGTGTATTAAAGTGATAGGTGGTTCTCGCAAACGCTATGGTAAAGTCGGCGACATTATAGTGGCAAGTGTAAAAGAAGCTAGCCCAGACAGTAATATTAAAAAAGGTGCGGTTGTTCGTGCTGTTGTTGTTCGCACAGCTAAAGAAAAACGCCGTGCAGACGGAACATATATTAAATTTGACGATAATGCAGCAGTTTTATTAAACAAACAAAATGAGCCAATAGGCACACGCGTTTTCGGTCCAGTTGCCAGAGAATTAAGGGGTAAAGGTTTCCTTAAAATAGTTTCTATGGCACCTGAAGTATTATAGGAGTTAAGAATGCCTATAAAATATAAACTTAAAAAAGATGATCCAGTTGTTGTTATAGCTGGTAAAAACAAAAAAACAGTATCTAAAATAATAAGTTTAGATAAAGAGAAAGGTCAAGTGGTTGTAGAGAATGTGAATGTTGTAAAACGCCACACTCGTCCTAACCAAACTAACCCGGATGGCGGTATAGTGGAAAAGAATATGCCGTTTTCCATCTCTAATGTAATGTATCATTGCAGTAATTGCAAAACAGGCGTTCGTTTAGGTGTTAAGTTTTTAGAAAACGGCAAAAAAGTTCGCTATTGCAAAAAATGTAATGAAGTTATTGATAAGGCATAGGTGGAAAGATATGACTGAATTAAAAGAGAAGTATCTCAAAGAAGTTGTTCCCCACATGATGAAAACTTTTTCTTACAAAAACATTAATCAAGTGCCTGTAATTGAAAAAGTTGTTCTTAATATGGGTGTAGGTGAAGCAGCTGCAAATGCAAAAGTTCTTGAACATGCTATCAATGATATGACTAAAATAGCTGGTCAAAAACCAGTTGTTACAAGAGCTAAAAAATCAATAGCTGGTTTCAAAATCCGTGAAGGTCAGGCTATTGGTTGTAAAGTTACTTTGCGTCACAATGTTATGTATGAATTTTTACAAAGATTTTTCAATATAGCACTTGCACGCGTTCGTGACTTTAAAGGTGTAAGTCCAAAATCATTTGATGGCCGTGGCAACTATGCTGTGGGTGTTAAGGAACAAATTATCTTCCCGGAAATTGATTACGATAAAATAGATAAAGTACGCGGATTAGATGTAATTATTACTACGACGGCTAAAACCGATGAGGAAGGCAGGGAACTGCTTAAAGCTCTTGGTATGCCTTTCGCTTAAGTAGGAGGATATGAATGGCTACTACTGCGAAATATAACAGTGCTTTTGAAAAGAAAAAATTTCAAGTGCGTAAAAATAATAGATGCCCACTTTGTGGTCGTCCGCGTGCTTTTATGAGACGGTTTAATATGTGCCGTATGTGTTTCCGTAAACTTGCGTTAAATGGTGATATACCAGGTGTTCGCAAGTCAAGCTGGTAGGATTGGAGGAGCAGTATAATGAGATTGACTGACCCTATTGCTGATATGCTTGCGCGTATGCGTAATGCATTAATGGTTAAGCATTCAGAAGTTACAATACCTTATTCAAAAATAAAAGAAAGCATTGCAGCTATCTTTAGAGATGAAGGTTATATAAAAAATTACAGAGTTGTTACAAACGGCAATAAAAAAGACATTATAGTTTATTTAAAATATAACGATATGAATGAGTCTGTTATCCGTGGATTAAAGCGTATATCTAAACCGGGTAGAAGAGTTTATGTAAATACTAAAAACTTAACTCTTGTATTAGGCGGCTTAGGTAATGGTATTATATCTACATCTGCTGGTATTAAAACAGTGAAACAATGCCTTAATGAAAAAGTAGGCGGCGAATATCTCTGTCAAGTTTGGTAATTGGAGTATTATTATGGCACAAAATAGTCAAACAGCCCAAAAGCCGAAAGTTAAAGTATCTCGTATTGGTAAAACACCAATTACTATTCCGGCGGGGGTAAAAGTAAATGTTGAGGGCTTTCTTGTTAAGGTAGAAGGTCCAAAAGGGAAACTGTCACAAGAAATTAGTGAAGGTATCATTGTTAAAGTTGACGGGTCTCAAGTAATAGTGGAATGTGCTGATGGTTCAATTGGTTTAAGACAAAAACATGGACTTTTCAGAACACTTATTGCTAACATGGTTGAAGGTGTAACTAACGGATTTTCTAAAAATCTTGAAATAATCGGTGTAGGTTATAAAGTTGTTATGAAAGGTAAAGATTTAGACCTTTCTATGGGCTTTTCTCACCCAGTTATATTTAAAGCACCAGAAGGTATAGAGTTTTCAGTTGATGGAACTACTAAAATCTCAGTAAAAGGTATAGATAAACAGCTTGTTGGTCAAGTTGCAGCAAATATCCGCAAAATAAGAAAACCAGAGCCATACAAAGGTAAAGGTATCCGTTATGCAGGTGAATATGTTGCTATGAAAGCTGGTAAATCTGGTAAAAAATAAGGAGAGCAGATAGTGAGCAGGTTGAATAAAGCTGACGGACGCGTTAGGCGTCATATCAGATTAAGAAAAAAAATCCGCGGGACAGAGTCTCGTCCACGCCTTGCTGTATTTAAAAGTAATACAAACATATATGCTCAGGTTATCAATGATAAAACTGGGGAAACTATTGTTTCAGCAAGCTCTCTTGAGAAAGAGTTCCGTGCAAAATTCGGTGGTAAATTAAACATTGAAGTTGCTAAAACTATTGGCGAAACAGTTGCTAAACGCGCTAAAGAAAAAGGTGTGCAGGCAGTTGTATTTGATAGAGGTGGCTTTATATATCATGGCAGAATAAAAGCATTAGCAGACAGCGCACGCGAAGCTGGTCTTGAATTCTAATTAGGGGGTATGATTTGAGTACAGAAGAAAAACAATTATCTGATAAAGTTGTTCACATTGGCAGAGTTACAAAAGTTGTTAAGGGTGGACGCATATTCAAGTTTACAGCCCTTGTTGTAGTTGGTGACCACAATGGTAATGTAGGTATCGGTCATGGTAAAGCAAGAGAAGTGCCTGATGCTATTCGTAAAGCTATGGATAATGCTAAGAAAAATATGGTAGCTATTCCAGTTGCAAAAGGCAGTATCCCGCACGAAATTATTGGTAAATTTGGAGCAAGTGAAATTATTATGAAGCCAGCTGCTCCTGGTACCGGTATCATTGCTGGTGGAGCAGTTCGTTCATTATTTGAACTTGCTGGTATCCACAATATTCTTGCTAAATCTGTTAGAAGCAGAAATCCATATAACTCTTTATATGCTGCTATGAATGGATTTAAAAATTTAAGAACAATAGATCAGGTTGCATCAGCACGCGGTCTTGAAATTTCAGACATTATTAAAAATAATAAATAATTTATGGGGCATAAAGCCCCATAAATTTTATCATTCCTTATATACTTACTAAAAATTTTATATAGTATCCTAACAATTTCGCAGTATTAAATGCTCTATAAACACAATATGTTTCGGCAATACTTCAGAATAGGCATTATATGGCATTACTCTGAATAATAAAAATATCTCAATTATATCATATTGAACCCAAAAGGCGAAATATCTATATTGTAAAATGCAACCTATAATATAGTATTAGATAAACAGATTAATAAAAATTGCGAACCAATTAATACATTTTTATATATTTAAAATGGTAAAATCTAAAAACGATTGCGAAAAAGTGAATAAATAAAAAAGTGGTTGTTAAAACTCTTTAAATAAAATAATATTTTTTAGCTAAAAAATAAAGTAAGAGAGGTAACAACCACAAATGGATACTACACCAAAAAATCGTAAAAATAAACACTTAAATGCATTTGAGTGTTATAAATTAGAAGGTCTGTTGAAATCCAAAGTTAGTGTGTTGGAAATAGC
>Ga0209064_1001710_pt1 | contig 30903 bp, 30 predicted proteins | sample Inofromicrocosms_FD_187498 | JGI IMG/M metagenome (GOLD analysis project Ga0209064, IMG submission 187498) | Mouse cecum microbial communities from Vienna, Austria - Inoculum for glucosamine and mucus D2O microcosms (SPAdes) (version 2) | ecosystem: Host-associated > Mammals > Digestive system >... | reverse complement strand
AACTCTGAATTCAAAAACCTGGTGAATCAGCATTTCTCAGCCGAAAAACCAGATCAGTTATGGCTTTCTGACATTACATATATCCACACTGTTAAGCACGGCTGGACCTATCTTGCTAGTATTCTCGTTCATATCGCTGTCTTGTTCTTTTTGCAATAGCTCTCGGATGGCGTCCTCGTTGGCAATTCCATAGCCGTTGTCCACCTCGTACCAATCGCCGTATTCCGCATCGCTCATCTGAAATTTGAGAGGACAGTAATAATTAACGGTAACGCCGATAAGCTCGTCCGTCATGGCTTTGATATCTTCCATAATTGCCTTTGGGGAGTGATATTGACCGTAGACGATATTCTGTTCAAGTTCTTCCAAAAGCTCCGGTCTGGCGTTTTCCACCATGTGGGCGCACAGGTTAGTATCCTCCAATGAATGCGAAGCGTTGAATAAAACAGCCAAAGTGTTTCCCATATCCGAGTCGGAATAGAGCTTTACCTGAATGTCCTGTCCTTCCTCATCGCTGATCGGAATATCTGTAAGCCGTTTCCGGATGCCGATCTGCGCAAGCTCATATTGGAGGCTGAAGCGATTCATAGGCAAGGCGAGGATTGCTGTCTGTCCTTTGTGGGATATGAGAACATTAAGCATAGCGCACCTCCGATTTGGTTAAGACCGCCGCACCGAAGCGGGCGATGGTTACTGCCTGCATAATAAGGCGGAATGTTCTGTCGGATATGACATCGCCGTCCGACAGCTCGCACAGGGATATTTGTCTTTCTCCGGTTTGCAGTTCCTTGACCGCTTTCCATAGGGCATAGCCATCGGTTGAGATATCCCCAAGGTGAACGCTCTGCAAATCCACCTTGCCGTTTCTGTCAATATGCCTTTTGGTTTTGAGCCACAGAGAATGGTCTGCTGTCAGCAAATACAGTACGGCAAGCGACCGAGTGCTGGGTTTATGCAGATTCAGTTTTTCGGATTCAAAAATCCGTTTGTGATTTTCGTTTTGAAAAATCATGTGTTTCGCATCCTTTCGTTGATATATTTTTGAAAGCCGCCTTTGAAACGGGATATGCTTCACCTCCGAAAATACGGATTTGACGGCTTCACGAAAAGAGGCTGCTCCGCAGGAAAGCCGGATATCCAGCACAGGGCATATCGGGACAGTGCAGCCGTCCTTTTTTCTGTAGTAGAGGCAGAATCTGCATTCGCAGTCTTTCTTCGTGTATTTATATGGGCTGCGGTTTTTACCACCGCCTCGCTGTATGCTACCGGGTGGGCGTATCATGATTGCCTCCATGCTATTAAGGTAAGGGGTGTTGGTAAAATACATTTTGATCGCTCCTTTATCGTGAAATGAAAAAAGCCCGAAGTCTTTTGCAAAACTTCGGGCAGTGGGTAACAAAAAAACGGCAGACAAGTTTTTGATGACTTGTCTGCCGTCTGTGCAGATATTTAGTTGTACGGGAGTTCAAATCCATACGCAAAGCAAAAACGTTTTACATCTACGGATATGCAACTTGAAATCCCGTCGTTTGGACAGCAAAAAAGCCCGATATATCGGGCTTTTCGCAGAACATATCTTTTTTATGTTCCTGTTATGGCGGAAAGAGAGGGATTCGAACCCTCGAGACGCTATTAACGCCTACACGAGTTCCAGTCGTGCGCCTTCGACCAGCTCAGCCATCTTTCCACATGCTATATTAAATTAAAAAACCTCAGCATAAGCTGAGGTTTCTGGTGCGAGTGATGGGACTTGAACCCATACGTCAACGACACACGCCCCTCAAACGTGCCTGTCTGCCTATTCCAGCACACTCGCATTGAGTACTTTTATATTATATCAGAGTATATATTATTTGTCAAGGGTTTTTTCAAAAAAAAATAATTTTTTTCAAAATTCTTTTAGATAACCCATATAAAACATTAAAATGCGTACTTTATTATAAAGTACGCATTAATTTTCTTATTTAAATATCAAGACCCTCTGCAACTTCCTTCAAGGTTGTTACTGATCCGGAAAGCTGTTTTTTCTCATCATCACTAAGAGGAATCTCCAGAACCTTTTCTACTCCCTCACTTCCTATTATAGCCGGAAGTCCAATACACATATCATTGAATCCGTATTCCCCGTTAAGATAACACGATACCGGCAGAACAGAATGTTCATTTCGTATTACAGCATGGACAATTTTAGTTACTGCCATAGCTATTCCGTAAAATGTAGCGCCCTTTCTGTCAATCACTTCATAAGCGCTGTCGCGAACGTTTTTGTATATATCATCAAATTCAACGTCACTGCATCCCCTGCAAAGACCATTAAAGTCATCCAGATCAATACCTGACACATTGGCGCTGCTCCAAACCGCAAGCTCACTGTCCCCATGCTCGCCTATTATAAAGGCATGAACGCTTCGGCTGTCAACGCAAAGCTTTTCTCCAAGAAGATACTTTAATCTTGAAGTATCAAGAACAGTACCTGAACCGATTACTCTTTCCGGCGGATAACCTGAAAGCTTTACGGCACAATAGGTAAGAATATCTACCGGATTGGAAACAATTAAAAGTATTGCGTCCTTGTTATACTGGGCAACGGATGGTATAATCTTTTTAAAGATTTCAACATTTTTATTTACAATATCCAGTCTTGTTTCATTTGGCTTCTGCGCAGCGCCTGCTGTAATAATAATTAGAAAACAATCTGAAATATCACTGTAATCTCCTGCATAAACTTTCATAGGCTGTGCAAAAGGCAATCCATGGCTGAGATCCATTGCCTCTCCCTCCGCCTTGGCTTTATTCGCATCTATGAGAACGAGTTCTGAAAATAAGCTTTTTTGAGTAAGTGCAAAAGCTATTGTTGCTCCGACAGCCCCGCATCCTATAACAGCACATTTCTGTTTATTCATAGTTTTATCCTTCCTGTTTTTATTTTCAATATTATTATAAGTGTTTTTTGCTTTTTTATTCACCTGAATTTTGCAAAAAGCACTTGATTAAAGTTTTAAAATGTTATATAATAGTGTTATATGTTGTATTAAGACCTTTTTTGGTCTTAAACGAAAGGAGTAGTTTTATGGTTTATTCTAATGAAGTAGAAAAAATGTGCCCTGTCAGACAGGGCGTTGCTCATGGCGCAGCTCCGATTCCGGAAGAAGCAAAGTGGGTGAAGGCAACTCAGATTACTGATATTTCTGGTTTTACACATGGTGTGGGCTGGTGTGCTCCTCAGCAGGGTACCTGTAAGCTTACTTTAAATGTTAAGGAAGGCGTAATTCAGGAAGCTTTGGTTGAAACAATCGGATGTTCAGGTATGACTCATTCAGCTGCTATGGCTGCTGAAATTCTCCCTGGCAGAACAATTCTTGAAGCGCTCAATACTGACCTTGTATGTGACGCTATCAACACTGCTATGAGAGAATTATTCCTCCAGATCGTTTACGGTCGTTCACAGAGCGCTTTCTCTGAAGACGGTCTTGTAATCGGCGCAGGTCTTGAAGACCTTGGTAAGGGACTTCGTTCACAGGTAGGTACAATGTACGGTACACTTGCAAAGGGTCCCCGTTACCTTGAAATGACAGACGGCTATGTAACAGGCATCGCTCTTAACGAAGACGATGAGATCATCGGCTACCAGTTCGTAAACTTCGGCAAGATGATGGACTTCATCAAGGCTGGAGATGACGCTAACACAGCTTTCGAAAAGGCTAAGGGTCAGTACGGCAGAGTTGCTGACGCAGTTAAGATCGTTGACCCGAGAAAAGAATAAGGAGGATACTAACAATGGCTTTATTTGAATCATATGAAAGAAGAGAAAAGCAGATTCTCGCTGTTCTCGAACAGTACGGTATCAAGACTATTGAAGAATGTGCTGATGTATGCAAAGAAAAGGGTCTTGACATTTATAAGCTCGTTGAAGGAATTCAGCCTATCTGTTTCGAAAATGCAAAGTGGGCTTACACAGTGGGCTGCGCTATCGCTATCAAAAAGGGCTGTACAAAGGCTGCTGACGCTGCTGCTGCTATCGGTGAAGGTCTTCAGGCTTTCTGTATCCCTGGTTCTGTTGCTGATCAGCGTAAGGTTGGTCTGGGTCACGGCAATCTTGGCAAAATGCTTCTTGAAGAAGAAACAGAATGCTTCGCATTCCTCGCAGGACACGAATCATTCGCAGCAGCTGAAGGTGCTATCGGTATCGCTGAAAAGGCTAATAAGGTTCGTCAGAAGCCTCTCAGAGTTATTCTTAACGGTCTTGGCAAGGACGCTGCACAGATTATCGCAAGAATCAACGGCTTTACATATGTTGAAACAGAAATGGATTACTACACTGGTGAAGTTAAGGAAGTATTCCGCAAGGCTTACTCCGACGGTCTTCGTTCAAAGGTTAACTGCTACGGCGCTAACGATGTAACTGAAGGCGTTGCTATCATGTGGAAGGAAAGTGTTGACGTATCTATCACAGGTAACTCAACAAATCCAACAAGATTCCAGCACCCTGTTGCAGGTACATACAAGAAAGAATGTATTGACGCAGGCAAGAAGTACTTCTCAGTTGCTTCAGGCGGCGGTACAGGACGTACTCTTCACCCTGATAATATGGCAGCAGGTCCTGCTTCCTACGGTATGACTGATACAATGGGCAGAATGCACTCTGATGCTCAGTTTGCAGGTTCTTCATCCGTTCCGGCTCACGTTGAAATGATGGGTCTTATCGGTATGGGTAACAACCCAATGGTTGGCGCTACTGTAGCTTGTGCGGTTGCTGTAGAAGAATCTATGAAATAATTAAACTTAAACTAATAAAACGTCAGTAAGATCCATTACTGACGTTTTTTAATAATATCTTACATAAATAATACAAAAAGCGGCTTTAACTCAAGCCGCTTTAAATTTATAATATTTAGCCTTTATCCTACAAATTTCTTCATAAAAATAGAACCTGAACGGCGTTCACGATAAACATCGGATTCTCCTGAATAATCATACTTCCATTTATCCGTTTCGCTATGTATTATTATCTCGCCGCTGTTTACGTTATAAGCTATACACAATTCGTCATTCTGTTCATTGATTCCTATTTCCTCAAGAAAACTTGCCGGTACAGAAACAGGAGTCTGATAACCATTGCCTCTGTATATAAAATCAAACTTATTTGAATAGATGAAATTTTTCTGATAGATAAGATCCATCTTTTCTTTTTTCAACTTTTCTATATCTTCCTGCTGATTACGCTTTCTTTTATCAGTAATTTTTTCAGTGAGGGAATTAATATCATTATCTATATTATTAATCATTTCTGAAAAAACTTCCTCGGGCGAAACCATGATTTCGGAACAGCCCGGCATTTTGTATACTGCATAAGATTTTCTTTTTACCAGTGCCGGTACACAAGGCATTATAAACTGAACATGTTGTTGCCAGTGCTCTTCCTTTTCGGAAAAGTTAACCTTTGATCTGTAAAATTCGAACATTTATGCTTCTCCCTTCTGACTTTTTTGTACATAATAATAATATACCACATTTTACGCACTTTTACAAGGCATTTCAACAAAAAACATGATAAAATTTTTGCTGTTATTTTTGTAACTTAATATATAGTGTAAATTTTTTTAATCTAAGGGGCCATAAAATTTTATAAATTCAATAAATTAATCATAGAAGAAACAATTCATGATTAATATAATTACTTTTTTTGCCATTATTGCCCTTAGAATTTTATAATAAATTTATATTAACTGAATAAAATATTATAAAGTTAATATTTACGGAGGATAAATTATGTGTACAAGCATTACAATGAAAACTTCTGATTTTTATTTTGGAAGAAATATGGATCTTGATTATTTATTCAATGAACGAATTGTTATTACCCCACGAAATTTTCAGTTAAAGTTTAGAAAAGCTGGAGTATTAAAAAAGCATTACGCTTTTATGGGAATGGCGGCAGTCAGCAATAATTATCCCCTTTACGCAGACGCATTCAATGAAAAAGGATTATGCATAGCCGGACTGAATTTTCCTGACAATGCCTATTATATGAAGCCTGAAAGCGCCGGAAACTGCGGGATAGCTTCTTTTGAATTAATTCCATGGCTGCTGGGCAGATGTTCAACGGTTACAGAAGCTGAAAAGCTTCTTAAAAAAACAAATATAACTTCAATCAGATTTAACGAAAGCACACCAAATGCTCCGCTTCACTGGCACATTGCAGATAAAGAGCGTTCAATCGTACTTGAACCTACCGCAACTGGAATGAACATTTACGATAATCCGGCAGGGGTTCTGACAAACAATCCTCCTTTTAGTTTTCAGATGGCAAACCTTAGCCAGTATATGAATCTGACTACATCGGTACCAGAAAACTGCTTCAGCCATAAAGTCGGAATAAAGCCTTTTGGAAAAGGACTTGGAAGCTTCGGACTCCCCGGAGATTTTTCTCCAGCCTCACGATTTGTGAAGGCGGCATATCTTCGTCTTAACTCTAAATGCAGCGATGATGAACAAAGCAGTATTTCTCAGTTTTTCCACTTGCTTGATTCAGTATCAGTTGTAAACGGCTGTATTAATTCAGAAGACTTTGAATTTTATGAAACCACTTATTCTGCCTGTATGAATACCGATAAAAAATTTTATTATTATAAAACATACGGCAACAGCAGAATCACTGCCATCAATATGAATAATGAAAATCTTGATGGAAATACCCTCATAGAATTTCCGCTTCAAAATCAACAGCAAATTTTATGGGTTAACTAAAAAATTAAAGCAAAAGGCTCGCCGATTATAAATAGTCGGAGAGCCTTTATTATATTAATCTTAAAAATTTATTATTTCAAAGCTTTTCTTACCTGAGCCGCAATATTTTCTCTGCAAAGACCAAATTCCTTTAAAAGCTCAACTGCCGGACCTGAATGACCAAATTCATCATTTATACCAATCTTAATAACCGGTACCGGATAGCATTCTGTAACAGCTTCAGCAACAGCAGACCCAAGACCGCCAATAACGCTGTGTTCTTCAACCGTCATAAGAATGCCTGAATTTTCAGCCGCCTTGCATATAAGCTCCTTATCGAGCGGCTTTATAGTATGAATATTTATAACTCCTGCATTGATTCCGTCTTCTTTCAGCATTTCAGCCGCCGCAACTGCCTCGCTTACCATAAGACCAGTTGCAATAATTGTAATGTCATTGCCCTCTTTAAGAGTAATACCCTTACCCAGTTCAAATTTATATGTATCCTTATCATTGAATACCGGAGCCGCAAGTCTGCCGAATCTAAGGTAAACCGGTCCTTTATGAAGTATTGCCGCTTCAACAGCCGCTCTTGCTTCAACGTCGTCAGCCGGATTTATAACTGTCATTCCAGGGATAGTTCTCATTAATGCTATATCTTCGTTGCACTGATGAGTTGCACCGTCCTCACCTACAGAAATTCCTGCATGAGTAGCCCCAATTTTAACATTAAGTCCAGGATAACCGATGGAATTTCTTACAATTTCATAAGCCCTGCCGGCCGCAAACATTGCAAAGGTACTTGCAAAAGGAATCTTTCCTGAAGCCGCAAGACCTGCTGCAACGCCCATCATGTTAGCTTCTGCTATACCGCAGTCAAAAAATCTATCCGGATAAGCCTTCTGGAATATACTGGTTTTAGTTGCCGCCGCCAAATCTGCATCAAGAACGATCAGATCAGGATATTTTTCTGCAAGATCTCTAAGAGCCTCTCCGTAGCTTTCTCTTGTAGCCTTCTTAATTACATCTGACATCTTGATTAACCCTCCAGTTCTTTAAGCTGTGCACTAAGTTCGCTCATAGCCTGTTCATACTGCTGCTCATTCGGTGCAGTACCATGCCATGATACCTGATTTTCCATAAATGACACGCCTTTTCCCTTTACGCTTTTTTCAATTATAGCAACAGGCTTGTCCTTAATTGCCTCAGCCTCTTCAAAAGCCTTTTCTATGGAGTCAAAATCATGAGCGTCCATGGTAATAACATGCCATCCAAAGGCTTCAAACTTATCTGTAATTGGTTCAGGAGAACATACCTCTGTTATAGGACCATCTATTTGAAGTCCGTTATTATCCACAATTGCAATGAGATTATCAAGTTTTTTATGAGCTGCAAACATTGCCGCTTCCCACACCTGTCCCTCTTCAATCTCACCGTCTCCGAGAACAGCATAAACCTTATAGGATTTTGAATCAAGCTTTGCCGCAAGAGCCATGCCGCAAGCCGCTGAGATTCCCTGTCCCAGGGAGCCGCTTGACATATCAACACCATTTATATGAATGCATGGGTGTCCTTGAAGAAGCGCTCCGATATGACGTAATTTCTTAAGCTCTTTCTGCGGAAAAAATCCTTTAAGTGCAAGAACAGAATAGAGCGCCGGAGCACAGTGTCCTTTTGAAAGAACCAACCTGTCCCTGTCCGGCATATCCGGATTTTCAGCGTCCACATTCATTTTCTCGAAATAAAGATATGTAAGAAGATCTGCAATTGAAAGAGAACCGCCCGGATGTCCGGACTTTGCATTATATACCCCTTCTATAATACCCATTCTTGCCTTGCAGGCGTTTATCTGCAAGCGCTTCTTTTCAGTGCTGTCCATTTTTTTACCTCCTGTGAGTTTGTATTGGCTGTTTATATAAAAGGTTTGCACCAGTTAATATATCTTAAAGCTTTTAAAGCCTAAATTTTCCCTGAATATAGCATATCTATAAGCTCTGCTATTGCATCCTCACTGCTTGTATTTTTCAAAACAATATCAGAAGCTTCCTTAACTGCCTGCTGAGCATTAGCCGTAGCCGCACCGATATCTGCCGCTGTCAGCATTTCAATATCATTATGATAATCCCCCGCTGCAATTACTTTTGTATTATTCATTTTCATTATTTTTATATATTCCTTTAAAGCAGCGCCCTTTGAGCTGCCCTTTGGAAGCATTTCTATAAACGTATCATGTGAACGCACAAAATCCACATTGAAATCCCTTGCAGAGATATACTCTTCAAGATCCGTAATAAGAGAGGGTTCAGTTGCAAAAAGAATCTTAAACCAGCCCCCTGCCGGAACATCTTCAAGTGACATATACGCTGGTTCAACCTGACAAATCTTAACATGTTCCTTTTCGTAGTCATTATTGCAAACCACATAAATATTGTCAAGCTTCAGTACCTCTCCGCCCGGATTCTTCATAAAGCCGAAAAGCTCCTTAGCTATATCAGGTGCGAATTCCGGAAGCTCGTCTGTAAACAGAACCTCCTGTTTCTGCACATCATAAATCAGAGAACCGTTATAAAGAATTACCGGAATATCAATTTCAAGTTCCTTTATATATCGATCGGCTGACTGTATAGTTCTTCCGGTAGCAATAGTAAACTTACCTCCGTCGCTCCGGAATCTTTTAATTGCTTCAAGGTCTTTTTCAGAAAGAATCTTATTTTCAGGAAGCAGTGTTCCGTCCAAATCGGTAATTATCATTACATCAGAAAAATCAGGCATAATTTATTTAACCTTTCTTAATATCTCTTTAAAATAATCAGGAAGTTCGCTGTCAAATTCCATATATTCCTTACTCTCCGGATGAACAAATCCTATTTTTCTTGCATGAAGACACTGCCCCTCAATTCCCCTATACGGCTTTCCATAAACATCATCGCCGAGAATAGGATGTCCTTTATATGAAAGATGAACTCTTATTTGATGTGTTCTTCCTGTTTCAAGTCTGAGTCTTATGTATGCACATTTTTCATACTGTTCTATAACATGATAATGCGTAACAGCGTTCTTTGAATTTTTATCTGTAACGCACATTTTTTTTCTGTCAGCATGATGGCGTCCAATAGGAGCGTCAATTGTCCCGTCAGTTTCTTTAAAATTTCCCATAGCAACAGCTTCATATTCCCTCATAAAGCTGTGTGCTTTTATCTGTTCTGCAAGCCCCTGGTGAGCCGTATCATTTTTCGCAACGATAAGGAGTCCGCTGGTATTCTTGTCAATTCTGTGAACAATTCCCGGACGAATTACTCCGTTAATTCCGGAAAGGCTGTTACCGCAGTGATGCATAAGAGCATTGACAAGAGTTCCGCTGTAGTTTCCGGGTGCAGGATGCACTACCATACCTTTAGGTTTATTTACAACAAGGAGCGACGAATCCTCATACACTATGTCCAAAGGAATATTTTCGGCTGTTATATCCTGGGCTATCGGTTCGGGTATAATGACTTTAACTGAATCACCTTTTCTGAGCTTATAGTTTTTAACTGCAATTTTCTGATTCACATAAACATTTCCCGACAAAATCAGATTTTGAACAGCGCTGCGTGTCAGACCTATATCCTTTTCTGAGATCCATTTATCAAGTCTTTGTCCGATATCCTCCTCTGCTGACGAAAAAATATATTCATTCATTGCTTGTTTCTCCGGATTCAGCCTTTTTTATAGTACTTCCCTTATCGAAGAATATAATATAAATAAGCAGCAGAACTGCTCCAATCGTAACACAACAGTCGGCAAAATTAAATACAGCAAAATCAAAAAGCTGAACGTCAAGGTAATCAACAACAAGTCCGCCTCGAAAGATCCTGTCTATAATATTGCCGATTCCTCCGCTTACTATAAGGGTCATACTTACAACAACTGCTTTTTCTGATTTGTGCTTTATCAGATAGTATACACAAAAAATCATTAAAATAAATGTAACCGAAACAAGAATCCACCTAAGACCGCCGAAGCTTCCGAACATAGCCCCGTCATTTTCCAGATAAGTAAGGTTTAGAATATCTGTATCACCGAAGCTGATAAATTTTTTTGACTCGTGTCCCTTCAAATTTTCAACTGCCCAAAATTTTATAAACTGATCGGTTCCTGTCAGTAAAATCACTGCCAAAAACGCCGTAATCAAAGTTACTATAAGGCATCTTCCTCCTTACAAATAAACTTGCCGCTCTTTATTCAGAACGACAAGTTATCATCAATGTTTTTTATTCAACAACACCTGCACAACGTGAACAAAGAGTCGGATGTTTACTGTTCTGACCGACTGTTTCAGAATATGCCCAGCATCTTTCACATTTTTCACCGGATGCCTTTTCAATAGTATAGCTCATACCCTCAAGTGAGGATTCCTTAAATTCTCCAGCGCCGTCAGTTACCTTTATACCTGATACAATAAAGATTTCCGCAAGTTCCTCAGCAAATCCGCTGATTACGTCGATGATTTTATTTCCGCTTTCCGTCTTTGCGTCATCAGAACAGCAGATTACAACATTAGCTTCAAGTGATTTACCAATAACCTTTTCATTTCTCTTTATTTCAAGAGCCTTATTTACGTCCTGTCTGAGCAAGTAAATAAGATTCCATTTTTGGATAAACTCCTCGGAAACTGAAATTTCCGATTTTGCCGGCATTTCATTAAGGAATATGCTTTCAGCGTTATCCGCTTCGCAGTGAGGCAAATAAGACCAGATTTCTTCAGCAGTGAAGGACATTATAGGAGCTATAAGCCTTGCAACGCCGCTGAGAATACGATACATTACAGTCTGTGCACTGCGTCTTTTTACAGAATTATCTGATTCACAATACAGTCTGTCCTTGATAATATCAAGATAGAAGTTAGACATATCAGTTACGCAGAAATTATGAATACTGTGGAAAGCAATATGGAAATCAAGTTCTTCATATCCATTATTAACCTTATCGATAAGAGCGTCAAAGCGCATAAGAGCCCACTTATCTATTTCCTGAAGCTCACTGTCTGAAACGCTGTCCGTATCAGGATTGAATCCATTACCGTTTGATATATTGCCAAGAATAAATCTTGCAGTATTTCTTATCTTCTTATAAGCGTCAGAAAGCTGTTTAAGAATCTCGTTGGATATTCTTATATCAGAATGATAGTCAGACGAAGCAACCCAGAGTCTAAGGATATCAGCACCGTACTGGTCGATAATTTCAGACGGGTCAATACCGTTTCCAAGTGACTTATGCATTGTTTTTCCCTGACCGTCAACAACCCAGCCATGAGTACACACTGCCTTATATGGAGCCATGCCCTTATATACAACAGATGTAAGAAGTGACGACTGGAACCAGCCTCTGTACTGGTCTGCGCCTTCAAGATAAAGGTCTGCCGGATATGAAAGACAATCATACTCGTCCATTACCGCTGCATGGGATACGCCGCTGTCAAACCAGACATCCATGATGTCATATTCCTTAGTAAATTCACCGCATCCGCATTCACATTTCACGCTATCAGGAATAAATTCACTTAACTCACGTGTCCACCAAGCGTCAGCGCCTTCTTTTCTGAAAAGGTCAGAAATTGCCTTTATGGTTTCATCAGTAACGATGGGCTTGCCGCAGTCCTTGCAATATATAATTGGAATAGGTACGCCCCAGGTTCTTTGACGTGAAATACACCAGTCGCTTCTGTCACGAACCATTCCCTTTATTCTGTCCTCGCCCCATTCAGGAATCCACTTAACGCTTTCAATAGCCTTAACTGCTTCATCCTTAAATCCGTTAACTGAACAGAACCACTGTTCAGTAGCACGGTAAATGATCGGGCTGCTGCATCTCCAGCAGTGAGGATATTGGTGAGTAATCTGTTCGCAGGCAAGCAGTGCACCTGTTTCCTGAAGCTTTGCCGCAATAGCCTTATTAGCTTCATCAGTATTCATTCCCTCAAATTCTCCTGCTTCAGCAGTCTGTTTACCTTTAGCGTCAACGCAGACGATAATGCCAATATCATCGTAATTCTTGCAAACCTCAAAGTCTTCCACACCATAACCAGGAGCAGTATGTACACATCCAGTACCGCTTTCCAAGGTAACATGAGCGCCGACGATAACAGGAGAAATCCTGTCATAAAGAGGATGCTTTGTTTTAATATGTTCAAGCTCAGCCCCTGTAAAGGAGCCTACTGTTTCAAACTCTTCAATACCTGCTGCCTTCATTGTTGCCTGAGCAAGTTCAGCAGCCATAACATAATACTCGCCGCCGTTTTTAACAAGTGTATACTCATATTCTGGACCAAGGCATACAGCCAAGTTACCAGGAATTGTCCATGTAGTAGTTGTCCATATTACGAAGTAAACCTTTGACGGATCAACGCCTGCTGCCGAGAATACACCCAGGTCATCAGTTACATTAAATTTAACGTATATTGAATTACACGGATCATTTGCATATTCTATTTCCGCTTCAGCAAGAGCAGTATTACAGTCAGGACACCAATAAACTGGTTTCAGGCCCTTATACATATAGCCATCCTTAGCCATTTTGCCGAATACTTCAACCTGTTTTGCTTCATATTCCGGCTTAAGAGTCAGATAAGGATCTTCATAGTCGCCAAGGCTTCCCAAACGCTTAAACTGCGCCATTTGGCTGTTGACATGCTTGAGTGCAAAATTCTTGCAGTGCTTTCTAAGCTCTACCGGAGAAACCGCACCATTTTCAACGCCGATATCCTTAAGCGCTTTCAGTTCAATAGGCAGACCGTGTGTATCCCAGCCTGGTACATACGGAGCGCAGAAACCGCTCATATTCTTATACTTTATAATAAAATCCTTAAGCGTCTTATTAAGAGCAGTGCCAAGATGAATCTGACCGTTAGCATAAGGAGGTCCGTCATGAAAAATATACTTCGGCTTATCCTTATTATTGTCAATCATCTTATAATAAAGTCTGTCGTTTTCCCACTTGTTCAATGTTTCAGGTTCCCTCTTAGGAAGGTTCCCTCTCATGGGAAATTCTGTTTTAGGCAGATTAAGAGTATTATTATAGTCCATTATACTTCTTCCTTTTCAGTTGATGTATTGCCGGCCGACTGCGAGTTATTCTGTCCGAACTGAAGGTCGGTAAATCTTGATTCATACACGCCCTTTACAGTTCTGGCCGAAAAGCTTGATGTCGCAAACGGATCCGGCTTCGGAAGCTCATAGTGCTGAGGTTCTGAAGCATTCTTATCCGTCTCATCATCGTCAATTTCTATTTCAGGCATAGCGGAAATCATCTCAAGATGAGATTTATACATATCAAACAGCATCTTTTTAAATTCCGATACCTGTTTCTGTGCGTCAATAAGATTCTGTTTTTCCTTTTCAATTTCCGCCCTGTTTTTTTCCATTGCAGCTTCATGCTGAACAGTTGCTTCATCAATGAGCGCCTGTGCCTGCGCTTTTGCATCAGAAATAATTGCCTCTGCCTTTTCCTGAGCTTCTGCAATAACATGATGTCCCTGCTTCTGAGCGCCTAAAAGGGCGTCCTTCAGAGCCTCTTCATCCTGACGGTATTCTCTGACCTTATCGGCGAGAATCTGAATCTTGCTGTGCAGATCTTCTCTTTCAGCGTCGATTTCTTCAAATTCAGCGATCAGTTCAGAGAGAAAATCATCAATATCCTCCTGCTTGTAACCGAACGCTGCTTTTTCAAATTTTCTATCTTTTATATCATTAGCGCTTATCACTGTTAACCACCTCTTAACAATATTTCAACACGGTTATGTGTATTCTGCCTTTTTTAGTAACGCCTGAAATTTCTTCAAGCCTGTATTTGCCAAAACCTCTTACGGAAAATACATCTCCCTGTTTCACTTTATAAGTTTTGTCAGAAACAGGAAAAAAATTCACCTCTGCACTTCCGGAAGAGATTATCTGAACGGTCTTGCCTCGGCTCAGGTTCAGAGCCATACTAAGTACGCTGTCAAAACGAAGTGATGAAACCGTACCAGTGATTTCTCTGAAATTCTGTTCAGCAGAAAGCAGAATTTCACAATCATCATCAACCTTAACGCCTACTGAACCTATTTTCCGTATTTCTCCGGCAACGATATTTCTGACGGAATCCAGCACCAGCACCTGAGAAATTCCCTCTCCGATAATAATATCACCTATTGCATCACGGTTCAATTTCAGCGACATAATCGCCCCCAAAAGATCCCTATGTGAAAGAGAATAGGATTTACGATAGTTAAAGGTAACAGCAGATAAAGGAAAATCACCATCATCCGGTCTGAAATAATCGTCATAAACGCAGAGTATTCTTCTCTGCGCACTCTCATACCCTCCGAAAAAGCGATAATTTTCCGAGTGTCTTTCTCTAAGAAATTTTTCTGCAAGCGCACACTGTCTCTCATTCAAAAACGAAGAATAAACCGAGCCCCTTTTACGGCTTATCTTCATCATATCGCCGATTCTTGCTGCAAGCTCCTTATCATCATCAGAAGGATTCATCCGTTAAAGAATAACCCCGCTGTTTTCGAGCTCACCCACAAGATCTTCGCCGATAAATCCGACATTGTAAGGAGTGATTATATATGTCATATTTGCAACCGGCTTTAAGCTTCCGCCCTGTGCATAAGCAACGCCTACCAAGAAATCCAGTATTCTTCTTTTGTGGTCAGTTGAAGCGGTTTCGAGGTTAAGTACAACAGTTTTCTTTGAAATCAGGTGATTTGCGATCTGTTTTGCGTCTTCAAATTTTTCAGGCTTCACAAGCACCACCTGAAGCTGTGCTGTCGCCTGTATATTCACAACCTTATTGCTTTTCTTTTCTTCAAATTCGTCATAACGTTCAGTTCTGTAGCTTCTTGTTTCCCTGTTGTCTCTATCATCATAGTCAGAATGCTGCGGTTCACGTCTCTGCAAACGTTCCTCATACTGATCGTCGCCGTCCTCCGGCGGCACAAAAAAGTCCTTAATGTTCTTAAAAACGTCCATATTTGCTCTCCTACCTAATATTTTTTTATTGCTGATCGATTCAAAAGAACCAAAACATAAAAATCATTTATAAGTTCTGGGGCCAAAAAGACCCCTTCCTATTCTGATAATATTCGATCCGTATTTAATGGCATCTGTATAGTCTCCCGACATTCCCATGGAAAGAAAGTCCATACTAATATTATCTATGTTTTTACCTGAAATGTCAATATACAATTTCTGCATATTGTACAAATATATTTCCGGATTTTCAGCAGGCGGTATAGTCATAAGACCTTTTACCCTAATATTATTAAGTTCTGCCGCCTGAAAGATCAGTTCCTCGAGCATATCTGCCCGAATCCCGCTCTTTGATTCTTCTCCGGCGATATTTACCTCAATAAGTATATCCTGAATCTTTCCTGTCTTTGCCGCACACTTATTGATTTCTGCGGCAAGCTTAAAACTGTCAACAGACTGTATCATTGAAACGCTGTCAATGATATATTTCACTTTATTTGTCTGAAGATGACCAATAAATTGAATTTCTGCTCTTTTGTCATACAGCTCCTTCTTTGAGAGATATTCCTGAACACGGTTTTCTCCCAGAAGACCTAATCCAAGTTCTACAACATGATTTACTGCGGCAGGTTCTACTGTCTTTGTCACTGCCATTATGTCAAGTTTTTCATCAGGCTTTCGGTATTTAGCCATTGCCTCGCCCGATTCAAACATTATTCTTTTATAATTTTCATCAATACTGATGAGATCAACTGCCATTTTCGTCAACGCCTTCCACAACAATATCATCATAAAGGGCGGCATATCCGTCTCCGGCATTAAGCGAAGACAGTACAAACCTGTCGCCTTCATATATTACATCTATTTTTTTAAAGACTATCTGTTCGCCGACCTTCACATAGACCCCTTTGCAGTTGACGGTCACGCTTTTTTCCTCTCCGGTTTTTTCATCTGTAACAGTTTCCTTCACATCATCAAAGCGTATAGCCTTTCTGGGTATTTTTATCCCCTCATACTGCCCCTTAATCATGTCAACATTTTCTGTTCGATGCTGGACAAGGTCATAAGTCAATTCATCGCATTTAATAATTACTATGCTTTCCGACGAATTTTTGGTGCTTCTGACGTCATAAATCACGCCCTCAACAGTATCTGAAGTAGAGCGGAATTTCATAGTCACCTTATCTTCCGGTTCACAGAACTGTTTGCTGTTATCTATTACGCCGGCAATATACCATTCATATCCGTCAATAAGCTTACCGATTATCTTATTGTCATTAACAGCAGTCCTGTCCTCTGCTTCCTTTATATCCTCAACTGTAATTTTAGAAAGCTTAGAGGCAGAAAACTTGTCCTCATAGCCGTCAGCATAGCTTACAAAATAAGCTGAGCTGTCTGAAACCACCGTATCATGCGGAATTGCCTTTGAAGCTTTAAGCTGGGAAATTCTCGTGTTTATTTCACCAATTCTTTTGGATAAGTTAATATCAGCGTCTGTAATAAGCTGATAAGTACTCATTAGTATAAGCAGCTCGTCCCTTGCAGAAGCAATGCTTCCGGTTTCTTTTTTTTCTCTGAGATTAATAATATCCTTATACTGTTCTTCGATAAGACCGGAGATATTAGCCGGCTGAGCAAGCTCCACCGTTCCGGGATTCTGTATTTTTTTCAAAAGTTCAAGTTCATGTTCAAGCTTTTGTATTTCAGCATTGTTGTCAATCTGTGATTCATCTGCATAGACCTGTGCGATTACAGAACCCTTACCGAGTTTCCCGCCGTCTGCCACGCAATAATTGACAACTCCGTTTCCGCTGCATTCCACCAGCGATTCGTTACGTATATATACACCCTTGAACGAGATGAGTTCATCTGCCGAAGAAAGAACAGCTGTTTCAGTCTCATACTCCTTATTCAGCATATGAAAGCCAATACTAAAAAGACAGGCTGTAATGCAAACTATAAGAAGCAGACTCACTATTTTTGATGTTATGGATTTCATAAATACTTTGCTGTTTATTCAGCCTCTGCCTTTTCAGCAGTATCAAGAATCGGGATAGACTTAACCGGAATAACGGTAGAAATTGCATGTTTATAAACAAGATTCTGTTTTCCGTCACAGTCAAGTATAACAATATAATTATCAAAGCCTCTTACCATTCCCTTAAACTGAAATCCGTTTGTCAGATAAATTGTAACAGGGATCCTGTCCTTCCTTGCCTGGTTAAGAAAAACATCCTGAAGATTAATTGATTTATTCATAATATATGCACTCCTTCTTTATATGGAATGTTCGCATACAGGGTTAAAACTGCATACAAAAATACTTATTTTATATTATATCACAAAGAAAACAATTTGGCTATATATTTTTTGCAAAAATTCAAAATTTTTTCTTTATTGTCAAATTCATCCAACATAAGCCATTTAATTTCTGCATTTTTTCTAAACCAGGTAAGCTGACGCTTTGCATAACGCCTTGTTTCCTGCTTGATTTTGTCTATACATTCCTCAAAACCGCATTCACCTTTAAAATAAGGAATAAATTCCTTATATCCGATTGCGTTTGCGGCTGTTTTCATTTCTCCGGATTCATAAACATCTCTTGCTTCCCTCTCAAGACCTGCCTTTATCATAAGATCAACCCTCATATTTATACGGTCATAGAGTTTTTGTCTGTCTGAAAAATTAAGACCTATAAAAGCCGTTTTGTACGGTGTTTCGTATTTTCGGCTTTCTGCCTTTAGTTCGCTTATTTTTCTTCCGGTCAGCTCATAAACTTCTATTGCTCTTATAACTCTGACAAGATTGTTTGGATGAAGCTCTGACGCAGTTTCCGGATCACATTTTACAAGCCTTTTAAAAAGTTCCTCATTACCTTTTTCAGCCGCTTCCGTTTCAAGGGATTTTCTCAGAGAATCATCTCTTTTTATTTCCGGAAAACTGATATTTTCGAGCAAAGACGTAATATAAAGTCCTGTTCCGCCTACAATAATCGGCTGTTTACCTCTGCCGGCAATATCGCTGATTTTCTCTTTGGCAAGAGCCGTATAATCTGCAACGCTGAAAGATTGATTCTTATCCAAAAAACCCAGCAAGTGATGCGGTATCCCATCCATTTCTTCCTCAGCCGGCTTTGCAGTAGCTATATCCATCCCCTTATATACCTGCATAGAGTCAGCAGAGATCACTTCTCCGTTATATATTTTAGCAAGCTCAATACCCAAGGCGGTTTTTCCCGACGCAGTAGGACCGACAACTGCAATAACATTTATTTTATCCATCGGTTACAAAATCCTTTTAAAATTTTTTTCTATCTCTCTTTTAGTCAGCACGAACATAACTGGCCTTCCATGCGGACAATGCCTGATATTTTCATCGTAGAACACGTCTTCGGCAAGTTTTTGAAGTTCCTTTGCTGTATTTTTGTCATTCGCCTTAACTGCCGCCTTGCAGGCAAGATCATGAAGAATATCGTCAAGCATATGTGTTTGAGGGCTCATTTTATTCATTATAAGATTTTCAGCGATTTCCGGAATGACCTCGTCCATATTAAGTTTTTCAAGCAGTATCGGAACAGCATTAAGCTTTACATACGGCTTTGCAGAAAAATCCAATGAAAACCCCATATTTTCAAGAATCTGATTATTAGAATTTAAAGCTTCAAATTCTGTACCTGAAAGAAGGATACTGCTGCTGTTTATAAGAAGCTGACTGTCACTGCTTGTATTGCTGCGCTTCAGTCTTTCAAAAATAATTCTTTCATGGGCTGCATGCTTATCAATTATAATCATTTTTTCACCCGACTGAGCTACAATATAATTTCCAAACATTTCTCCCTGAACCTTTATTTCTTCTCTCTCGTCAGATTCTTTCTGTTCCTTCGGCAATTGATCAATTTGGGGTTCTGTTCGCTTAAGCTGGGCGATGCTGATATAACTGAAACCGCTTATTTTTTCATCAGCTTCCTGTTGTTCGCAAATCTCCGATGCTTGAGGCTGAGATTTATCAAATACAATACGCTCGCTGGCTCCGTATGTATCCTTTGAAGAAGAAAAAACAACATCAGTTTTTTCTTCTTTTACTTCCGGTTTAGTTAAACTTTCATCGTAATTCCTGTTTTCCTGATTTTCAGCGCTTACAGCCAAAACTTCTGCCGCCTCATTTTTTTGTTGACTGATAACTTCATCTGCCAGCGCTTTCTTTTCAGGTTCAAGCTTCACCTGCTGAAAATTTTCCGGTACAAAAGGTTCTTTATAATCTAACCGTTTTGCGTTTTCATTCTTAACCTGAAATTCATAAATAAGACCTGATTCCATCAAAGCGTTTTTCACTGCAAAGTAAACGCTGTTGAAAATAATCTTTTCATCTGAAAATCGCACTTCCGCCTTAGCCGGATGCACATTTACATCAACTGTAACCGGCGGTGCTTCAAGCATAAGCACACACGCCGGAAACTTTCCTGTCATTATCAGATTTTTATATGCTTCCTCAAGAGATACACAGCAGGTAACGGATTTAACATATCTGCCGTTTATAAAAAAATTCTGGAAGGATCTATTGGATTTAGAATATAGGGGTTTAACGGTAAATCCTTTAACAGTGATATTATTTTCCTTGTAATCAACTGGAATCATATCATGAGCAAAATCCCGTCCGTAAACGGCATAAACAGCCGAATAAAGCTCTCCGTCACCGGCTGAGCTAAATTCAAGCTTATTGTCCTTAATAAGCTTGAATGCAATTTCAGGATGAGATAATACAATTTTCTGCATTATAGAAATAACAGCGTTTGCTTCAGCGGAATCTCTTTTCATAAACTTTCTGCGCACCGGAACATTATAGAAAATATCCCTTATAATAATTGTAGTTCCGTCAGGACACCCAGTCTGTTCATTTAAGACCTCATGTCCTCCCTCAATTATATAATTAGTGCCGTATTCGTCGCCCCTGCGTTTTGTCAGCACTTCTGCCCTTGAAACTGCGGAAATTGAAGCAAGCGCCTCTCCTCTGAACCCCAGAGTCAGAATGTTTTCAAGATCGTCCTTAGTTGTTATCTTACTTGTTGCATGACGCAGAAACGCCGTTGCCACCTGATCCGGCGCAATGCCGCAGCCGTCATCTGTAATGCGCATATATGTAGTTCCGCCGTTTTTTATCTCAACGGTTATATGCTTAGAACCTGCGTCTATGGCATTTTCAAGAAGTTCCTTTATTACAGACGCCGGACGCTCAATAACTTCTCCTGCGGCAATCAGTTCTGAAATATCCTTGCTCAGTACATTAATCTCAGCCATTCAACTCTCCGTTTCTCCATGTATCCTATTCTGCCAGCAATGAAAGCTCCTCTAAAAGTTCACGGCATTCACTGTCGGTAAGCTCTGCAACATTGGTTTTTCTGATTCGATCCGCAAGTATATCTCTGTTAAGAGCAGAAAAACTCATTTGATCATCATTATTCGAGACAGTTTTATAATTTTCATTTTCCATATCAGCAAGAAGTTCTCTTGCACGTTTAACTACCTTATTCGGTAGTCCGGCAAGCTTAGCCACCTCAATACCGTAGCTTTCGTCCACTCCGCCCCTGACTATTTTTCTTAGAAATCTTATTCCTTCGCCGCTCTTTTTAACAGCAATACTGTAATTCTTAACGCCCTCCATAAAGCTTTCAAGTTCAATAAGCTCATGATAGTGGGTAGCAAAAAGGGTTTTGCACCCCAGTCCTTTTGAATTGCATATATGCTCCGCAACTGAACGGGCAATGCTTATTCCGTCAAAGGTAGATGTTCCTCTTCCGACCTCGTCAAGTATTACAAGACTGTTGGGAGTAGCAAATTTTAAAATATCAGCTACTTCACTCATTTCCACCATAAAAGTACTCTGTCCGGCAGTAAGGTCATCTGAAGCACCGACTCTTGTAAAAATTCTGTCAACAATAGAAATTTTTGCATAAGCCGCCGGAACAAAACTGCCTATCTGCGCCATAAGCGTAATAAGCGCAGTCTGTCTCATATATGTGGATTTACCCGACATATTAGGACCTGTTATTATGGACATACGGCTTTTTTTAGTATCGATATAGACATCGTTAGGAACGAACATTTCATCCTCCAGCATAAGCTCCACAACAGGATGACGTCCGTCATGAATATCTATAACCCCGTCCACTGCAATTTCCGGACGAACATAATTGTTTTTCATGGCAACGTCCGCAAATGAAGCAAGCACGTCCGTTTCCGCCACAGCTGCGGCAGTTTTCTGAACGCTCCTGAGTTTTGTTGAAAGATAATCTCTTACCTCGGCAAAAATATCCGCCTCAAGTCTAAGTGACTTATCCTTTGCACCGAGAATACTGTTTTCAGTATTCTTAAGTTCTTCCGTTATAAACCTTTCGCAATTTGCAAGAGTCTGCTTTCTTATGTAATGCTCCGGAATCAGTTCATAGTATGACCTTGTAACCTCAAGGTAATATCCGAAAACACGGTTGAATCCGATTTTCAAGCCCTTTATACCTGTTGCTTCACGCTCCCTAGCTTCAATCTCAGCTATAATATCTTTTCCGCTGTTCATGATATGACGAAGCTCATCAAGTTCCTTATTAAAGCCGTCCTTGATAACTCCGCCGTCCTTTACGGATACGGGAGGTTCATCTACAATTGCATTTTCAACAAGATTAAATATATCCTCAAGATCAGAAATACTGTTTTCAAGGGAGTCTATGAGCTTTGAGCCCCTTAGCTTTTTCATCTGCTCTTTAAGCAGAGGAAGCTGCAAGGATGTAACGGAAAGTGATTTTAAATCCCTCGGAGTTGCGGTTTTATACATTACTCTTGTCATAAGGCGTTCCAGATCATAAACCTTATCAAGAATATCGCCTATTTCCATGAGTACTATCGGATTTTTTACAAGATACTCTACTGCCGTAAGCCTGTCTATGATTCTAGCCGGACTTGTCAGCGGCTGTTCAATAAAGGTTTTAAGCAGTCTTTTTCCCATTGATGTCCTTGTAGAATCCAGAACCCAGAGAAGCGAACCTTTCTTTTCCTTATTCCTGAGAGTTTCCGTAAGCTCAAGATTTCTTCTTGCAGTAAGATCAAGATTCATTACTGACGAAGCGTTAAGTCGTTCTACAGACATAAATCTGCCTGTAAGTATTTTCTGAGTATCCCCAATATAGTCAAAGAGTCCGCAGACAGCACACACATCAGCAGAATCCCCTGAAAGACCCAGTTCATCCATTGATTCAACAGAAAACTGCCTGATAACCGCCGTGCTTTTTTCAGCAGGATTAAAACATTCACTGTCACGAAGTGTAACAACTGCCCCCAGCTTTGTCTTTATAAAATTAAGGGTAGACTTAAGTGAAAGAAATTCAGAATTAAATATTATTTCAGACGGCTCATATCTTGACATAAGATCAATAAGTTCTGATTCCATATTTTTTCCTTCTGAAACCGAAAGCTTAACCTCACCGGTAGAAATATCCGCAAAGCATATTCCGCAGCTTACCTTATCATAAAATACGCAGCATATATAGTTATTCGAATCATCACTAAGCATACTGCTTTCAATCAGAGTACCTGGCGTTACAACTCTTATAACATCTCTCTGAACGATTCCCTTGCTCTCTGACGGATCAGTAAGCTGTTCGCAGATAGCGACCTTGAATCCGGCGTCAATCAGCTTTTTTATATAAATTTCACTGCTGTGATGAGGAATCCCGCACATAGGCGCTCGTTCCTCAAGGCCGCAGTCCTTTCCAGTCAAAGTAAGCTCCAGCGTCTTCGAAACAACAAGAGCGTCATCAAAAAACATTTCATAAAAATCGCCTACTCTGAAAAATAAAATCGTATCCGGATACATATCCTTAACATCAAGATACTGATTCATCATGGGCGAAATTTTTGATCTGTCAATATTCATCAGAAATCTCCATTTCTATGTTCATTTTACTAACCGGCTCATTGCTTTATCAGTGACATCCGCCGCATGACGAGCAGCTGCCTGAACATCCCGGATGTGCCGGACAGGTTTCAGGGTCTTCTCCGTTAGCAGACGCAGTAATAATATTATTTATTTCAGCCAGCATTCCATCCATTTCATTTTTCGCTGAATTAAACGCTATCATATTAGGTTTAGCCATAATTTCATTGTATATACTCTTAATTGAAGCGTCAAGTTCTTTAAGCTTTTCCCCGTCCTTATCGGTCTTTGACATTTCCGTATTCAGTTCAATTCTTTTCATACTGAAATCATTTATAAGTTTTTGAAGCTCTTCGTCCTTATCATTCACTTCACGTGCTTTCTGATAAGCCTCGTATCTTTTATCACTCTGTATAAGTTTTCCTATTTCTCTTGCCATAGCTATAATATCCATTTTGTTTTCTCCTTTTATCATTTTATTATTTCACCGGTAACTGCCCAGTTTTTCGCAGCAGTTATTTTTAAATCTATAAATTTACCGATCAGTGATTCATCGCCCTCAAATTCCACAATAACGGCTTCCCTGCTTTTTCCTGTCATAAAGCCTTCGGATTTACCCTTTCCGTCAACCAGTACACGCAGTGTTCTGCCGATAAATCTCTTATATTTTTCCGTTGATATTTCACGCTGAAGGGCAAGCAGTCTTGTCATACGCCTGCTTTTTTCCTTATCAGTAATTTTGTCCTCCATAACCGCCGCCTTGGTTCCGGAACGTTTTGAATAAATGAAAGAATATATATTGTCATATCCCACTGTTTTCATTAAATCAAGAGTTTCTTCAAAATCCCCATCGCTTTCATTTGGAAAACCAACTATTATATCGGTTGTGAATGAAAAATCTGAAATAAATGAACGTGCATAATTTATAGTTTCCAGATACTGTTCCACTGTATAATTACGATTCATTCTTTTTAAAATGTCATTGCTTCCGCTTTGTACCGGAAGATGCAAATGTTTTTCCACCTTATCACAGCTTATAATAGTATCAATCAGTTCTTTTCCTGCGTCTTTCGGGTGAGATGACATAAATCTTATAACAAATTCGCCGTCAATATTATTTATACGTCTGAGCAGTTCTGAAAAGCTTATCCCGTCTTCAAGGTCTTTCCCATATGAATTAACATTCTGACCAAGAAGCATAATTTCCTTATAGCCTGTCTGAACAAGCTTTTCAACCTCATTTATTATATCCTCGTAACGTCTGCTTCTTTCTCTGCCCCTGACGTACGGAACAATACAATACGTACAAAAATTATTGCAGCCAAACATTATGGGTACTGAAGCCTTAAAGCTGCTGTCCCTCAATTGACTGAGTCCCTCAACGGGCATATTATATTCTCCGACCTCCACGGTACGCTTACTGCCGGACAGCTTCTGATAAATCAGCTTAGGCAGTCTGTCCAGAGCTGAGGTTCCGAAAACAATATCCACATAAGGATAAGATTTTTTAATTCTTTCCACAACATTTTCAAGCTCAGCCATACAACCGCAAAGCCCTATTATCATTTCCGGATTATCTTCCTTTAACCGCTTTAAATTTCCCAGATTGCCGAAAACTCTGTCTTCAGCATTTTCTCTAACAGCACAGGTATTAAATATAACAAGATCGGCTTTTTCCGGTTCTTCAGTAAAACCGAATCCCATTTTCATAAGCATTCCCTTAATTTTTTCACCATCAGAAAAATTAAGCTGACAGCCATAACTATGAACACAAGCCGTCATAGGATAATCACGCTTTCCGATTTTTTCCGAAACAAGAGAAATGTATTCGTTAAAACTTAAATTTTCCACCTTGCACCTCAAAGCCTTTTTATCATTTCAAGTACTACCTCAGCCACACGCTTAGCTGCAATTTTTTCAAATTCATCAAAGGACATATTCCCCTCATCATCAGCATTATCTGAAATACATCTAATGCTGACATAAGGTATTTCATTCATAAATGAACAATGCCCAATAGCAGAGCTTTCCATATCAACAGCAAGTGGAGAAAATTTTTCGCATATTTGAGCTTTGACCTCATTGCTGGAAATAAACGCTTCACCGGAAACTATTCTTCCAATATGACTATTTATACCGAAGTCACTGCACACTCCCACAGCGCACCCTATCAGCTTCGCATCTGACTTAAATATGCTGTTATACGGAGGATAATTATCAAGAAACCTTAGCTCCAGATCATGGGGCAGTACCTCGCTGGAAACAACTATGTCGCAGACCTTGACATTTCTGTCCATTCCTCCGGCAACGCCTGCGTTGATGATTGCATCAACGTCAAACCTATCAATCATTACCTGAGCACATACGGCTGCGTTTACTTTGGCAATTCCGCAGCAGGCATTGACAATAAGCTTATCCTCATATGTATTTATATAAAAATCGTATCCGGAATATCTTTTAACAGCTGCTCCGGCAAGAGTTTTTCTTATATCTGCAAGTTCCGACGGCATAGCGCCGATAATTCCGATTATTTTCATTAGCAAACCTCCGATAAAATAATTATACAGGATGTGAGTCCATCCTGTATATTATAACATAAAATTCCCATTATTAGCAACAGCAAACTAAAGAAAATATTCGCTGAGAAGCGACTGTTTCATATTCCATAATTTAGCTGAGAGATCAACATAATATTTATGAGGGTTCTCAAATCTTTTTATCTCGTCCCATATAAGTGTAAGCTGCTGCTGAGCATATTTCTTTACTGCATTAACATCAGGCGATTCATAAACACATCTGCCGTTTTTAAAAACAGGTATCTGAAGTTCTTTAGCCTCAAAATCAACAAGAGTTTTCTTCTTGTAAGTAAATTCAGGGTCGAATATTACATACGGCTTAGTACTGTCAATTTGTTCATCAGCAAGAGTAACAACATCCGCCAATGCCTTTCCGGTCTTGCGGCAGAATATTCTGTAAACCTTTTTGTATCCCGGATTAGTAATTTTGGTAATATTTTCAGATAATTTTATCTTAGGAATAATCTTTCCCGAGTCCTCAACAGCAGTAAGCTTATAAACGCCGCCGAATACTGGTTCAGATTTACTTGTAACAAGTCTTTCACCCACGCCGAAGCTGTCTATTGGAGCGCCCTGATCCAGCAAGTCACGGATTATATATTCGTCAAGAGAATTTGAAGCTATAATACGGCAGTCACTGAATCCTGCGTCATCGAGCATTTTTCGGGCGCATTTTGAAAGATAAGCAATATCGCCGCTGTCTATTCTAATCGCCCCGGGACGGTATCCTCTTTTATCAAGTTCACGAAAAACGATAATCGCATTTGGAACACCTGATTTCAGTACGTTATAAGTATCCACAAGAAACGTACAGCTTTCAGGATAACATTTAGCATAAGCACGAAATGCCTCAAGCTCGGATTCAAATAGCTGTATCCAGCTATGCGCCATAGTTCCCATTGCCGGTACTCCGAATTTTCTGTCAGATAGAGTACAAGCCGTACCTGCACATCCACCGATAAAAGCGGCTCTTGCACCGTAAATTGCTCCGTCGCCCCCCTGAGCACGCCTTGAACCAAATTCCATAACAGGACGTCCCTGAGCCGCTCTTACAATGCGGTTAGCCTTTGCAGCAATCAGGCTCTGATGATTTACAATAAGCAGCAGCATTGTTTCTATAAACTGAGCCTGAATCGCCGGTCCCCTTACAGTCAAAAGCGGTTCTCCGGGAAAAACCGGAGTCCCCTCCGGTACAGACCATACGTCGCACTTAAATTCAAAGTTTCTGAGATATTCTAAAAAATCACTGCTGAATATGCCTTTTGATTCCAAATACGCTATATCGTCTTCTGTAAATTTTAAATTTTTGATATACTCGATTACCTGTTCCAGCCCTGCAAAGATGGCAAATCCGCCTTTGTCCGGAACTCTTCTGAAAAACAAGTCAAAATAAACAATTTTATCTCCCAGTCCGTTTTTCAGATAACCGTTTCCCATTGTAAGCTCATAAAAGTCTACAAGCATGGTAAGATTTCTCTCATCAATCATATTCTACACCTCCGGCAATTCTGATTCCTGCATTTTTCATAAATTCAGCAGCTGCCAAATTCATAATATCTGCGTCATGCTGATCACTGTTATATGTTTCGGTAAGATCAGTAAGAACAGTAACCGAACATCTGATATTATTCTGATCAAAGTAAGCTTTTAGACTAAGACAAAAATTCATGACGCAAATGTCGGTACAGTCTCCGCAGACTATAAAGTCAGTACGTTCAGAATTATCCGAAAGAAACTTCTGCATAACCGGAGAAAAGAATCCGTTTGTTGAATTTTTTTCGGCAAGTATATACCCCGTTTTTTCTTTTAATTCATTTACCAGTTCGCATTCAAGGCTTCCGCTTATGCAATGTACAGGATATGAAGAAAACTCCTCCGCATTTTCGCAGTGACTGTCTGCAAACGCAACTGCCGGAATCCCGGCTTCAATGCATTTTTCAAGAAGCTTTGCCGTCCCCTGTATAATATATTCTATCCTCGAATCAGCCATAGCGCCTTCACGTATAAATCCATTTATAACATCAACTATAACAAGTACTGATTTATTGGAATCCAAACTGCTGAACGGAATATTTTCAAGGGATTTAACTCTATCATATATTTCTGTAAAAACATCTGCCGATTTTTTCTTGATAGCTTCTCTGTCACTTATTTTCATGATTGCCTCCGGTTTGTATATATTAGTTATGCAATATTTAGTATATTCCCTGTTAATCAAATAATTCAGGCGGCATATAATTAATGCCGCCCGTAATTTATAATCAAAGCTTTACTATTTCACCTTCAAGTCCGCCGAAAGCAGAAACAGCATTTGATTCGTCCGTATCAATATGCATTGCCGGAGCATAATTTGCTGAAACTCTTACAACAACATCTCCGAGCACCGCTTTCCTGCCATTTGTTTCCAGTTTGACCCAGACAATATCCTTATCCTTAACATCCATTTCTTCCGCAGTTTCCGGAGTAAGGTGAATATGGCGCTTTGCAACGATTACGCCCTGACTTATTTCAATTTCGCCTGCCGGCCCTACAATTTTACAAGCGCCTGAACCTGCAACATCTCCCGATTCACGAATCGGAGCGGCAATTCCGATCGAACGTGCGTCTGTAGCTGAAAGCTCTACCTGTGTTTCAGGACGGACTGGTCCTAAAATTGAAACGCCGGGCATTTCCTTTTTAGGTCCGACAATTGTTACTCTTTCTTCGCAGGCAAACTGTCCCGGCTGAGAGAGGTCTTTTTTATGAGTAAGCTTAGCGTCCTTACCGAAAAGAATCTCAAGATGCTCCTGTGAAAGATGAACGTGTCTTGCAGAAGTTTCAACAATAAATTTTTTAGACATAGGTTTTTCCTCCAAATATTTAATTCTCTTTAATTTTACTACTTTTTTCGGCAAAGGTCAAGGATAAGCTTGAATTTCCATAAAAATGCCCCTTGTTTTTTCATGAATAAAAAACAAGCTGCCCCATGAATATCTTTTCTTTTGCGCAGATATAATATGAGTAAATCAATTAATCCGGAGGTTTTATATGATCACTTTAAGTTTTGACAAAAATTTCACACAAACCGAAATATCAGAATTATTTAAATCAGTGGAATGGGAATCGGCAAATTTTCCGGAAAAGCTCTTCAATTCCCTTAAAAAAAGTGAAACTGTTATTACACTTCATGAAAACGGAAGACTTACAGGACTTATGAGTGCAGTTTCAGACGGCGGAATGAACGTTTACTTTCCTTATCTGCTGATTGATCCCAAATATCAGGGAAAAGGATTCGGAAAAATGCTGACTGAAAAAATGCTTCAAAGATACAGTAATTTTTACAGAAAAATACTAATATGCAGCAATGAAAAAATTCCTTTTTATGAAAAATGCGGAATGACTCCATACACCGACCAGTGCCCTATGATGAAAATCGACTGAAAGCTGTGTCATTTTCCCGCTAAAATCATAGTATGTAGTGTAAAACACAACTACCGGAGGGAAACAATGAGTATACAGACATATTTTCTCGGCGGTGTATCACCGTCAGGCTTCAGATCAAAATTTATTAATCAGATAAAAAAACCGGGATTTTATACCTACATATTAAAAGGTGGTCCCGGAACAGGAAAATCAACTCTCATGAAAAAAGCGGCGGAAGCCCTAAGCCATGACCGCCTTTCTATATTTTACTGCTCATCGGATACAAGCTCCCTTGACGCTGTAATAGACGAGGATAAAAAAATCATCATCGTTGACGGAACGGCTCCCCATGTTTTCGAGGCAATTTATCCCGGAGCGTCACAGGAAGTTATTAATTTAGGCGAATACTGGAACGGCGATAAGCTCAAAGCAAGCGGTGATGCAATAAGATACTGTTCTGACGAAAACAGCCGTTATCATAAAAGAACACGCTGCTGTATTGAAGCCTCTTCAGCTGTAAATTCTGATATTTACAGCATAGCGGAAGAATCCTTGAACCGAAAAAAGCTTGATTCTTATACTGAAAGACTGCTGAAAAAGCTTATCCCTAAATCAAAAGAGAAAAAGAACGGTAAAATTGAATTTCGTCAGCTTTCTGCCTTTACCGCTGATCATTATATGACTATGCCTGTTGCGGGAGATTATTCCGTTTACTTTGTAAAAGACGATCTTTTCGCCGGAAGCGATGTTTTCCTGAAAAAGCTTACAGATTCCTTTACCTCTTCCGGATACGATGTAATAGTAAGCGAATTTAACATACTTCCCATTCCTTCATTTGAGCATATTATTGTACCTGAACTCGGCTTAGTATTCCTCAGCGGAAACTTTTTCAACAAGCTTGAACCCGGAACTGCCGGAATAATAAATTTCTCCAGATTCTACGAAAAGGAAAAGCTTTCTGAAAAGAAACAGCGCATATCCTTTGACAAAAAAGCTTCTCTCGAGCTTTCTGCCGAAGCGGCGCTTTCTCTGCGCACGGCTCTGAGAATCCATGATGAACTTGAAAAATTTTATATTGACGCTATTGATTTCAAAAAGCTTAATTCCATGACAGACCGCTTTATTAAAAGTTTATGAAAATATAAAAAGCAGCCCATATTGATATGCACCCCAAAAGTTAGACACTTTTGGAGGTGCATTTTTTATGAAAAAAAAGGGAAGTAAAAACAAAAAATATAGTGCAGAATTCAAAATATCTGTTATAATAGATATGCGAGAACATCATT
>Ga0209064_1001700_pt1 | contig 31214 bp, 27 predicted proteins | sample Inofromicrocosms_FD_187498 | JGI IMG/M metagenome (GOLD analysis project Ga0209064, IMG submission 187498) | Mouse cecum microbial communities from Vienna, Austria - Inoculum for glucosamine and mucus D2O microcosms (SPAdes) (version 2) | ecosystem: Host-associated > Mammals > Digestive system >... | reverse complement strand
ACCTCCTCGGATGTGTTTTCTTTTTCGCTTCCTCAAGTTCTTCTCTGATTATTTCAAATTGCTCTCTCGTTATATCACTTGGATATGCTTTCCTCATTTTTTTCACCGCCTGTTTTCTTTATATTATACTCCTTTTTATTGATAATGTAAAGATACTAAACAGGCTCTTACAGAGAATGGTGCGACAACGGCGAATGGCACGGTATTGACGATATTGGATTGGCTCTTGAGGAAACTGCGGACAATATACAAATTTCCATTGACAGAAAAATTTCCGAGAAAAAAGCAGAGCCTATTCCCGAACAGAAGCAGGCGGTCAAGCCGAAAAATAAATCAAGGTAATTTGCAATTACAAAATTTCAATTATATTTTGACCGCCGTATAAAAAACGTGAAATGTGTATTATTTTATTTGTTTCATCAATCAAATAAAAAATTATATATTTTGAAATTACAGCGTAGTGATAACTCTTTTCGGAAACTATTTCATCGTGATATAAAGGGTAAATATATGGGTTTTCCGCAATTTTTGATATGGCATTTTCCGCATTTTTTAGAAGACGCTCGGCGGCAGCGGGATTATACAATTTGTGAGAAATATAGTCAATAACCGAACCAACGTCGTTTTCAAAGCTTTCGGTAATATCAAGACTGTAATTCATATCTGCGCTCTCAATCTGTCGAAAACTTCATTGGCGGGACGTACCCTGCCCTCTCGAACGTCAGCTTCGGCTTCTTCTAATTTTCGGTAAAGCTCTTCTTTAGTGCGTACCGTTACGCGTTCGGGTGCGGGGAGCTTGACCTCAAACGGCAGACCGCCTGTGAGGTTTACCTGACAAAGAAACATATTGACCGCTTCGGAAATTGAAATGCCGAGCAATTCAAGAGTTTCTTCCGCATTTTCTTTAACCGTTTCATTTACACGGATATGCAAGGTTTCGGTTTTTGCCATAAATATCACGTTCCTTTCATTATTATAATTACATTGTATCACGTTTTTTATACAATGTCAATACATTTTTACAATTAGGAGGTAAAATTATGCCAAACAAAAAAGAATATACTCCCGAAGAAATCAGGGAATACAACGAGCGCAAGCAGGCTGAAATCGACGAAATGATACAGCGTATCGACGAGGGCGTGAATGCGGTTTTTGAATCGGAGAAGTACAAGGAGTACCTTAAATTTGCTTCTAAATTTACCGACTATTCCGCGCGGAACACTATGCTGATAAATCTGCAAAGACCCGACGCTACGTTGGTTGCGGCATACGGAAAATGGAAACAGCTTGGTCGTCAGGTGGAAAAAGGCGAGACGGGAATTTCAATTCTCGCGCCCGTGACGTACAAAACAAATAACGTTCTGGAGGTTGAGCGTCCCGCGGTTGACGAGTTCGGAAATCAGCTTTACAACGACGACGGTACGGAAAAAATCGAAACCGTTGAAAAGCCTTTGGAGGGACTTGCTTTTAAAAAGGTGTACGTTTTTGACGTTTCCCAAACGTCGGGAAAGGAAATTCCCAATCCCGTCGGCGAGCTTACGGGTGACATTGACGCAAGCCGCAAGGAGGCTGTTTTTGCGGCTCTGAAAAAGGTTGCGGACGCGGAATTTGAGTTCAAGGACATACAGGGCGGCGCAAAGGGCTACTACAGCGCGGCAAAAAATCTTATCGTCATAAAAACGGGAATGAGCGACGCGCAGACCCTTAAAACCGCTTTTCACGAAACGGCGCACAATCTTCTCCACGACCCTAAGAAAAAAATCGTTACCGCAAAATCTCCCAGAAACGAAAAGGAGGTGCAGGCTGAATCCGTTGCCTTTATGGTTGCGGAGAAATTCGGACTGGACACTTCCGAGTACAGTTTTCCGTACATAGCGTCTTGGAGCGAGGGCAAGCAGCTTGAACAGCTTAAAAATTCCTTGCAGGAAATTCAGGCGGCGGCTAAAAAAATATCCGACAAGATTGAATCGGAGCTTTTGAAAATGCAGAAAAGACATCTTTCGATTGACGAGAAATTAGCAGATACGGAATTAAATAATATTCAAAAAGCGGAATTTTTAATTGAGGACTGTTCCGACAGGGGCGTAATTTTTTCGCGGGAGGATACCGAAAAAATCCTTGATTTTGCGAAAAATACGGAGGATATTTACGAAATCGCGCAGCTTGTTTCTGATATGGAAATTATCCAAAAACAGCGTGACAGCTATGGTTATGACTTCACAAATATGACCCCTATCGACACCAAAGAAGCTGCATTATCGGCGTTTGACAAGGGTGAAGCTGTCTATCTTTTGTACCCCGACAACACCGAGGGACTTGCGGAAAACCGTTCCGATATTGAAAATTTTGACGGATATTTCGGCATAGAAAAAGAGGAAAAATTAAATGAAATTCGGGAGCAGAACAGCGAATTAATTCCCGTATCAAAGGCGGTTGCATTGGATATGTACGACAAGGAACTGGACGTTTTTATCGACGGCGTTCCTGCACAAAGCCGTGAGGAAATCGAGAATGCTCCCGACGATAAAAAGCTGTATCTTTCGGAATATCAGTACGCGGCGCAGCTCGATTTTGAAAATCCAAAAGTCACAAATACCGCGCCCGTTCCCGAAAAAAATATTATCGGCAACACGCCTTACCGCGAGCTTGGGGACAAGTCGGAATTGCAGTATTATAAAAATCTGAAAAACCGTCACGCCGAAAATATCGCCGCGCAGCTTAATGCTGACGGAATTAAATTCAGCGGTTTGAAAAAAGAATGGACTACCACTATCACCATAAACAAGGCGGATATTCACGCTTATGAAGCCGCTGTCGAAAAGGTCAAGGCGGGGTATGATAAGGCAAAAAATGCTGCCGAAATTCCCGATAATAATTCTCAAAACAATAATTATGAAAAGCCCGCAAAGCCTGTTCAGCAGGACGTTTCAAAGGATAAAACCGACATCGGAAATACCCCTTATGAATCAATGGGCGACAAGTCGGAATTGCAGGTGTACAGAAATTTAAAAGCCCGTCACGCTGAAAATATTGCCGCACAATTAAATGCGGACGACGTAAAATTCAGCGGCGTAAAAATGGGTACGGTGGCGGCGATCGCCGTTAAAAAATCGGACGTTTCTAAATATGAAGCTGCTATTGAAAAGGTCAAAGCAAGCTACAAAAAGACGGAAACGCCGACAGCAAAGCCTTTGTCTGTAACGGCGGAGATTGACAAGGCGATTTCGGATAATAACTACGAATTATATCATTACGATTTGAAAAAAGCAGCCTACACGGTCATAGAAAAGTGCGGTATTGAACGTACCTCAAAAATTCTTGCGGACTACATAAATTCCCGCGGTTATGACGGTCGTATTTCTTCACAAAACAAGGCTTGGGCGAAAAATTTTGAACCGTCTACAGACCGTTACGGTCCTGTTTTCAAGACGCACCCGACGGTGCTTGACGGGTTTATTGACAGCTCTCGCGATAGAATAAAATCCCTTGAAATTAAGTCCCTGTCGCCTTTGTATAATGATAAATTTTTGTATTCCTCGGAGCGTGTGGAGCTTCGTGACGATTACCGCGGCATACCCGAAACCAATTACTATATGTCCTCAGCAAACGAGTATTTTGTGGACGGAATCGGTTGGCTTGATAATTCCGCATACGACCGCGAGCAGAAAATGTCGGGACTTTCCGCAAAGGATTTTTATGCAAAGGTCGCGCAGATAAACGCGGATTACATTGATGTATCGGGGAAAATCGGTCAGATTGACGTGTCAAAGTCGGACTATGATTTGCTTACCGAAAAGACCTATTCTCCCGAAAATGCCGAGAAGCTTGAAGCGGCGAAAGCGGCTTTGCAGGAGCGAAAAAACGAGGCGGGAAATACCGAGAAGCCTGTTGAATATTACGCCGTTCGTCAGACCAACGACCACAAATTTGCGGTCTGCACAATAAGCGCGGACGGGCTTGTGACTCCCGTAAAACCGAACCTTGGGACGGTTGCCGAAGCTAAAAAAGCAATGCTTGAATTATTTGAAAAAAAGAAAAATTCTGTTAGATGTGAATTTATTCACCCGCAGACTTTGGACGAAAAATCGGCGGAGCTTTACAAAAATATGCCGCGGGAAACTCCTGACGTTACCTACCGTATTCAGATAAATCCTCGAAAAAATGCCGCTGCGGACAACACACATTTTTTGCATGAGTACATAAAAAATCCCGACGATACCTACAAGGTCGGGGAGGTGATTTGCAAGGGCGATTTTGAAAAATGTAATGCTGCTCTTGCGGATATTCTGAAAAACGGCATTGAACGTTCGCAGGAAAAAAGTGCGGATAAACCCGACTTTGAAATTTATCAGCTTAAAAAGTCCGACGATAATATTTACATACGCTTTGAATCGCTTGAACGTCTTGCGGAGCTTGGGCAGAAGCCCGATTTTTTAAGATATGACAAGATTTATGAGGGAGATTTGTCGGCGGTAAACGTCCGCGGGGATACTGTCGGCGATAAGCTGGAGGCGGTGTTTGTTAGGTTTAACCTTAACCGTCCCGAAGATTTTAAGGGGCATTCGCTTAGTGTTTCGGACGTTGTTGTTATGGCTGACAAGGCATACTATGTGGACACGGTTGGCTTTCAGCCGCTTAAAGAGTTTAAGCCTATCGAAAAAAATATTTCGCAGGAAAGGGCGGAGGACGCTCCCGAACAGGAGAAGCAGAAGCCGTCCAAAAAGCCTAAATTGTGAATGGAGGACGATAATGAGTACACTTATGGTTGAGGAGAGGTCGCTTTTGAAAGCTCTCGGCTGCAAAGATAAGGCGCAGGCGGTTTCCGTTCTTAATGATATGCTGCCGCTTCTGCCTGTCAGATCGGAGATGTTCAGGACGGCGTTAAGGCTCTCTTACAAGCTGAAAAATCTTAATGTTGATTATGAAACGGAAATTTTTATTAAATAGTTTAAAGTGCATTTTAAAATAGCTTTGATTTGGCTGCCGTGTACTTACGGCAGCCAAAAATAAAAATCTTTCGCAAAATTCGGGATTTTGCGAAAGATTTTACAACTTAAAAACAAGTGTATATAATATGAATATAATCATTTTAGCACTTTTTTTCTCGTATGTCAATACACAAAATCTTACAATTTTTGATAAATCGGCTGTTTTTCTTAAACAATATAGACAAAATATTGCCGAAATATTGTTAATAAAACTATTATATGTGACAACCATTGTCGTTTGGGGTACGAAAAAATAACTTATACCGTCAGAATTATGGTATGAAACGGAGGAAAATATGGCAAGAAGAGGCGAAAACATCTATAAACGCAAGGACGGACGCTGGGAAGGGCGGTACAAAAACGGCTTCAAAGCTGACGGAAAGACGCGTTATTCATCTGTATACGGGGCAAGCTACTCTGAAGTAAAGGCTGTACTTACGGCAAAACGCGCGGAGCAGAAATCAGATTGTCTAAAATGCAATTTTACATTCAAGGAGCTGTCTGACCTGTGGCTTGACAGCATTGCAAACAGTGTCAAAGAGTCTACATATTCAAATTACTTAATGAAGCTTGAAAAACATATTATACCGTGCTTTGGGGCAATTCGGTACGAGAAGCTGACAGTAAAAATTTTTAATGATTTTATTGCGGACAAGCTATCGGCGGGACTGTCGGCGCGGTACGTTTCCGATATTTGCAGGGTAATAAAATCCATAACGAAATTTGCCCGTCAGAAGCTTGGATATTCCGATAAGGCTGAACTTTTAAGTTTGCCGAAATGTGAGAAAAAAGAGCGTGAAATGCTAACGGCGGCGCAGCAGAATTTGCTGACAAATTATTTGACTGACAGCACTTCGCCCTCAAATTTGGGCATATTTATTTCCGCTGTTACGGGTATGCGTATCGGGGAATTATGCGCATTAAAATGGTCGGATATTGATTTGGAAAAACGAATTATTACCGTCAATAAAACAATGCAGAGAATTAAAAATATCGGCGGAAAAACGGCTACGAAAATCGTTATTACTTCGCCTAAAAGTAAAACGTCCGCAAGGGAAATTCCCGTTCCGGACGTTTTGTATTCATATCTTGCAGCTATGCGTAAAAATAATGACTGCTATGTTCTGACGGGCGAAAAAGCTTTTGCCGAACCCCGCACAATGCAGTACCGATTTACATCAGTACTCAAAAAATTAGGCTTGCCGCAAGTGAATTTCCACGCGCTGCGGCATATGTTTGCTACAAAATGCGTTGATATCGGCGTTGACGTAAAAACGCTTTCCGAGATACTTGGGCACTGCTCCGTAGAGCTTACGCTGAACCGTTATGTTCATTCCTCGATCGAGAGAAAAAGAAATTGTATGAAGCTGTTTTCGGACAAGCTTGTATCTCAAAACGAAATTAAACCGTCAGCCTGTATATCATAAATTTTTAACGCAAAGGAAGTAATTTTATGCTTGTAAAATCGGAATGTAAGCTGTCTGAGCAGATAACAAAAAAGGTCGTAGAAATGTATATTACCTACGAAAAAGAGAGATTTACATACCGTGATACAAAACGGAAACGAAAAAAATACCGAATAAAAGCGATAAAAAATCGGCAAGGAAAAATGGCTTTTTTAAGTTTACTTTTCAATGTTTTGAAGTACCGTATTGCAATGCCCGTGAGTGAGGTAATGGTTTTCAGAACTCTGTCCTGCCGTGACGCAAGAAGCTATGTTACGGGATTTTATGTTTGTCCGAGGTGTAAAATTACTCTTGAACGCGAGTATATGAGTTACTGCGACCGCTGCGGTCAGCGGCTTGACTGGAGAAAATGTATGAACGCCAAAATAATTTATCCCGAAAATGAAAGATAAAAATTTTTTTACCGTCAGTTTTGTTGTCAAAATAAATTGTTTTTTGCGGTAATTTCGGCGGTTCGGTACGGGTAATCGCAAAATCCCGAATTTTGCGAAAGAAGTTTTTAATTGATTGCAAAATAAAATTACGGAAATCGCGTATATATCGGAGGAAATGTGCAATGCCGAAAAAAACGAAAAAGAGCGTGAACGCTGTACTTTATGCGGCAAAATAACCGAATATACAAAAGATACGCCGATTTCGGAACGTTTCGGCTACATTGAGGGCGGCGGACAGCTGTGTAAAGATTGCTATTATGAATTGTATGTAAAGAATAAAACTGAATGTATGAAGTTTGTGGAAAGCTGAAAAGGAGGAGTCTTTGTGAGCATAGAACTGTTTGAACACAATAAAACAGCATACGAATCGGCTGTAGCTATGCTTGCGGAAACAGGCAAAGCTGCTGTTATCCACCCTACGGGAACCGGCAAGTCCTTTATAGGCTTCAAATTGTGTGAGGATAATTCTGATAAAACAGTTTGTTGGCTTTCACCAAGCAGCTATATTTTCAGAACGCAGATCGAAAATCTCCAAAAAACGGGAGTGACCGTTCCTCAGAATATTAAATTTTATACTTATCAGAAACTGACGCTGCTCAGTGACGAAGAAATAGACGCAATACAGCCGGATATCTTCCTGTACGATGAATATCATAGGCTCGGTGCTCAAGTATGGCAGCTTGCGGTTAATAAGCTGATTGCTCGGTATCCAAATGTGCCTATGTTGGGACTTTCTGCCACAAACGTGCGGTATCTTGACAACCAGCGGGATATGGCGGAGGAACTTTTTGACGGAAATATTGCATCCGAAATGACTTTGGGTGAGGCTATTGTCCGCGGAATTTTAAAAGCACCTCTGTACATTTCCACGGTTTTTTCTTACCAAAAAGAACTTGAAAAATACGAAAGAATGGCTAAAATGCCTAAGTTTAAGGCGGTACGCGATACAGCGGAAAAGTACCTTGAAGAGCTGCGCCGTACCATTGAAAAGGCTGACGGTTTAGACATCATCTTTGAAAAATATATGCCCGACAAGCATGGCAAGTATGTTGTTTTCTGCGCAAACAAAGAGCATTTGGACGAAATGCTTTCACACGTTTCCGAATGGTTTTCTAAAGTTGACAAGAATCCAAAGGTGTACAAGGTGTACAGCGACAATCCCGAATCGAGCGGAGAATTTGCGGAATTTAAGGCAGATAAGAGCGAAAATCTTAAACTGCTGTTCTGCATTGATATGCTTAACGAGGGCGTTCATCTGGACGATATCGATGGTGTAATCCTGTTCCGTCCAACGGTTTCGCCGACTGTCTACAAGCAGCAGATTGGGCGCGCTTTGACTGCGGGGAAAAGCGGTACTCCGGTGATTTTCGATATTATCAATAACTTCCAAAATCTCTACAGCATGGGCGCGATCGAACAGGAAATGGCGTGTGCAATTTCGTACTACAATTCGCTTGGCGAAAGTGAAAAAATTACTGTTGACAAATTTGAAATAATCGGCATTGTCAAGGACTGCGTGGAGCTTTTCGACAAGCTTAATGAGACTTTTACAGCAGGATGGGACGAGATGTACCGTTGTGCCTGTGAATATAAGTCGGCGTACGGAAACCTCGAAGTTCCGAGAAGATACAAGACAGCAAGCGGTTTGTCATTGGGCAACTGGCTTGATACGCAAAGGGGCGTCCGCAGCGGAAAGATAAACGGTATTCTTACCGAAGAACGGATAGAAAAGCTTGACAAGCTTGGTATGCGGTGGGAAAGTATGTCCGATATGAGCTGGGACAAAAATTATGCCGCCGCGGTTGAGTACGCAAAAAAATACGGCGTTTTAAATCCAAAGGCGGTTTATGTTACCGAGGACGGCATTAGGCTTGGTTCTTGGGTATCGAATATTCGGACGTACAGAAAATGCGGTATTCAAAGGAATTATCTGACGGAAGAACGCATTGAAGAACTTGATAAAATAGGTATGGTTTGGGACGCTCCCAACTATTTCTTTGAAAAAAATTATGCGGCTTTGCTGGAGTATTTTCATACCTACGGCGACCTTGACGTACCGGCGGATTATGTTTCTCCCGACGGAATAAAATTAGGCAGCCGAATAAGAAATCTGTGCAGAGCTAAACAGCTTGGAAACCTTAATGAAAACCAAATTGAACGTCTTGATGAAATAGGTATGCTGTGGGACGACAAATTTACAAGAGCTTGGGAAAACGGATTTGAACACGCAAAAGCGTATTTTGTTCAAAATGGAAATCTTGATGTACCAACAATGTTTGTTTGTGAGGACGGTTTTAAGCTTGGCTTTTGGATCGCAAATCACAGGGAAAAAAGCGGTACTCGGATAACAGATGAACGCAGGGAACGGCTGAATTCCATAGGTATGATATGGGCTAAACCCACAGCCGATGAACTGTGGGATAAACTTTTTGAAATTGCAAAGGCGTATTATGAAAAGCACGGAAATCTTGATATGCCTAACGATTTTAAGGTGGACGGAACTTGGATAGCAAAATGGCTAAATGAACAAAAGCATATTTATCATGGCAGACGGAATGGAAAATCTCTTACCGATGAGCAGATAAAAAAGCTTGAAAGTATCGGTATGCAGTGGCGTGACAGAAAGGAAATTATTTGGCTGTCGCGGTATGAATTGCTGAAAAAATATGCCGAGGAATACGGTGCTGCCGATGTTCCGACCGACTATATTATTGACGGCTTTAAGCTTGGAATGTGGCGGCAAAGACAGAGTAATTTCTATAAAAAAGGTATGCTTACGTCCGAGCAGATGGAGCTTTTGTGGGAAATCGGTATGTGCTTTGACACATTGACATTCGATGAAATTTGGGACAGAAATTACAATGCCGCATTAAAATGGTATAGTGAAAACGGTAATTTAAATGTTCCGAAAGATTACAAAACAGAAAGCGGGATTTTCCTTAATTCGTGGCTGCAAAAACAAAAATACGACTATAAAAGCGGTAAGTTATCGGAGAAAAAAGCTGAAAAACTGCGGCGGATAGGTATGAACTTTGAAAATAAAAAAGAAGCAGTTTGGTTTGAAAATTATAACTTTGCTGTTGATTATTACAAGCTTCACGGTAACCTTGACGTACCTGCATTATATAGACTTGAAAACGGTTTTGTCCTTGGAGATTGGGTCGCCAGACAGAGGAAAAACAAATCGAAGTTGTCCGATGAACAGGTAAAGGCTCTCGATTCAATTGGTATGGTTTGGTATGCTCGTTCCGAAAAGCAGTGGGAACAAGGTTTTGAACACCTTGTTCAGTACAAAAATAAGTACGGTACAGCAAAACCGGGTGCAGCGTACAGAGCCGAGGACGGATATACTCTCGGACGTTGGCTCGGCAGGCAGAAAAAGAATTATATTGACGGTGAATTAAATAGAGAACAGATTGAAAAGCTTACTCAAATAGGTGTGGAATTATAAAAGAAGATTGTGTGGGAAGAAAATGGACAAGCATATGAAAAATGAAATAATTATGCGGCTGCTTAAAGCGATTTCTATTGTTGGAAATACCGCGCTCTTTATGCTGTATTTTTATTTGTCAAGCCCGACTTTACGGCAAGTAGACAAGCATTTAACGCCGTATATTTTATTTACGTTAATATTTTTTGTTGCCGATATTTGGCTTGTACGCGTCTATAATTCCTTTGAAATAGGCGGAAGAAAGGTCTATGAGCTGATTTATTCGCTTACTCTTTCAAGTGTTGTCGCATCGGGAATTATGTATATTGTTCAGGCGGCTTTTCTGCACAAAATACCGAATTTGTTAATGTTCTTGGGAGTATTTATAGCCGAATTTGTTTGGAATACCCTGTGGGTACTGGCAGCGCATAAAATTTATTTTAAGCTGTACAAGGCAAAGAAAACGGTGGTGATTTACCGCTTGAAAAACGACCTTGACAAGCTGTCGGAAATAAGCTCTCTTTCAAATAAATTTGAGATTATAAGATATATTGAAAATCCTACCGAGATACATTCACTGATTGAAGAAATAGGCGATTGCGAGGCTGTATTCATTGCGGGAGTTTCGGCAACCTTGAGAAACGGGATTATCAAATATTGCGTTGAAAAAAATATTCCCGCGTACATAGAACCGAAAATCGGCGATATTCTTATGTCCGGAGCAAAGCATATGCAGATGTTCAGCGTACCGATTTTAAGGGTAAGACACGCCGTTCCCGATCCGTTTTATCTTTTTATAAAAAGAATGCTTGATATTGTTTTTTCGCTTATCGGAATTATTGTTACAAGTCCGATAATGCTTGTTATGGCAATCGCAATTAAAGCCTATGACGGAGGTCACGTATTTTATAGGCAGACGCGGCTTACTAAGGATGGAAAGGAATTTCAGCTTATAAAGTTCCGTACAATGCGTGTGGACGCGGAAAAGGACGGTGTCGCGCGGCTTGCCTCCGAAGATGATGACAGAATTTTACCGGTCATGCGTGCAGCTCGAAAGCTGAGGTTTGACGAATTTGGGAATTTTTTTTGTATTCTGTCAGGTGCTATGACGATAGTCGGTCCCCGTCCCGAACGTCCCGAAATTGCAAAGCAGTATGAGGAAACTTTGCCTGCGTTTGCGTTAAGATTGCAAGTTAAGGCAGGACTTACGGGATACGCGCAGATTTATGGAAAGTACAATACAGAGCCTTACGATAAGCTGCAAATGGATTTGATGTACATAAACGATATGTCGCTGAGCTGCGACATTGGGCTGATGTTTGCTACGGTCAAAATTCTGTTTATGCCCGAAAGTACCGAGGGCATAAAGAAGGGGCAGGTTACGGCAAGCAAGGACAGCGTTGATACAGTCAAGGAATTAGCGGCTGTAAGCGAAGAAAAATAAACAATACGAATGGAGGACAATAAATGCAGGACAGTCAATTTGGATTGATAAGCATAATTATGGCTGCCTATAATGCCGAGCGCACTATCGGTCAGGCAGTGACCTCCGTTTTAAATCAAACCTATGAAAATTTTGAATTGCTGATAATTGATGATTGCTCTACGGACAGTACTTTGTCTGTTGCTGAAAAATTTAGTAAGAAGGACGAAAGAGTTAGGATTATACGTAACTCACAGAACAGCGGTGTTTCCTATACTCGCAAGCATGGACTTGAGGAAGCAAGAGGAGAATGGATAGCCGTTCTTGACAGTGATGACGCTTGGACAACTGATAAGTTGGAAAAACAGATACTCTTGCAATTGGAAACAAGCGGAGATTTATTGTACACAGGTTCGGCATTTATGGATCATGACGGGAAGTCGATAAACTGGTATCTTCATGCGCCGCAGAAAATAGAGTACAAACAGTTGTTAAAACAAAATCTTATTTCAAATTCCTCGTCATTGGTACGGAAAGAATTGTATGAAAAATATTTTGTTTCAGACGATTGTATGCATGAGGATTTTGCGGTTTGGCTTGGAATTTTAAAAAGCGGAAAATCCGCATACGGAGTGGATGAACCTCTTCTGATATACCGTCTGTCAAAAAAATCAAAGTCGGGAAATAAGCTTAAAGCCGCAAAAATGAACTGGAATACATACCGATATATGGGGCTTAACATTTTTTCCGCTTTCTATTATGAATGTTGGTATATTGTCAAAGGTCTGCTTAAATACAGAAATTTAAAATAAAATCATATAAAAAGCAGAGAAGTTTGGAAAGGAATATTTATAAAATGGAAAAAATTGATTTTGTTATTATATGGGTTGACGGAAACGATTCTGAATGGCAAAAAGAAAGAAATAAATATAAAGCCGGAAATAATACCGACAATCGTGTTCAACGCTTTAGAGATTGGGATAATCTTATGTATTGGTTCAGAGGAGTTGAAAAATTTGCTCCATGGGTAAACAAAATACATTTTGTTACATGGGGCCATCTACCAAAATGGCTTAATATCGACCATCCAAAGCTTAATTTTGTCAGGCATTCCGATTATATACCTGAAAAATATTTGCCGACATTTAGTTCGCATCCTATTGAGTTAAATATTCACAAAATTAAAGGGCTTTCAGAAAATTTTGTTTACTTTAACGATGATATGTTTATTATTGCTCCAGTAAGAGAAGAAATCTTCTTTAAAGATAATTTGCCTTGCGACAGCGCGGTTTTAAACGTTCATTGCTATTCTATAAATGCTGGATTTCATTTCAGTGTATATAGAGATATAGGAATTATAAATAAATATTTTAATATGAAAGATGTAATAAAGGCAAACCCGTTTCAGTGGTTTAATTTGAAATACGGAAAGGAATTGCTCAGAACTATGGCGTTGCTTCCATGCCCAAGATTTCCCGGAATGTGGCAGCATCATCTTCCTTCATCATTTAAAAAATCAGTATTTGACGAACTTTGGAATTTGGAATATGCAGAACTTGATGAAACATGCCTTCATAAGTTTCGATATGTACTTGATTATAATCAATGGCTTTTCAGGGAATGGCAAATTGCAAAAGGCGAATTTTATCCGAGAAAATCCAATATAGGAAAAAGCTTTATTTTAGGTGATATTGACGATGTAAATAATGTATGCAAATATATTTCCAAACAAAAAGGAAAAATGATTTGTATAAATGATGGTGAAATGACGGATAGTGAATTTGAGAAGAACAAAAAATTGGTTAAAGATGCATTTGAAAAGATATTGCCCGACAAATCCGAATTTGAACTTTAGTATTATAAAAGGAATTATTAAAAATGAATAAAGTAAAAGTGCTTGAAATAGGACCATCTAATTTTGGAAAAGGTGGATTATCATCAATTGCTTGGAATTGGTATGTAAACTTTAACCATTCTAAATTGCAGGTTCATTTTTTAGCCTGTGCCAAGCCTGATAATAAGTATATTAATTTAATAGAAAAAAATGAGGATGTTTTTTATTGTATTGGTAGCAAAAATTTTTTAGTGCGACAGTTAAAAAAGTTTTTTATCACGAAAAAAATTGCAAAATCAAACAAATATGATTGTATACATATTCATGCAAGCGATGCTTTTGAAGCGTTTGTTTATTATTTATCGGTTAAAAAATTTTGTGATAATATAATTATTCATTCTCACAGTACAGGCATAGTATGGGATTCTCCCATAAAAGCAAGCATAAAGTATATTTTTCATAAGATATGTCGTCGTCTGCTTATCGGGAGAAAAATAGTGCGACTTGCCTGTTCCGACAAAGCCGGCAAATGGATGTATCCGGAAAAGTATGAATTTACAATTATTAACAACGGGATTGAAACATCAAAATTTATTTATAATAATCACATTCGGAAAGAAAAACGTAATGAGCTTGGTGTTGAAAACAAATTTGTTGTAGGGCATATTGGTAAATTTAATTATGTGAAAAATCATATTTTTTTGATAGATATATTTAATGAAATTCATAAAAAGAATACGAATGCTATTTTGCTTCTTATTGGAGAGGGAGAGTTAGAAAATCAAATCAAAGATAAAGTTCATAATTTAGGTCTTGATAAGGCAATTATTTTTTATGGAACAACCCCAAATGCCAATGAGTTTTATCAAGCTATGGATTGTTTTGTTTTGCCCTCACACTTTGAAGGTATGCCGTTAGTATTGATTGAAGCACAAGCGGCTGCACTTAAGTGCATGTGTTCGGACACAATAACACTTGAAGCAGGGATTACTGATTTACTTGAGTATATGTCATTATCGTCTGATCCTAAAAAATGGGCCGAAAAAATATTAACGTATGCAAACTACGATCGTAAGGATATGTCAAATGAGATAAAAGAATCAGGATTTGATATTAAGTATTCTGCTAAACAGTTGGAGGATATATATTGCTCTTGAGCGGTCAAATTTTAATATTTTATTTTTAACGGAGAGGTGTAAATTGAATTTATCCGGATTTGCGAAAATATATATAATTATTTTTATATTATGTATAACAGTAAGTTCTCTTTTTAATAAAAAAATATTTTTAACTAAAAAACAAATTATTGTTTTTGAAATGTTTTTTATTTTATCTCTTGCATTGTTGGCATATAACATGAATCCACCGACAACTTGGGATATAACATATCACTTCATGTACATAAATCAAATAAGAACATCAGAAATATCTTTTATAGAATTTCTATTTCAAAATAGTTCTTATGTCGGAGGAGCTGAATATTCAAACTTACTTTTTTTTAATATTTTACGATATTGTGTTGCACGCATAACCGAAAATAATTATTTACTTCCATCTGTATGTGTTATTATTGACTATAGTATTTTAGGATACATTGCTATAGACTGGTTATCATATATGAACGGAAAATACAGATTTAATATTTTAACATTACTTTTAAATTTTACATTAATGCCTTATATTCATGCGGTATCAGGTATGAGAAATGCACTTTCCACCAGTATTGCAGGTCTGGCAGTGTATCTATATTTGTACAAAAACAAACATATTGCTGTATTAATTATTCTTATTTTTATTGCTGTAACGATTCACCCCGCTGCAATAATCGTTGTACCGTTTGTTCTTTTGGCAAAATTAAAAATAGGATCTTTGGAATTTATTATTGTATTTATAATTTCTGCATTGATAAAACCGTTAGCAGAAATTTTATCAATTTTACCGATAAGGTATATTGCTGCTATTGGACAAAAATATTTAAAATATACATCCGAAGCACAATATAGAGCATCAAAAACCCCTTTATATGGAGTTTTGATGATTATTGCAATTTTTTTACTTATCTATTTTATTTTATATAGACGATTTAATATGGATGATAATCACTCAAATAAAAAGATAATATATAATTTTCTCGCAATATATATGATATATATATTGGGGAATATAGGAAACTATGATATGGTTTTGCGTCCCGCATATCTATTGGGAGTTCTTGCTCCTGTGCTTGGTTCTTTTCTTTCGGATAAAAATATCTGGTCTAACCAAGAAATGAGCGTAAGAGCGGAGAATATTGTTAGTTTTGGGGCGACAGTAGCTAGTTTAATCATATGCCTCATTGTAAACTATAGTTATTTTATTTCTTTGCAAAATGTTTTATAGTAACAAATATTTAATTTTCATAGCTAATGGCGGTGAAGGTATTGTCAGACATTAAAAATTTTTCAAGAGAGGCAAATTTTGAATTGCTCAGAGTAATTGCAATGATAATGGTGACAATGCTTCATACTTTAGGTCATGGCGGGGTATTGGAAGCATACGAGTTTGGCTCTGCCAGATATATAGCTATGTGGTTTATAGAAACCTTATCATATGTTTCTGTAAATTTGTTTGTACTTATCACAGGTTATTTTATGGTAAATTCAAATTTTAAAATTTCAAGAATTATTAAGCTTTCGGTTCAGGTAGAGTTTTATTCATTGATATGCTTAATAATTGCTAAGTTTGTACTTAAACAAGAAATAAATATTGAAGATATTGTCAGTGCGTTATTCCCTTTAACGGGCGGAATATATTGGTTTGCCAGCGCATATGCAGTGCTCATTGCCTTGTCGCCGCTGTTAAACAAATTTATACACTCGATGAGCAAAAATGAACATTTTTTAGCGTGTATTTCACTTTGTACAATTTTTTGCGTTATTCCCACTTTTTTATTTTGGAGTCGTGGTATTCTTTCAAGTGGAAGCGACTTTGCGTGGTTTATAGTATTGTATATTTCGGCAGCATACATTAAGCTGTACAGTGAAGATACGCTGTATCTTAATTGCAAAAGGAAAAGTTATTTTATAATATACATTATTTTATGCTCTTTATGTGTATTGTCAAGGCTTTTTATAGGGCAAATATGCAAAATTACATTTGGTACAATAAAAGGTTCGGGTTTATTCTATTCATATAACAGTATACTTATTTTTGTTGCTTCAGTGTGTTTATTTATGTTTTTCAGGACACTTGAAATAAAAAATAATAAAATTATATCAAAAATAGCTGTAGGATTAGGGAGCGTTTGCTTCGGAGCATATCTCTGTTCCGATAATCCGTTTTTGAGAAAGCCTTTATGGGATTTTGTAAATCTGCCTCAAATGGCAAAAAATGTAAATCGGGGGGGTACAGTATTACTTATTGCAGTTGTACTTATAATATTTCTTATTGGCTGTATTATTGAATGGATAAGAGTTCGCATTTTTAAAGCTCTTAGAATATATAAATTATTAAATAAATTTGATATTTTTACAGAAAAAATTGTCGATAAGATAAAGATGTTTTCACGTGATATGATGTAATTATAAATTTGAAAGGAGCGGTATGTCCAAAACATACCAAAATAAAGATGAAGGGAATAATATTAGCAGGAGGAAGCGGAACACGTCTTTATCCTAATACAATAGCGGTGAGCAAACAGCTTCTTCCGATTTATGATAAACCGCTGATATATTATCCGCTGTCGGTTCTGCTTTTGGCAGGTATCAGAGAAATCCTCATAATTTCAACTCCCATTGATATATCAGACTATAAACGTCTTCTCGGCGACGGAAATCAGTTTGGTATAAGTATTGAGTATAAAATTCAGGATAAGCCTCGCGGACTTGCAGACGCATTCATTTTAGGAGAAGATTTTATTGATGGTGACAGCGTTTGTCTTGTACTCGGCGATAATGTTTTTTACGGTCAAGGATTTACTTCGTTCTTGAAAAATGCGCAAAAACAAATATTTGATGGCGGCGCAGCAATTTTCGGGTATCCTGTAAAAAATCCGTGTGAATTCGGAGTAGTTGAATTTGACGAAAATATGAAGGTAATTTCTATTGAGGAAAAACCTGCTGCTCCAAAATCAAATTATGCTGTTCCGGGACTGTATTTTTACGATAACAATGTCGTTGAAATTGCTAAAAATATAAAGCCATCGTCACGCGGAGAAATTGAAATAACGTCAATAAATAATTATTATCTTGAACGCAGCAAATTGAATGTTACTCTTATGGGACGCGGTATGGCTTGGCTTGATACAGGGTCACCAAAGGGTATGCTGAAGGCATCTGAATTTGTAAGAACGGTTCAGGATATGCAGGGCTTTTACATTTCCTGCATTGAGGAAATCGCATGGCGACGCGGCTTTATCGACACAGAGCAATTGAAAAAATTAGGCAAGCAATTAAAAATGACCGACTATGGAAAATATATTTTATCGCTTGCGGAGGAATTAAAATGACTGTAATTATTACCGGAGGAGCAGGATTTATCGGCTCTAATTTCATTTTTCATATGCTGAAAAAATACCCCGATTACCGTATCATCTGTCTGGACAAGCTTACATATGCGGGAAATCTGTCCACGCTTAAATCGGTTATGGATAATAAAAATTTCCGATTTGTCAAGGCAGATATTTGCGACAGGGAAACAGTTTGCAAATTGTTTGAGGAAGAACGTCCCGATGTTGTTGTAAACTTTGCGGCAGAAAGTCATGTTGACCGATCCATTGAAAATCCCGATGTGTTTTTGCAGACAAATATTATGGGTACGTCAGTGCTTATGGACGCTTGCAGAAAGTACGGCATAACGCGGTATCATCAGGTTTCTACAGATGAGGTTTACGGCGATTTGCCGCTTGACCGTCCCGATTTGTTCTTTACGGAGGAAACTCCGATACATACGAGCAGCCCTTATTCTGCGTCAAAGGCTTCTGCGGATTTATTGGTTATGGCATACCATAGGACTTATGGTTTATCGGTTACGATAAGCCGTTGTTCCAATAATTACGGACCGTATCATTTCCCCGAAAAGCTTATTCCGCTTATAATCGCAAACGCGCTTAATGACAAGCCTCTGCCCGTATACGGCAAGGGTGAGAATATTCGTGACTGGCTTTATGTTGAGGATCACTGCAAGGCTATAGATTTAATTATTCATAATGGAAGAGTCGGGGAAGTGTACAATATCGGCGGTCATAATGAAATGAAAAATATCGACATAGTAAAGCTGATATGCAGGGAACTGAACAAGCCCGAAAGTCTTATTACGTACGTTGCGGACCGTAAGGGACACGATATGCGGTACGCTATCGACCCGACAAAAATACACAATGAACTTGGCTGGCTGCCCGAAACAAAATTTGCGGACGGTATCAAGAAAACAATAAAATGGTATCTAGAAAACCGTGAATGGTGGGAAGAAATTATCAGCGGTGAGTATAGGAATTACTATGAAAGAACGTATGGAAATTTGAATTGCTATACATAAATTTTGAGGTGTAAAATGGATAACAATGATATAAAAGTAAGCGTTTGCTGTTTAGTATATAATCATGAAAAATACTTGAGAAAATGTCTTGACGGATTTGTAATGCAGAAAACAAATTTCGCATTTGAAGTGCTTATAAACGACGATAAATCAACGGATTCATCGGCTGAAATTATAAAGGAATATTATGAAAAATATCCTGATATTTTTGTACCCGTATTTCAAACAGAAAATCAATACTCAAAGAGTGTATGTATAACGGACGATATACTTATTCCGATGGCAAAAGGAAAATATATAGCATTTTGTGAGGGCGATGATTACTGGTGCGACGAGAATAAGCTACAGCTTCAATATGATTATATGGAAAATGATGAGGAATGCGTAATGTGCCTGCATAATACAGTTTTCCATTATTTAGACGGGTCGCATAAGGATAGGTTATTTAATAATTGGAAAGATAGTCATATTCTAAATGAGGAAGAGGTTTTCTTAGGGTGGACTGTACACACATCGTCTTATTTTATCAGAAAAGAATATGCAAAAGCTCCTGATTTTGGACGTAAGTGTATAGCTGGTGATATGGTACGTCGAACATGGTTATATACTATTGGAAAATTGGTATCATTACCGCAAATTATGTCGGTTTATAATGCCGGTGTCGAAAATGGAGCAATGGATAGGGTAAACAAAGCTGTAAAAGGCAACGAAAAATTTTCATTAGAAGCAATCAATTATTATAAAGAATTGAATATTGCCACTGAATACAAATTTTCGGATATTATTGAAAAAACAATAAACTATTGGTCTTTTAATATATTGTGTCATGAAAAATCCGATATAATAAAAAATTCCAACGATAAAAAAGAAATAATTTCTGCTGCAAAAGCTATAACGTCCCATGAATATTATCGTGATTTTATCAAAGGCAAGCCTGGTTTAAATCGTATATGTACACACTTCAAATACGAAGGCTATATAATATACCCGCTGTGGAGATTTGCATATTTGCTCTATTATGGCAGAAAACAAAACAAGAGGAAATCTCAATGAATGAAAAAGGTACAAAAAAAACCGTTTTAAAGGGACTTTTTTGGAAATTCAGTGAACGCATAACCGCCCAATTTGTAAGTCTGCTTGTATCAATAATACTTGCAAGACTTTTAAGTCCCGACGATTACGGTGCAATTGCGCTTGTAATGGTATTCATAACTATTGCAAATGTATTTGTAAGCAATGGCTTTGGCAACGCTCTTGTACAAAAAAAGGACGCCGACAATCTTGATTTTTCATCGGTACTGTACATAAATATCGCGATGTCGGTTTTGTTATATTTAATACTGTTTTTAGCTGCACCGTTTATTGCCAAATTTTATGATATGCCTATATTAAATCCTGTTTTGCGTGTACTTGGAATACGCATTCCCATAGCGGCAATAAATTCAATACAACACGCCTATGTATCCAGAAATATGCTATTTAAAAGATTTTTCGTATCGACGCTATTTGGTACGATACTTTCAGGTATTGTGGGAATAATCATGGCATACAAAGACTTTGGAATATGGGCTCTTGTTGCTCAGTATCTTATAAACACTTGCACCGATACGGTTGTTCTTTGGTTTACGGTAAAATGGCGTCCGATTTTAGCCTGTTCATTTGAACGCGCAAAACCGCTTATAAAATACGGCTGGAAACTGCTTGTATCGGGTCTGCTTGACACGGGCTATACACAGCTCAGAAGCTTGCTGATAGGAAAAATTTATACGTCCGAGGACTTGGCGTTTTACAATCAAGGTGAAAAATATCCGCAGGTCTTATGTGTAAATATCAATTCATCTATAGGCAGCGTACTGTTCCCTGCAATGTCGCAATTTCAAAATGACAAAAACAGAATAAAGGAAATCACACGGCGTTCGATACAGGTTTGCTCTTATGTAATATGGCCTATGATGGTTGGGATCACCGTAGTGGCCGTACCGCTTATAAGGCTTTTGCTTACAGATAAATGGCTTCCGTGTGTGCCTTTCTTGAGAATATTTTGTTTCACATACGGACTTTGGCCTATATTTACGGCTAATTTACAGGCATTGAATGCATTGGGAAGAAGCGATATTTTTCTAAAGCTTGAGATAGTAAAAAAGGTTCTCGGAATTATTGTACTTGTAATTTCGATACCGTTTGGAACGCTTGCTATTGCCGAGGGATTGATAATTACAAGCATTGCAAGTATTTTTATCAATGCATTCCCAAATGTAAAGCTATTGGGATATTCATTCAAGGAACAGCTTTCCGATTTGCTTTCACCGTTTATTCTTTCTGTAATTATGGCTGCGGTAATATTTCCTGTTTCAAAAACGGAATTAAATGACATTGCTGTAATATTGATTCAGATAGTTTGTGGCGCTGTTGTTTATCTGATAGGTTCAATTATTTCCAAACAGAAAGGTTTTCTGTACATATTAAGCTTTTTAAAGAAAAAGGAAACAAAATCATGAAAAAAATTCAGGTTACATATTCCTCAATGCCTCCTATTGAGGAGTACATAAACGAAATAAAGGATTTGTGGGATACTCATTGGCTGACAAATATGGGGGTAAAGCACAATGAATTTCAGTCAGAATTAAAAAAATATCTGAAAGTTGAAAACGTTGAACTCTTTACAAACGGACATATGGCGCTGGAACTTTCCATGCAGGCACTGGGACTTACGGGCGAAGTAATTACTACCCCGTTCACATTTGCCTCAACCACCCATGCCATTGTACGAAACGGTTTGACGCCAGTTTTCTGCGACATAAGTATTGATGAGTTTACTATAGATACAAATAAAATCGAGGCACTTATTACAGAAAAAACTTCTGCGATAGTTCCCGTTCATGTTTACGGAAACGTATGCAATATTGAAGAAATTGACCGCATTGCTCAAAAATATAAATTAAAAGTAATTTATGACGCGGCGCATTGCTTCGGCGTGAAATATAAAAATGTCGGAATAGGAAGCTTAGGTGACGCTTCATGCTTTAGTTTCCACGCTACGAAGGTTTTTAATTCTATTGAGGGCGGGGCTGTGTGCTTTAAAAATTCAAATTTCGGACAAGCTCTTTATCACCTGAAAAATTTCGGAATAACAGGTCCCGAAACTGTAGACGGAATAGGCGCAAACGCTAAAATGAATGAATTCTGCGCGGCTATGGGACTTTGTAATTTGCGTCATATTAACGAAGAAATCGCAAAACGAAAAAAAGTTTACGAGCGGTATATCTATAATCTTAAAGATATAAAAGGTATTAGCTTAAATCTTACGAAAGATGATATTGAACCGAATTACGCATATTTTCCGATAGTTATTGATGAGAATGTTTTCGGCACAGACAGAAACGGTATTTTTGAAAAATTGAAAGAAAATGGCATTATGGCTCGAAAGTATTTTTATCCGCTTACAAATACTTTTGACTGTTTTCATGGAAAATTCAACGCAGAATTAACGCCAAATGCATTGTATATAAGTGAACGGGTACTGACGCTGCCTATGTATGCAGATTTGCCGATCGCTGATGTTGATAGAATTTGCGGGATTATTTCAGACTGCGGAAAAAGGTGATAAAATGGCGAATAAGGAAATAATTACCAAATCGGGGGGATACAGAGACTCCTCCATAGAGCTTCTGAGAATAGCAACAATGCTTGTTATCGTGGCGCACCATTATGTTGTAAATTCGGGTATAACGTTCGAAATAACTCCGGAAAATGCGCTGCAATTCAACTCGCTTTTCTGCCTTATATTCGGTTGGGGAGGAAAAACAGGAATAAATTGTTTCGTACTTATAACCGGATATTTTATGTGTAAATCAGATATAAGTCTGAAAAAATTTTTAAAATTAGTGCTTGAAATTGAGTTTTACAATATTGTTATTTATTTGATTTTTTTATTGAGCGGATATGCACCATTTTCGGTCAAAGAACTGATCAAAGCGGTTATTCCGGTATATTCGTTAGGTTCGGGTTTTACAAGCTCGTATCTTGTGTTCTTTCTCTTTATCCCGTTTTTAAATTTACTTATTAACTCAATAAATGAAAAGCAGCATATTAAATTACTCTGTTTGTGTATTCTTATGGATACCGGTTTGCAGACTTTTTTGAAAGCTCCAAATGCATTTACATATGTCGGTTGGTTTATGGTACTGTATATAATTTCATCATACATCCGCTTGTATTTGAAAGCCGTGTTTGATAGCAGAAAAATATGGAGTATGGCATTTGTCGGTTCGCTTTTTATTTCATGGGTAAGCGTTATTGCTGGTGCATGGGTTTACAGCAAGTGTGGCAAGGCGATATACTATTATTTTGTTGCCGATTCCAATAAAATATTAGCCTTGGCAACGGCAGTATGTGCTTTTATGTTTTTCAAAAATCTGAAATTAAAATATTCGCCGTTCATAAACAAAATTGCAGCTTCTGCGTTTGGTGTACTTATGATCCACGCGAACAGTGATGCAATGCGACAGTGGCTTTGGAAAGATACACTGAATAATGTTAATGCGTATCATAGCAATTATCTTTTACCTCATGCTTTTGGTTCGGTAATTGGTGTTTACATTTTATGTACACTGATCGATATGATTAGAATTAAACTTTTGGAAAAACCGTTTTTTAAATGGTATGATAAAAAATTAAAAGAGGTCAATCAGAATGAATGATTTATCAGGAAAAAAACTTTTAATACTGGGAGGCTCATATCAGCACAGAAAAATAGTGAAAAAAGCAAAGGAATTGGGCATAGAAACTTATTTAACGGATTATCTCGATACCGAAAGGTCACCTGCAAAACAAATGGCGGATCATCGGTACATGATAAATATTACAGAAACAGACGCCTTGATAGAACTTTGCAAAAAAGAAAATATAGACGGTATAATTGCGCCTTATTTGGACGTTACTCAACTGCCGTATTTTGAAATATGCAAAGCTATGGGTTATCCCTGCTTCGGTGATGAATATCAGCATAAGATACTTACGGACAAGCGTGAATTTACCGGATTTTGCAGGGAGCATGGTACTGATGTTATACCAAGTTATACTGTTGAGCAAATTGAAAGAAATGAAGTTGAATATCCGATACTGATAAAACCGGCTGACAGCAGAGGATCCCGGGGTCAGACTGTTTGCAGAAGCATTAATGACGTTGAAAAAGCTATTCGGTTTGCAAAATCTGAAAGCCGCAGCGGCGGCGTAATCGCAGAAAAATATATGGGAAGAAATAACGACATACAGCTTGCTTACATTGTTATTGATGGTGAACCCATTCTCTACAAGGTGGAGGATCGCTATTCGGGAGAACCGGCAGACGGTTTGGATAAAATAGCGATAGCCTGTGTAAGCCCTTCGGTACACGAAAAGCTGTACAGAGAAAAAGCAGATAAAAAGGTCAAAGAAATGATACGTGCACTGAAGCTTAAAAATTCCCCTGTCTTTATACAGGCGTTTATGGACGGAGAAACTGCAAGATTATATGATCCCGGAATTCGTATGCCGGGGGACGATTATGATGACGCTCATAAGATACTGACGGGGATAGATATTCCTGAACTTCTGATCCGATTTGCATTAACAGGAGAAATGTCTGCGAATACTGCTGAACTTATTAAAACAACAAGACTTGATAAATACGCCGTTATGATTCTTCCTTGTTTAAAACCTGGAAAGATCAAAACGATAGAAGGGATTGACAAGATCAAACGCAATACTAATATCGTAACATTTTCATCTGCATATGCCGAGGGTGATGTTGTTAAATCTGAGAATACTGTTAAGCAGAGATTCGGAGAGTTTGTTATGACAGCATCGGATAAATATGAATTAAAGTCGTTAATCGACTGGCTTTTTGCAACTCTGCACGTATATGACGAAAACGGTGAGGATATGCTTATTGCCAAGTTTGATACGGCTTTGTTAGAACCGTATGAGTGGTAAAGTTCATTGTATATGTAGGCTGTTATGGCTGTTTAAGTTTAATTAGTCTTTTATAGGCTAAAATATATTTTAAAAGGAGAAAAAATATGAAAAATGACATGAGCTATTTGAAGGATCTGCCTATTGCGGTTCTGGGCGGCGGCGCTGTAGGCAAAAGCTGCGCGGCTGACTGTAAGCTGGCAGGACGCGAGGTGCGTTTGTATTCGAGAAGTGAAAAATCTCTTGAATATGTTGACAAAGCGGGGATACTTTTTGACGGTATTCAGCGTAATCTTTACGGTTTTGAAAGATCGGGCAGGGTACATCTTGATGTGGTAAGCACAAATATGGCAGAGGTCGTTAAGGGCGCGGGTATAATAATTATCGGTATTCCCGCCCATGCTCATGAGCATTACTTAAAGACACTTGTACCGCTTCTTGAAGACGGGCAAGTGATCCATATTTTTACGGACAACTATGCCTCTCTGCTTCTCAGAAAATATATGAGAGAAATGGGTTGTGCAAAAAAGGTCATTGTCGGAGGCTGGGGTTCTGCTCCGTACGGTACGCGTATTGAGAGTGTATCAGGATTCAAAATGCCTCATGTTGCGGCAAAATACCGTGCAATAACACTGCGCGGCGCTTGTCAGCCAATGACAGATATTGAAGACTTTATTGAATCTACCAAATATATGCCATGTATGGACGCTGTTACACAAGGAAACGGTCCTGTTGCAGGTGATACAATGCTTGATATTGGTTTCTCCAACGTAAATCCTGTAATTCATGTTCCTGCTTCTATCCTTGGCGTATCAAGTATGGAGAATTGGTCGCTTGTATACGGCAACGCTCCTGACAGCTATTCAATGTATTCACATGGTCTTTGCCCCTCAATTTGCAGAGTTCAATATCAGTTTTATGAAGAGGAAAAGGCTATTGCTAAAGCTATAGGTATTGAAGTTCCCGAGTATACATATGAAATGTTTTTCTCAAGAAGAAGCATTCTTACGCAGGAATATATGGGTCTTGATAAAGACGGAAAGGATAATGTTGTATTTCCTCTTGATAAGCCTTGTGACGAAGGAAATACAGGACCTAACAACATTGATCACAGATATATTACAGAAGATATTCCCGTAGGCTGCAAAATTTATCATGACCTTGGCGTGAAATTTGGAGTGCCTACTCCTATCATTGATACAATGATCACTCTCGGCGGTGCGATGCATGAGAAAAGCTTCTTCAAGGAAACTAAGTATGATCTTGATTATCTTGGAATTGGAAATATGGATAAAGAGGCGCTTCTCAAATATCTGTATACCGGTGAAATATCTTAACAAAAATATGCATAAAACAGCCGCTGCAAATATTATGCAGCGGCTGAATAAACAAATTTTATATAGCGCCGTAGTATGCACAGCGAAAGCCGTAAGATTTAACGGCTGAGCGTGGTGTATCAAAGGCTCGCGCGAAAATTCCCGCCGTATTTTTATATGTATAATTTCCCCCCGATACCAACATCTTTTCACCGCTTACTGAAACAAATATAATTCCGTTTCCGTATTCGCCGTTTTGAGTATCCGCTTGAGGTATAAAGCACAAAGACTCTGCTAAAACGGTTCCCTCTCCGTTTGTTGGCGGTACAGTGTTTAAATTCTCAAAACTGCCGTTATCGTAATTAGAATACTTTATTGATCCTATTGTTCCCATCGCTACAAGTGTTCCGTTCGGCAAAATAGCTTTCCATAATGTGCTTGATTCAGACTGTGAATTATTGATATCGGCAGCATCATTGTTTTCAAGAATTTGTATTTCACCATTAACTAAACGTGCGCCGCTTAACCACTCCCAAACGTTGCCGTTTAAATCTGCAATACCGGAAAATTTTCCGTCATGATACCAGCTTGCGGAACCGCTGCCTGTAAATGTTGTGTTAATTTTTCCTTTATTGTCATAGGCTGCGGGAATAGCTTTCTGCGGCAAATTTGTTTCCGAAATATCTTTACCGTAATTATTGTTTCCTTTAGGCATGGTACCATTTTTCTTGCACCAAAGAGCGATAGCCGCCCATTCAGCGTTAGTCATCAAATGCCAGCCTGCTCCTTTGGCTTTACAATAATTATAAGCTTGATCAAAATTAACGTCGGTTTGTGGTTTCTTCATAGGCAAGCTGTAAGCACGTCCATTTTCAACAATATTCTGATATTTTGAAATATAGATAATGTCCTGTTCAACACCATTGATAATAAATGCAGGGTGTACCGTATGACTTGCTCCGTCAATAACCTCGTCAAGATAGAATTTGGGGATGGCAACCATTACGGACGGCTTTCCCACATCATCGTAAATAAGGTGATTGTTAGGGTGAGCAATCTGCATGGCAAGATTTTGGACTTCCTTTGCGGAGATAGTACCATCAATGTTTGCAGTAATGGTATTTCCGTCAACCTTAATACCTCCGATGGTGTCTGTTGTGGCTTTCGGCAGGGAGTATACCGTATCTGTGAAAACAGCGTCAGCGGGTACGCTTTTGCCGAGAGTTTTTCCGTTCACAGAATTGACGGTTACTGTACCGTTATCACTGACAGAAATGTCCTTACCTGACAAAACACCGCCCAACCGTTCGGAAGTCGCAGGATAAATCTCGGCAGGCGCAGGAGTTTGAGAAGCCTTTTCTGCACGTTCGGCAGCGTCAATAGCTTTCTGTATTTCAAGCTGTGCCTGACTGAAAAGTTGCTCGGCGGTAGTTTCATTCGGCAGTGACGCAAGACTGATATCATCATTTACCGTGAACGGATCACTCTGAAATTTAGCAACAACATTTTCACCGTTTATACCTGTAAGCATAAAAGTAACTTTACCTGTAATTGCTGAAAAATCTGAGGTAATCGTACCTTTTAAATATATGTATTTTTCATCGCATTTTTCGTGACGGAGTACCTGTACTGCCGCGGTTTCACCGTTTTCTGATATTTCGGAAAAACGAAAACTCAGCGTGGAGAGGTCGCATTCGTCGTGATAACGTGGAACTGCGATTTCCACAGTGTCAAATGAGTTTTCACCCTCGGTTATTTTGTGCGAGTAGTCTGTCAGAATCAAGCTTTTGCCTACAACTTTGAATTTCATAAAATTTTTCCTTTCAAAAATAAATTTTTTCCGTGCAGCCAAAGAGATTTTCTGTTTTCTGCACGGAAAGTTTGTTCCCATAATTTAAGTATATATTAGAACAAGCGTTTTGTCAACTGACTTCGGATGTTTGAATAAAAGTTGCATTGTTCAATGGAACATATATGCATTTATTACAAATTACAGTAATCTTTTATGATTTTTGTTTTCCTGCCTTTGACGTTCCTGCTCCACAAACTTTGAAATATAGTCACCCTGCGAAATTTCATAATAGGTCTTTACAATTTCGGAATAAGTTGTATACCGTTCTTCCAGATTATGAAATTCAGCGGCAAGAGCCTCCGCCTTTTTGTCAACGCTGGCTTTTAGAGCGCGGACGCGTTCAATGCCGCTTTCATCGGAAATGTGAATACGTTCTGCGGTTTGGGAAAAGATTTTCAGCTTTAGCTGTTCGGCAGCAGTAAGCTCCGATTTGGCTTTAAGTTGAAAATACTTTTCACAATGGACGATAACCGTTTGAAGCTGTTCCCCGTTTTGGGTAAGCTTGTTAAGCTCGGCTTTGACGTTTTGATAGGCTTCTTTTGCGGAGTTCAGCTTTCCCTCAAGTTCGCCTATTGAGGAAATGTGTTCACGGTTTATGACAGCAAGCTGCGCCGCAAGAGTGTACACAGTAAAATCGTTCTGTACCGAGTAAGGCAGTTTGCGGCTGTACTTTTTGGGCGTTTTCCTGTTTGCCTTGACAAGCTCGCTGACTTCGTAAATTCTTTTGTAGTAAACGCTGTTAAGCTCGTTTATGTCACGCTTCGGACGTTTCGCTATCCCGCTTTCGGCTGCGGCAATTCTTATCCGCTCCGATAGACTTTCCTCGGTGTAGTCTTCACCTAAAGTTTTCGTTCGGATAAAACGCTCCTGACCCTCCGCGCGTACCGCAAGATATTTTCCCCGCTTAACAGTATAGCCTGCCTTTTCCAATTCCGCGATAAGTCCGTCAATGGAATCGACGTTCATCGCAAGCTTGTCAATGGCAAGCCGTATCTGCTGTTTCCAAGAAGTACCCTTTTTCTTATTGTCCCATTCGTTGTATTTCAGCGAACGGGATTTTTTATTTGTCCTGATAGGCTGTATGCCGTAATTCATGCAAAGCGTATCGGACAAGCTGCGTACAGCGGCAAGCGTGGTCTGATTATCGTTGAACTTTACGCCGTTAAAATCGTAAGTGTTTATAATGATGTGCGAGTGGATATGTCCCTTGTCAAGATGTGTTGATACAAGTATTTGCCGCTCCAATCCGAAAGCTGCCGCCGCCCATTCCTTTGCAATGTCGTGTGCCTGTTCGGGAGAAATGTTATCGGCAGGGCTGAACGATTGAATATAGTGTATCGCCTTAATAGGCGTTTTTTCATTTTTGCATACCGCTTCGTTGAATTTGTGCTTTGAGTATTCCTCAAAAACGGTTTTCATTTCAAGGTAAGCAACGGCGGGAACGGTGGAGCAGTTCAGTCCCGAAACCAAAAGCAGATTATCGGTTTTTTCGGGATTGGCTATGTAGGCTAAACTTCTGTTAGGCGTAAACCTGATACATATTGATTTAATATAAGGCATAATTCTTCGTGTTCTCCTTTCAGCTTTTCAATGTCCGCCGCATAAAGATTATGCGTTTCGTTTGCTTTCCTCGCGATTTGGTTTATGGATACGCCGATACGGTTCATAGCTTTGATAACATCTCGGCTTTCGGAATTTTCAAGCCGCATAATTTTCCCGTCTACCGCCATTCGCTGTATGTAGGTGGCGGTTTTCATTTTGGCAAGAGCAGCCCTGCGCTCTACTTCCGCCCATTCTTTCGTATCGAATATGACTTCTTTTCTTTTCACAATTTTATTTTTTCGCATAAATATCTCCCTCCATAAAAGGTTTTAGGAATTTTCCTAAGTCAAAATCGCTGAATGCGATTTACCGTTTTTTCAAAATTACATTGGAGTAATTTGGAAAATGCCGATTTTAAAACCTTTGGAACGGTTTTGAAATTGGCAGAAAACGGAAAAGTACACGTGTACTTTCTGTGCTTGCTAATCGTTGCTTTCCAACAATTACCGCAGTTATTACTACGGCAAAACGTCGTTTTCACATCTGCACGGAATTTTGTTTTTTTGACCTGCCGGAATAAGTTCTTTCATAAATACCTACATTTATAATTGAAAACCGAAGTTTTTTTGAAAAATAAAAAAATAATTCTGCCAAATCACCAAATTGTGCTGTTCAAATTTAGTGAAAACGTAGAATGAAAAAATATTTTTCAAAAAATCCTTCGGTTTTTGCCCATTTTTGTAGGTATTTATGAGAACGGAAAAATATAAAGTCTTGCATAATCGCCGACGGAGCGATCCGTTTTATGCGAACGAAAATTTACAGCCGTACTCAAAATAAAAAGAACGGAGTGTGAAAATGGAAAAAAATAAATACGATTGCTTTAATGACTTGCCAAATGCGCTTACCGTTCAGCAGTTCGCCGCTGCTGTCGGACTTTCAAAATCAACGGCTTACAGAATTGTAGAAGCAGGAAAAATAAAAAGCGTCCGCTTATCGGAACGCAGGAGGATAATTTTCAAAGAAGACTTTCTTGAATGGATAAAAAGTAATTCGTCGGGAGGGGATTTTTGATGTCGAAAAGGAGCAACGGAGAGGGTGCTATTTATAAGCATAAAAGCGGTATGTGGTGCGCCCAGTATTCTCATAAAGAAAAACGCTATTCCGTTTACGCAAAAACGCAGGCCGCTCCTCTGTCAAGAAAAAAGCCAAGTTAAACAGACCAAATCGTATTAACCGACAAGAGCGAGCAAAGAAGAAGCCGAATTATTGTACAAATTTTCAAAGTCGACAGGCGAAAGGAAATCGCAGTGACTGTGAATACGGATCGTGTTGTAAAAAGCGTCGATATATTCAAAGACCAGCTTGTAAGCATGCTGAAAGTCCTTTATCCTGAATCTGTTCAGCCACTCGCGCTTGATAAGCGAATGAAAGGATTCGATACAGGCATTGTCATATGGATA
>Ga0209064_1001699_pt1 | contig 31254 bp, 35 predicted proteins | sample Inofromicrocosms_FD_187498 | JGI IMG/M metagenome (GOLD analysis project Ga0209064, IMG submission 187498) | Mouse cecum microbial communities from Vienna, Austria - Inoculum for glucosamine and mucus D2O microcosms (SPAdes) (version 2) | ecosystem: Host-associated > Mammals > Digestive system >... | reverse complement strand
TTGTAACGCGTCCATGTCTCTGAATAGACATCGGACAAAGACTTGTTATAACCCATGATTCTTTTTGTCGGCAAAGATACAACTCTCTTTCGGAGTTCGTCAATACGCTATCGCGGATGGTTGTACCTCTTAAACCCCAGCCCGGCGTCGGATGGAAATGATTATCCAAAGCCAACAGAGCATACACCTTGTTGTCTAATGCCATCAAAGCGTGGCAATGAGGACACGTGGGGTCTTTGACCTTTGAATGGATTAAATTCCATTCTTGCGCGGTCAAAACGCATAGATTGTATTGGTTCATAACGGTATAAATTTGACATCGCAAATATAGTGTAAATGGTCGGATCTGCAAAATCCATAGCGAGTATAAAGTTTGACACCTTTCTCCGGTCGTTTGCACAGCGCACGAACAGTGAGGAAATGCCGCTCACGTACAAACCTGCCAGGCGGTTGCAGCGTCGAAGCTGCCGTGCGCACTCATAACAACCCACAAACAAAGCAAGCAGATGAAAGCAAGAGCAGAACGGATTACCGGCGAAGCGGTCAAAGCGGCGATAGCAGCCATGACCGACCTGCGCAAGGATCTAAAACCGATCATTCAGGACATGGAGGCCACGCATGAGATGGATGAGCTGGCGCAAAACCTCAACTACTGCGCCCTTGTTGCCGCCGACAACGGCCTGGCGCAAGCCCTCCACGACGTCAACCACTGGATCAACGATAAGCACAACGCCAACACCAAAAGTATATGAAAAAGAGAGAGTACATAACCATCGCCCCTGACAAGCTCGAAGCTGTCTTGAGAGTCTATACAGATGGCGGCAAAAAAAGCAAGCCATCACTCCGTCTTATCCGCGCGACGCTGAACTACGAAAAGCCGCTGGGTATGTCGAAAAACGCAATAAAACTGCGTCAGATAATCCTGTGTGGAGGTGGTAAGATTACATACGATGGAGTGACGAGTGAGGAGGTGTTTTTTGACTCCGACGGCAGCTGGGTGCAGCGCTATTCAAATGGTGCTCAAATAACGATCAGTAAGGCCACAGGCAAGGCCGTGCTCACCCGTAATGGCAAGGTCAAGGTCGAAATCGAGCGTGCAAAACACTCGGAGATAATGGCGCTCCAGAAGGCCGCGCGCGAACTATAATCAGGGTGGGGTACGCGATGGAAGTGTATAATGGCAAAATAGCGGTCACGTTTGACGAGCTGACGTCGACAACCGACGGCGGAGCGGTGATCTCATGCAGCGCGCTCAAGGGCGTATTGCGTCGTCATCCGGAGTATCGCTTATCCAAGGGCGGCGGCCTCGGCCAAGTGTGCCGGATCGATTTTGACGCCCTGCGCGAGATGTACCGCCGTCGGTTTATCGCCAAATACGGCGATCCCCGCAAACTCCTTGCCGACGAGGCTCTGCGCGCCGAGCTTGATCTTACCATCGACGAGGCCGCCAAAAAATATTACGCCAACTACCGCTATGAGTTGCGCGGCGAGCTTGTGGCTCTCGGCGAGGATGTGCAGCGCCAGTTCGTCATCAACGCCTCTGTGCTTAACCGGATGATCGCCATAATCGAGCGCCGCGGCCTGCTGCGGGTTAAAAATGGCGGCGCCACCATGCGCCAGCTCCTTGAGACCGCCGGCGAAACATACGAGCAGCTGCGTGACGCCTACGAGCACACCCTGCCCACAAGCGTAGAGCGGTTGCGCACCAAGATCAATGAGTATAAGCGCGACGGCTACCCCGCGCTGATCAGTAAAAAATATGGCAACAGCAATACCGTGGTGATCACAGAGGAGAGCGGCGAGTATCTGATAGCCCTCAAGCGCTCCAAAATGCCGGTCTATACTGACTCGATGCTCTACACCGCCTACTGCCTGCGCGCAAAGCAGGAGGGGTGGAAGGTGCCGCGCAGCGTACGCTCCCTCACTGACTGGCTCGACCGCCCCGAAAACAAGCGCCTGTGGATGAGCGCCGCATACGGACAAGTCGCCACCGATCAGGCCTACAGCCGTAAAAACACCACCATCCTGCCGAGTATGCGCGACTCACTATGGTATGGCGACGGCACCAAACTCAACCTGTACTACAAAGAGCTTGTACCCGGGCCGCGCGGCGGCACATGGAGAGTCAAGACCCTGCAGGTGTATGAGGTGATCGACGCTTATAGCGAGGTGTTTTTGGGTTACTCCGTATGCGAGACCGAGAACCCCCGCGCCCAATACGCCGCCTACCGCATGGCTCTGATCACAGCCGGACACCGGCCTTACGAGGTTGTGCATGACAACCAGGGCGGCCACAAAGAGGGTGACGCCGTGAAGTTTTTGGATCGCCTCCCGGTCAAGGTGCACCGCACGACCAAGCCTTACAGCGGCCAATCAAAAACCATCGAGAGCGTATTCAACCGCTTCCAGGGGCAATATCTGGCTCAAGACAAATTTTTTACCGGCATGAATATCACCGCTGTAAGAAAGTCAAGCCATGTAGACACGAATTTTGTCTACGCTAATATGGAGCATCTATATACCCGCGCCGAACTTATCAAAGCTTATGAGGAGTATCGCGAGCGGTGGAACGTTGCCGCGCACCCCAACACCGGCATCAGCCGCATGGAGATGTATCTGACGAGCTCCAACCCCGCCACCCCCGCGATCACAGAGGAGGATATGGTGAGTATGCTGTGGTGGACCACCGAACAACCTGTGGCCTACACCGACAACGGCCTCACGGTAACCATCAACGGCGAGAAACGTAAATATGAGGTGCATGAGCGCCCGGGTGTATATGACTACGATTTTCTCGGCCGCAACCGTGGCCGGCGATATTACGTCAAGTATGACCCCTGCGATCTGTCGTCAGTGCGGTTGTACACCAAATCGTCGACCGGCGATCTGCGCTTTGAGCGCGTGGCTGTGCCTCCCGTGAGGATCCACCGCAACATACAAGAGCAGCTCCCCGGCGAGCAGCAGCTGATCCGCGACAACATCAAGGCCAACGAGGAGGCCTACAAAAAACGAGAGATAGAGGCGCGCACCATCGAGCGCAAGTATGGCATGTCGCTCGAGCAGCAGGGACTTAACCGTCCGACACTCCCAGGCGGCAGCAAGAAGATCGAGGAGGAGATCGAGCGCGAGGTACACCGGCGCACCCGCAATCTGCGGCCGAAGTATGAGCGCATGAGCGCCGGGCAGGTCAGCAAAGAGATAAGCATGATGATACTCGACAGGAGTACCGGCAAGAAGCAGAATGATGACTACGGCGAGGATCAGCAATACAGAGCAGTAGCAAAATTATAACACGAGATAATCATGACACAAACAGAAAAACAAAGGATAACCGACGCCCTCCGCACTTATGTAGGGCGCTATCCGAGCCAAAACAAGGCCGCCGCAAGCCTCAACGGCGTGTCGGCCGCGACCGTCAGCGCCATACTCAAGGGCAATCATGAGCTGATCAGCGATGATATGTGGCGCAACGTCGACAAGCAGGTGACCCCGCAAGGCTCGCAGCTCGGCTGGAGGATTGTCGAGACCACATCATTTCGCGAGATCCAGACCGCCTTGGCTGACGCACAGGATTTTGGTAACGTGCGTTGGATCGTCGGCGACGCAGGCTGCGGCAAATCGACCGGAGCGCGGTGTTATGCCGCCAACAACGACAACGTGTTTGTAGTGCTCTGCGACGAGGATATGCGTAAGAGTGACTTTGTCCGGGAGATCGCCCGCAAGGTCGGGCTCAAAACCGCCGGCATGCGCCTGCGTGAGATGCTCGAGGGCGCGACCGACTACCTTATGCAGCTCGAGTCGCCGCTGCTGATATTTGACGAGGGCGACAAGCTCAATGACAACGTTATTCATTACTTTATCAACATTTACAACCGCATGGAGGGGTGTTGCGGCATAGCGTTTTTGTCGACCGGCTACATCGAGCGCCGACTGGAGCGTGGCGTGGCCTGTGGCAAAAAAGGTTACGCGGAGATCTACTCGCGCATCGGCCGCCGGTATTACGAGCTCGAACCTACCAACCACATCGATGTGGAGGTAGTCTGCGAGGCAAATGGCCTGACAGACAAAGGGCAGATCGCAAAAGTGGTTGCGGTTGCCCGCGATAGTGACTACGACATGCGCGTCGTGCGCCGCGAGATCCACCGACAAAAGCGGATCGCCGCCGCTAAAACGGCACCTGAAAAGCAGTCAAACAACGGTTAAACAGCGATCAAATGGCACGAGCATTATCAGTCAAAGAGGTTGACGCAAAAAAACTCCCTACCCTGACATTGAGCGAGCGATGGCACAATATGGTCGGAGAGATCGCACCCACCGGCGTATGGTTGATATGGGGCAAATCCGGATCAGGTAAATCGTCGTTTGTCATGCAGTTGTGCAAAGAGCTGTGTCGGCACTATAAGGGGATCTACAATAGCCTCGAGGAAGGCATATCCCTCACCCTGCAAAACAACATCCGCACCAACCGCATGAGCGAGGTCAACTCGCGTCTGGCGTTTGTTGAGGAATCGATCGAGGAGCTCAATGAGCGCATGACCAAGCGCATGAGTCCACATTTTTACATCATCGACAGTCTGCAGTGTACCGGGCTGTCGCCCAAGACATATGACGAGTTTGTCAATATCCATAAAAAAAATAAGCTGATAATATTTGTCAGCCAGACCGACGGACTTCGCCCGAAGGGACGCGTTGGTGATCATGCGCTCTTTATGGCCGATGAAAAGATTTGGGTAGAGGGATTCCGCGCGCAGACCTTTGGCCGTTTTATCGGTCCGGAGGAGACCTTTGTCATTTGGCCGGAGCGCGCACAGGCCTACTGGGGCGCACAAGTAAAAGCAGACTTAACCATCAAATAACACGAGATATTATGAGTACAATGAGAGAAAGCATCACGCTTGCCGCGCCTGATCGCGCCGGCACGGAGCATTACTACAGCCGCCCGCAGACATGCCGCTACTGCGGCGGGTCCGGGCACTTTGCCCCTTACGGTCCGGACGACAAAGCGTCCGTCTGCCCCGACTGCCACGGCGCCGGTAAAATGGTGGCTGTCGTCGATATTACATGGGTACCCGCCCGTCGTCGTGATCAACCCCGCAAAACCGGAGCAATACAATGATACGGAGTTGGCAAATACCACAGCACTACATGAGCATAGCGCGCTATATGGAGATCGAGATACCTGTCAGCCGGATCCAGGTCAATAACCGTCTGATCGACGCCGTGACCGTCGAGGTGATCCGCACCGACAGTCTCGGCCTGTGGATAGAGGTTGGCCGGACACAGGCAGGTTATCATTACTCGGTCACCTACGCCGTACCGACCGGCGGCGGCTGCGGCGGAGTCCATGTCAACTCGCCAAGAGCCAAGGACAAGACCGAGGCTCTGCTTGGCGGACTGCGCGAGGCCGCCGGGAGCTACTGGATCACACGCCACGACGGCGCCGCGGCCCGCATAGAGGCCGCGGTCAGAGAGGTCGAAAACTACAAAGCAACACAACTGACATTTTTTTGATATGGCGATAGACAACTACAGGCGGTTTTACGCGATTCTGCGGTATATGCCGCCGCTCTACGAACGCGACGAGCAAAAGAAGCAGCTCGTGCTGCAGTACACCAACGGCCGGACGGACAGCCTCCGAGATATGACTACAAAGGAATACAACGCCATGTGTAGCGCTCTCGAGCGGGAGTTTGGCATCCGGGAGCTCCGCCGCGAAAAGCGCAGCATATGCCTACGGCTCATGCAGCAACTCGGCAAGGACACCACCGATTGGTCGGTCGTCGATGAGTATTGCGTCGACCCACGGATAGCTGGCAAACCGTTTAGGGAGCTGACTAATGGCGAGCTTGACACACTGGCGCGCAAACTGCGTGCCATCAAGCACAGACAGGACAAAAAATCATCCATTAATCAATAATCATTATGGCAAAAAGAGTAAAAAAAACAATCATTACCGGCATAACGGCCGGGGAGGCCGAAGAGGCATTTGCCTCCTACGCCAAGGCTGACGCACAGCAGACCAAAATCACGGCCGAGATCGAATTGGCGTGCGCCAAGATCCGCGAAAAGCATCAGGATCAACTCGCGGCCCTGCAGCAGACCAAGGACGAGGCGTTTGAGCGCCTGCAGACCTACGCAGTGGAAAACCAGAGCGAGCTCTTTGCAAAGCGCAAGAGCCTCGAGATGACCCACGGCGTGATCGGATTTCGCACGGGTCAGCCTAAGTGCAAGACCGCGCGCGGCACCACATGGGCCGACGCTCTGGAGCTCGTCAAGGATCGCCTCCCGAACTATATCCGCACAAAAGAGGAGGTAGACAAGGATCGCCTCCTGGCTGACCGCAACCTCCCATGTCGGCGTGACGACGAGCCGGAGGAGGCAGCACGTCCGCTGCTGCATGAGATGGCGCTGTGTGGCATCCTCGTGGTGCAGGAGGAGAGCTTTTTTGTCGAGCCAAAGAGAGAGGAGGCAGCGTCATGATCAAGTTGCGCAGAGTCGTGGGCACAGGCCCCGATCAGCAGACTCAGATCTGCTACGTCAGACCGGAGAGCATCGCCGTCATCGAGGAGCATGACGACAGCGCATGGGTCGTAATGACCGACAAGAGCGTCATCCGTACAGATATGATCGTCGACGAGGTAGTGGCGACGCTTAAGGCCGTCGGATATTAGACAGCAACAAAAAACAGGTAGATATTACAGATTGATTTGGTTTTGGGTGCGCAGGCTCGTGGGAGTCTGCGCATTTTTTCGTAATTTTGCATTGGAGAGCACAAATCTTGCACATGGCCAAAGGTCGGGATCGAGAATTAATCAAGTTACGTAATGAGGCGCTATGCCGGCGCTATTACTACTGGACCGAGACTCAGCGACTGCGTTTTGACGACGCGCTGCGCATACTCTCCGAGCGGGAGTTTTTTTTGAGCGAGCAGCGCATCATGGCCATCATACGCAAAGCGAGCCGCGAGGGTCGCATCGAGGGGCTTAAGCCGGTCCCCAAAATACGCGCCCCGCGGCTCACCGCCGATCAACTGCGGCTATTTGCCGATCAGATCTGATCGGAGATCCTAAACGCAAAAGTCATCTCAGATACCTTGATACCGTGCGGCATGGAGTACCCCCTGCTGCGCACGCGCGTAAGCGCCGAGGCATTGGGCGCAGCCCTAAACCGATGCAGCGCCCGATAGACCTTGCGCAGCAGCCGGCGACGCTCGCGCACATGGTCATATGTGCCGGATGTGTAATGTGTGTCGTGATAGCAATCGGTGGCGAGGCGCACGGTCAGCGTCGCGCGGCCGCGCTGGGTGTCGCCGGTCAGATCCTCCCACTCGGTTTCGTCATTGCCGATCAGCACACAGGGGTAGGTTACAGGATAGGCGTCGTCCTCGGCCGACATCTCCAGTTGGCCATAATCCTCGTCGATCAGCGACAGCTCCGGCACTTCGGCCGCGATCCGATTGATGATGTTGATGTACAGTTCTTCCATTTTGGTTGTTATTATGGGGTTAATATTTTGCGGATCTCATCCTCGACGGTGCGGCGCAGCTCACGCGTGAGAGTCTGCGATGGGCCGATAAATTTGCGTTGCGGCATCACAAATCGTGTCTTTTTGGTCAGAGCCATACGCCTCCATTTTTCTGATTCGGCGGTGGCGTTGAGATGTGTCACCGTCTTGCCTTTGTGGCGGCCTTTGCCGTTGTCGGCAGTGGCCTTGCTCGTGCCCAACGTCCTGTAATACATCGCCCAAAACTTCTTACGCATCTTGGGTGTGATGGTGATGCTGCCGCCGTTGTTGTGGATGGCGGCATATATCAGATCGTTGTAGATGCGCACGCGCCCCGGAGCAAGTTTGAACAGAATCCGGTTGCGCAGGGTGTTGGTGCGCGACAGCAGCGGTCCGCGCTGCCCGTCAGCCCCGGAGAGGGTCTGCTGGCGCCATGTCGACGGCCACGCCTGCAGGTTATCATCCAGAAAGCCACCCCGGGCGAAATTGCCCCGGAAATGCTGCATCGCCTTTGTTCCCATGAGCCGCGGCAGATCGCTGCGGAGAAGTTTTGCGAGCTCTTTTTGCCTTTTTTCGGCAAATTCACGAAAATTTTGCGGTGTCATTGTTTGGAGTGTAAGAGAAAAGTGTTACTTTTGCAATGGACTTTAGCCGCAAGGCTATCATGCCAAGGTGTGCCGGGTATACCCCTATTGGGGACCCGGCTTATTTTTTATATATCATATTTCAGCAGCTCTTTCGACCCTTTTATTACGCAATAAACATGCTTAATTTGTCGTTTTAGTAGATCGCCGTGCATATCACGATAATGTCGAAATTGTGCTATTGATTTCACCATCTTTTTGTGGTCGAACAATGATGGGTCATGAAAATACAGACAGACGGAATTAGACGGATGCTCAACATCTTCGCGGGCATTGTAGTTGGTCAATTGTCTGTTTTTAGCTGCAAGCGCGTGCGAATACCATCCGTGCCCTGTTATAGAGCGTATATCCATAGCCTCTCCATCCAGTTCAAGATCAAGAGCGGCAAGCTTATTTCCATTCTTCTTTTTTGACTCATCAAGGAGTAAGGCGACGCGCCCCATGCGGAAGAGTTCCGCCTGGCACTCGAGTTCGAGCTGCGTGGATGTAAGACCTTCAAAGAAGCGCTCCGCCTTGAGGCCGTCATGGGTGATATGGCCGACATGTTGGGCTCGCAATCCGCCTGTACGCTTGTCGTATTCCACGTCGCGCCATTCGGGGTTGTTTTTCAATTCTCGATATTTCGCGCGGTTTTGCTTCTTGCGCTCGACCTCCTCGTCGGGGATGGCATTGTCGGCTTGGCGGCAGCTGTTACAATCCTTCTTTTTATTGCCGAATCGCATGCCGAGGCGGTTTTTGAGTCCTCCGGCAAACGGGCACGATGAGCAGCTGTCTGGATAATACGGATGATCCTGACCAAACAGACTGCCGGACTTGCCCGGATTGTCGCCGAGTCCCTTGTGGGGTCCATCCTTGCGCGGATCCACCGCATCCTCATGCTTGATCCCTGTCGCCGGCTCGTCGGTCGACTCCAGCGAGCACTGGCAGTTCCATCGGTCGCCCGGCCGGTGTCGCGACCAGAACGGATGATCCACTGGGAGGATCGTACCCCAGTAGATGCGATGATCCGCGCCCGGATTGGGCGACGTCGACGGCACCCACCGGAGGTTGGGGAGCACATCCTTGTCACGCTCGAACCGCTGCCACTCCGCCGCCTGATGCGCCCGGATAACGGCCGTGTCATACTCCGTACGCAGCCACGGCCCGAACTGGTGGGAGGCTATCGACTGGACATCGTTTGACCACTGTTCGAACGACTTTAGACGGCCGTTTGAATCGAGCAGCCGCGCCGCCATGTCGTTTTGTGCCTTGTGCACCTTAAACGCCGCAAACACTTCCGCGCTGTGGCGCAGTGCGTTGACAAACGCCGTGTCCGGCTCATCGTCGGCGATCCCCTCCGTGATAGCCTCGTCGAGACGGTCGACAACCCCGCGGAACAGATCCGGATCGATCTCCTTGCGCGGGTTGTAGTCGCGGTTGTAGATCGACGCCAGGGCTGACGCCAGCAGATCGTTATCGATCTCAAGTCCCCAAGAAGGCGCATCGTCGGAGTTATAGTACAGGTTGTTGATCACCAGTCGTCTGCCCCGGCGTCCGGGGCGAGGCCGAAAAAAGAGCGCAGCGCGTTTTTGAGTGTCTTTTTGGGTTGTTTTTTGGGTGCGCCGTCGTCATGCGGCTCGTCATCGCCGCCATCATCGGGATCGTCGTCATCGTCACCGGCCTGGATCTGCGCGGCTATGCCGAGCATCCGGGCAGCCCGCGCCGCCTCCGCCTCCTTGGCCGCCTCCGCCTTGATCTGATTGTAATTGACCGGCTTGGTGATGCCAAACGCCTCATACAGATAATCGTCGTCGACGGGGAGGCCAAAGGCCTGATTAAGCTGCACGAGTATGTTGACCTTTGACGTTGGATCGAGGTCTTTGCGCTCCGGAAAGTAAAACTCGCCCCCGGCGGTATTGATGCCAAGCCCGGCAAATATATCGGTCATGTCGTAGTTGAGCACGTCAAGCACATATAGGCGGTCGGCCTGCTCGACCTTGTCCTCTACCTTTTTATGTACTGTGCCGAGCGCCTGAGTGCCGGTGTCGGACGCCTCGGTGGTCAGGGTGTTGCCGAGGATCAGTTTGGAGATCTCGCTATTGCAGCGCTCGATCAGCCGCTCGTAGACGTCGGCCGAGCCGGTCTTGTTGCCCGACTCGATCAGATTGAGCGATGAGTCCTTGCCATGCACAAATACAGCGAGGCTGCCGGTGTTGCGCGCGTCTTCGATGGCCCGCTGTCGTGAGTCGTCATCGTCGCTATCATAGACATACTCCTGTATCGGCATCCCAAATACCTCCGAAAACTGCGACCAGTCTCCGGTGGCGTTGCGCTTGTAGATCACCCATGGCGCCGCCTTGGCAAGCAGGCCGAGATCCTCCGCGTCGCCGACGTACAGCAGATTGTCGTAACTCTCCCATGACAGGCCGTCGCTGTCTCCCTGGTTGCGCTTGATGATCCGGCGCACCGGGCACGCGTGCTTGCGAGGTACGAGGAGGTAGTCGATCCAGTCGTCTACCTGCCAAAACTCGCAGAGGGTAAACCCCCAAAAACGCGCGCCGAGGATGTCGCGCACGAGGCGGCTAAACCAGGGCGAGCGGATCTGCTCGTTGACAGCCTCGTCCGGCTTGCCGTCGCGTCGAAACTCGATGTCGGAGCACAATACCGCATTGATACGCTTGTCGATAACGCATGACAGATGCGCGTCCGTCATAATGTCGGCATAGAGATCGTACAACCGCGTACGGTTGGGCGTGTCGACATTTTCGGCCGTCCTGATCGCGGTTATATAATTTGATATATCCAAGCCAAAGCGCTTTGGCTGGGTGAGGATAACGACTCCGGGCGCGGTCTGCCCCGGGCGCGGTACATTGCCCGATACGGTTATCATTCCCGGCGCATTGGCTATGTTGCCGGTGCTGCCGGTCTTTTTGTTTTTGCGTCTGCTCATAGGTCAATATAATTACATGTGTGATACCCTGCGCGGGTTGCTTGTGATCTTAAACATGGCGCCGCCGGTGCGCTCCTCCTCCGGCAGCATCGGCGCCCCCTCTATCGACAGCTCTTCCGCGGCGATCATTTTGAGCCACTCCACGGCACGCTCATACCGCTCCTTGCGGATCGGTGACAGCTTGTAAGGGTTATGGATGCAAAATGTATGATAGATGGCTATGTCGATCATCATCATAAGTACGAGCTGATTGCGCTCGTCGCCCCGGGCGCCGAATATGGCGTCGCAGTCATACCTCCTGGAGAGATAGCAGCGCGCCTCGGCAATGGCGCGATCCTCGCAGATCTCCACCAGCGAGGGGTCTTTGCGCGTCAGGGCGTCGAGGATCTCGGCGTGTATCGACGCATCGTAATCGGTAAGGTCTATAAATTGGCTCATATAGTGTGGTGTATGATGTTACATGCGGCGTTTGTTGAGTTTGGCGACCTCGCGGCGGTCGCGTGTGGCCGGTTTTTCGACGCGGCGCAGCAGCTCGTCAATGATGCGGTTGCCGCCCTCGACCGCGTCCGGGCCGTCGGCCGGATATTTGAGATTGAGTGTAAAGAGAGAGAATTGATCCGCGAGCTCGCGCATGTGAGGGTTATCACGCTCCGCCTCGTTGAGGATCAGGTGTCCCATCCTGTTGAGCGGCTCCAGGTTGGCCTCGATACGCGTGGCCTTGTCGGTCTTTTTGCGCTCGTCAGGCCGGATATGCAGCTGTATGCCACGCTCGCGCCGCACCTTGGCCACAAGCGGTTGAAAGACCTGCTGAAAAAATGGATCCTGCAGCTTGTTGTTCTCCATGTAGCAATACACGGAGGTCTTACCTTGTATGCTATCAAGGAGTTGCACATACCAGTCGATAAACTCCGCGTTGAGCGCCTTGTCGAGGCGTGTGCGGATGACGTATAGCTTACCATCGAGCTTGCCGAGGAGACTCACAGCCTTAAACGACTTGCCTTTTTTTGCCCGGCTCTCGCCCGGCGAAGGGTCGCCATAGATGACTACAAACTTAAATTTGGAGAGTGGAGGCACCTTGCCATACACAAGATCCTTAAATACCTCGCCCTCGGCAATGGGATTGTTAAAATACTCGCCCTGCGCCGCCTTGGTGGAGATCTTGGACAGCACCCTGTCGATATGCTCCTCACTGTTTTTCTCCGGCCATGTCGATCGGCCGGACTTGTCGCGGATATTGACAATATCCCAATGGTCAGCGGACTCCCCGGCTCGCACCACACAACAGTCGCGGGCGATGATGTTGCCGCAAAACACCACCAACGTAGGCTCGGAGATCGACCGCGCCGGATACAGGGCGCGCTCCCACCAGTCCCACCGCTTGGCGATAATGTCGGGGTTGCGGCAATCCTCATCAGTGTCAAAATCATCAACCAAAAACACGTCGGGACGGATCGCCTCATTGCGCGATCCTCGCGGTGACTGGCCTGCGCCGAGCGCACGAAACGACGCCCCGCCACGGGTCACAAACTCATCCTCGGTCCAGTTGCCCGGTGTCATCTGCTGGCCATAATAGGCGATGATGCGGCCGTTGGACTCAAGCATGGCGCGATATGGCGCGAGGAGCCTGACGGCGTTGTCCTTGGAGTTGGAGGTCAGGATTATATTATGTTTGCGTCCGGTCATCACCAGGTGCAATACAACACACATTGTAATGGTGGATTTTGCGAGCTCGCGCGACCACGACAGCACCTCAAACCACTCGTCATGCGCGACGATCCGCCGGATCGCACGCCGCTGAAAATCGGCAAACTCGCTCTTGACGTATGGCGCGCAAAAAAACTTGATCCACTCGATGGGGTTGGCCTCGAGCTGTATGCGGTGTCTGTCGCGCTCCGCATGGGTCATCTTACGGTCGACGGGGGTCGCGCGCACAATGTCGGCCTTAAGCCGCTCCCACTCCTGCAGCGCTATCTTATCGGCTTGTTTCATAGCGTCAGAGGCTGTCCTTGATGTATGCGTCGGCGAGTGATACTATCTCCTTGGCCTTATTGACATCGAGGGCGCGCAGCCACTCGACAAAATCAGTCAGTACGGAGATCTTGTCGGCAATGCCCATCTCCTGCTCCATGCGGGCGATCGATGACGAGAGTTTGCCGAGTATGTCGGCCTCCTTGGAGTTTGCAAAGCGCTCCCCCTCCGGACGCTCCGCTATCTGCCGGTTGATCTCGGCCACCTGTCTGTAGAGGTTGTTGACCTGCTCTTTGCGGGTCAGGGTCAGTCCGGCCTTATACTCCTCCCATTTGCCGTCACGGATCCAGTTGGAGATGGTCACACGCGACACCCCGACCCGGTTGGCCAGCTCCTGCTGTGTCATGCTCTCCCGGAGGTATAGGCTCTTGGCCCACTCCTTTTTCTGTGTATTTGTCAACTCTGCCATATGTACGTAATTAGGTGCTGCAAAAATACACCTAAATGACGGCGCGTTAAATTCTGATGTTTGTCGTAACTGATTATGTGGTAATGATGTGCGTATAAAGTTTTATGATAAAACCTCGATTTTAATAAGCCCGAAAACCTCCCCATATTTGCACTGCAAAACCGAAAAAGCAGAATGAAAACTCAGTTTTTTAATATAGAACGCGCCGACACCGGCACAGTTACAATCTACCTCTATGGAGAGATCGGGGATTACGCCGATGTGCGGTGTGCGCATGTGGCCGCAGAGCTTATGGCCGCCGCACCGGGCGCCCGCATCGACCTCCGCATCAACTCCATCGGCGGCGAGGTCTACAGCGGCATTGCGATCTACAACGCCATCCGCAACAGCCGCGGCGATATACATATCTATGTCGACGGTGTAGCGGCCTCCATGGCCGGCGTAATCGCCCTTTGCGGGCGCCCGGTATCGATGAGCAAGTACGCGCGGCTGATGCTGCACAGCGTCAGCGGCGGCTGCTACGGCGACCGCAAGGAGCTGGAGCGCTGCCTGCAGGAGATCGCCGCGCTCGAGGACAGCCTGGCCGATATTATAGCCAAGCGCATCAATATCGAGCCGGAGGCGGTCAAGGCCAAATATTTTGACGGCGCCGACCACTGGATGACAGCCGAAGAGGCTCTTGCCGGACACTTTGTCGACTCGATATATGACGCCGATCCGATCGATGGCGACACGCCAGAGGATATATACACGATATTCAATAACCGCCTCCGCAAGCCGGAGGCTAAATCAAATGATATAATGGACCTTAAAGAGTTAAAAAAGCGTGCCCGTTTTGCCGCCTGTGCGGATGATAACGCGGCTCTCGTTGAGATCGACAAACTGGAGGCGGAGGCCGCGGAGTCAGCCTCTCTCAAAACCAAGGTAACCAACCTTGAGACAAAGCTGCAGGAGCAGGAGGCTGCCATCGAGGCCGCCAAAGCTGCGGAGCGCAAGGCGCTGCTCGACGCTGCACAGCGCGACGGCCGCATCAATGCCACAAACCGCCAGACATTTGAAAACATCCTCAAAACCAGTTTTGAGGACGGCAAGGCGGCGCTCGCATCGCTCAAGCCCCGCCGCAGCGTCATGCAGGATATTGTACTGAGCGGATCGTCGGCAGAGTCGACCGAGTGGCACAACAAGAGCTGGGATGAGCTCGACCGCGCCGGCCGCCTCATAGAGCTGCGCGACAGTGCGCCGGAGGTGTTTAAGGCCAAATTCCGCGAAAAATTTGGCCGTGAGCCAAACCTCTGATCAATCAAGTATATAACCAATAAATCAACCAAAAAAAATGGCAGTACAGAAAGAAATCTGGCTCTCGTCGATCGTGGGGCTGCTCTTTGCACAGAACAGCTTTATGGCCAAGGCCTTTAATGCCGACGAGTACGTAAATCAGGGCAAAACCGTGCACATACCGCAGGCGGGCGCGCCCTCCGGTGTCAAAAAAAACCGCGCCGAATTGCCCGCAAGCGTCAAGCAGCGCAAAGACTCCGATCTGACATTTGTGCTCGACGAGTACACCACCGATCCCGTGCATATCCCGCACGCCGACACTGTCGAGCTGTCGTATGACAAGCGCGAGAGCATCCTGCGCCAGGATAAGCTCAAGCTGCTCGACGAGGTGGCCAAGTCGTTTATCGCGGCATGGCTCCCGACTGACGCAGAGTGCACACTCAAGACCACCGGCAGAGCGGTCGACGCCCATACACCCTCCGCGACCGGCAAGCGCAAGGCGTTTACGGCAGACGATGTACTGGCCGCGATGACAGCGTTTAACGCCGCCGACATCCCGCAGGAGGGCCGCTATCTGTTGCTCGATGCACAGATGTACTCGCAGCTGCTCGCGAGCCTCACCAAGACAGAGGGCATGGCCTTTTTGGCGTGTGCCGACGCCGTTAACGGCGTAGTGGGCAAACTCCACAGTTTTAACGTGATGCTGCGCTCGACTGTGGCCGCCGTCGATGCTGACGGCGCTCTTGTCGCCGAGGCTGCCGCTACCGACTGCGCCGCCGCTCTGGCATGGCATGAGCAGAGCGTGTGCCGCGCCCTGGGTGAGGTCAAGATGTACAGCAATGAGGACGATCCGACCTACTACGGCGACATCTACTCATTTTTAGTGCGCGCCGGCGGCCGCCGTATGCGCAACGATGGGGCCGGAGTGCTCGCGATCGTACAGGACACCGTAGAGTAATCACCATGGCAAAGCTCAAACATCTCGTGTTGCACTGCACCGCCACGCCTGAGGGCCGTGAGGTCACCGCGGATGACATCCGCAGGTGGCACACAGCCCCGGTGGCGGCGGGCGGTCGGGGCTGGAGGCAGGTCGGATATACCGATCTGATCCACCTTGACGGCACGGTGGAGCGCCTTGTCGACAACAACGAGGATGCCAATGTGGATCCGTGGGAGATCACCAACGGCGCGGCAGGCTACAACTCTGTAAGCCGTCATGTCGCCTACGCCGGCGGATGCGCCCTCGATGGCAAGACGCCCGCAGACACCCGCACCGTCATGCAACGCAGTGCCATGGAGCGCTATGTGCGTGATTTTCACCGGCGCTTCCCATTGGTCCGCATCGTCGGGCATAATGAGCTCGCGGCCAAGGCGTGCCCGAGCTTTGACGTGCAGAGGTGGCTCAGGTCAATAGGTATCAACCAGTAATGCCAACGCTATGAGGTATGACCATAACAGACGTGATAGCCCTTGCCGGGAGCGGGGGTATAGTAGGGTTGGCCATCGGATTTGCGACACTCCGCGCCAAGATCCGGCAAGCCAACGCCGATGCGGAGTCCGCCAAAGCCCAAGCCCAAAAAGCGCGGGCAGAGGCCGAGACTATTAAGATAACCAATACAGAGTCAGCCACAAGGATACTGGTTGACAACCTGTTAAAACCAATTATAAAAGAATTAGATGAGACTCGTAACGAGGTCAAAAAATTGCGCGAGGCACTGGAGCGCGCTAACAATTGTCGCTATCATGCTGACTGCCCTGTGTTGCATGGGATGCACCAGCTCGCGGTCGCAGTCAAGGGAGATGGCCGCGGGGCAGGGATCGACAGAGCAGGAGGCGTCGACCACCATCACGCGCAAGCAGGTGAGGTTGACGCCGATACCGGCGGCAGTGGCATCCCTCCGCCTCGCGGCCGTGAGCCTCCCTGATCTGCCCGACGGACTCCCGTTGTCGATGCACAACGGCCGTGCGACCGTAACGGTCGAGCGCGACGGCGACAGTCTGATCGTGACAGCCACATGCGACTCACTGGAGCGTCAGATCGAGATTGTCGAGGAGGAGCTATGGCACACAAAACAGCAGGCAGAGGCTTACAGATCTCAGCTTGAGGAGTCGGTCAAACAGCGGTCAAACGGCGTTTGGCCGACGCTCAAATGGCTTTTTGCCGGGATAGCCGCCGGCGTAGTATTAACCATAACAACGACAAAGATATATGGCAGTATTAGACGGCGTTAACCTTATCCTGTCGATCGGCGGCAAGGCCCTGGCATTTTCGACGGGATGCAAGATCACGACGACCACGGAGACCGGCACGCGCCAGACCAAGGAGTCGGCCGCCGGCAAATGGCCGGAGAAATACGCAAAGAGCTTTAGCGAGGACATCTCGGCTGACGGCCTGACGATTACAAATGGCTCGGATAACATGCCCTCTTACGATCAGCTCAAAAAAATGCAGCTCACCGGCGAGCCGATCACGGCCTCGTACAGCGTGCGCGAGGGCGAGGGCCGCGAGGGTAAGGAATCCGGAGGTTATGCGGGCAAATACCTGATCACATCGCTCGAGCTCGACGGTCAGACCAATGACGACTCCAAATACAGTGTCAAGCTCGAGAGTCACGGACCGGTCAAGCCGATCAATGGCGGCCTCTCCGGCGGCGACGCGGCTCCGGCGGCAAATAAGTAATCTCAACAGGTGATAATCATGGCAAAATCAAAAAGCAACAAAGCGGCCGGCATGCCGGCCGGAGCGCCTCCGAGAGTGGAGCTGCGCCGCATAGTGATCGCCGGCAAGGAGTACCCCTGCCGCATAACCATGGGGGCCATGCTCCGCTTTAAGCGTGCGACCGGCCACGATGTGAGCAAGCTTGACTCCGGTAATATCGAGGAGTTGCTGACATTTGTACACTGCTGTATAGCGAGTGCGTGCAATGTCGACAGGATCGAGTTTGGCCTGACCGTGGAGGAGATGGCCGACAATCTCGAGCCGGACGCTCTCAATGCCTTTTACGACGGTATCTCCTCCCCCTCGGCCGGGGAGGCTGACACCGAAAAAAAAACAGTAGCCCCGGCGTAACCGAGCTGCTCGCGGTCGCGGTCGGCGAGATGGGTATGACCGTCGCCGATTTTTGCGAGCTGACGCCGGCGGAGTTTTCGGAGGCGCTGACAATACGCCAGCGCCTCCGGGAGTCCGGCGAGCGGGCGGAGTGGGAGCGGGCGCGCATGATGTGCATGTGCATACTCCAGCCCTACGCCAAAAATCCTCTCAAACCTACTGACGTCATGCAATTTCCGTGGGAAGCAGGAGAGAGAGGAGATACAGCGCGCCGGGCGCTCACGCATGAGGAGGAGATGGCCGAGTTTGAGCGCGCTAAAAAGGCATACGGATTAACCTGACAATAACGACAATGGCAAACAACAGCATCGACTTTGAGATCAGTATCAGGGATGCGGGGAGCGGCGCTCTCCGCACGGTGTCTGTTGCCGCCAAAAAGGCCGACGAGGCGATAGCGCAGATTACGCAGAGCGCCTCAAAAGCCGAGGGTGGTCTGCGCAATATGGCGGGCGCATCCATCGTGCTCGAGGCGGGCATCAAGTCCATACAGACGCTGCAGGGCGTGATCGGCGGTGCGATCAGCCAGTACAACTCGTTTGACACCGCGATGCGACGCGCCAATACAATGGCGCTGCAGTCTGGCGAGGCATACGACAAGATGCGCGGTCAGATCGTCAGCATGAGCCGGGAGATACCGCTGGTGCGCGATGAGCTTGCCAACGGACTCTACGAGGTGGTGTCAAACGGCGTGCCGGAGGACAACTGGATAGAGTTTCTGGACCGTTCCGCCCGCGCGGCCGTAGGCGGCTGCGCCGACCTCGGCACCACCGTCGGCACCACTGCGACGATCATCAAGACATACGGCCTCGCATGGGATCAGGCAACATCCGTGCAAGACAAGATGCAGATGACCGCCAAAAAGGGCAAGACAAGCATCGCGGAGCTTGGTCAGGCATTGCCACACGTCAGCGGCTCTGCCTCGCAGCTCGGCGTCGAGCTTGACGAGCTGATGGCGGTATTTGCGTCGACAACCGGCGTTACGGGCAACACCTCGGAGGTCAGCACACAGCTTGCCGCGGTGCTCAACTCGCTGATCAAGCCGTCATCGGAGGCGAGCAAGGCGGCCGAGGCTATGGGGATCCGCTTTGACGCAGCCTCGGTCAAGGCTGCGGGTGGTTTTGCCAATTTTTTGACGCAGCTCGATACATCGGTACAGGCGTATGCGGCCAAGTCGGGACAGCTGTCGGAGACGATCTACGGTCAGTTGTTTGGCAGTGCCGAGGCGCTGCGCCTGCTGGGCTCGCTAACCGGCGAGCAAAAGGATGTCTTCGCGGCCAATATACAGGCGATGGCAGACAGTACAGGCGCTATCGACGAGGCATTTGAGATTATGAGCGAGTCAAATGACTCGTTTGCTCAAAAACTCAACAATGCGATAGCGTCGATGACCGACTGGGCGGGGTCTGCGGCAAAGGTGGCCGGCCCGGTGCTAGACCTTACCGCTAACGCCGGGATGGCGGTAATGAGTATCGCACAACTCGCAAAGGGGATGCGGCTCGCCAAGGTGGCGTCTGCGGCATGGACAGCCGTACAGCATCCGCTCAATGCCGCAATATCTGCAAACCCGATCGGCCTGATGGTGATGGCTATTGCGGCTCTCGTTGCCGCGATAGTGTATGCCTACAACAACTGTGAGGAGTTTCGGCAGTCGTGCGACCGGATGTGGGCGACTGTCAAGGATGTCGCCGAGGTTATATGGGCGCTACTGGTCAAGGCGTTTAACGCGGTTTATCCGATAATCAAGGATGTAGCCGAGGTTGTATGGTCGCTGTTGGTCAAGGCGTTTGAGGCGCTCTATGAGATCCACACAAAGATCGTGGGAGCTGTGATGGACTACCTGGCGCCGGCGTTTGACAAGCTCTCGAGCGCCGTTAAGACGGCGTGGGAGTGGGTGCGTCGCCTGTCGGGTGTCGATGAGGCTGATCAGCTCGAGGCGGCCGGCAATGCAGCCAAGGGCGCAGCCGCGGCCGTCACCGGCTACGGTGAGGCAGTCGAAGAGGCGGCCGACAAGGCCGAGGAGGCTGGCAAAAAGACTGTCAACGGCCTCAACGGAGGTGGTCCGACCAACCCTCCCAAATACGACGGCAAAAGCCTTATAGCCAATGCCAGGACGTATAATGAGCTCGCCAACAATATCACCTACTATGAGAGTAAGCTCAAAAATCTCGCGCCATCACAGGAGGCGGAGATCACCCGCATATCCCGGGCTGTCGCAGGTCTAAAGCGTCAGCAGGAGGCGATCAAGGCGCTGCAGGCGGCTGCCGAGATGCCGGAGGATCCGCGCTCCATGGCGGACATCAATAAGGCTATCTCGATCAAAAAGGCACAGCTGCAGCTCGAGCCTGACCCCGGCGCGCAGGTCCGGATAAACCGCGAGATCAAGGCGCTGGAGCGACAGCTTAAGATCATCGAGATCCGTCTGGAGACAAAGCCGCTTAAGGCTGATCAGATCATCCCGGCGACGCCTGACCATGGCGCAAAAATAGACTTGAGCAAATATGGCGTCACTCCGCCGGATCTGTCAAAGATCAAGTTACCGGGCGCCGATCAGATCCTCGGCGACGGACATGAGCGCAAAAAACAGGAGATCGAGGGGCTGGTACCCGTATCGCGGCTTGCGCAGCAGGGACTCGGCGGCGTGAGCGACATGCTCCAATCCGTAACCCGGCTCACCGGCGAGAGTGCCGGCGCATGGCTCCAGTGGGGCGCCTCCGTCCTCGATGCCTGCTCCAGGGCGCTGCCCGCTATTATGGCCGTGGCAGCCGGCAATGCCGCCAACAGCGCCGCGCAGACTCCCGTCGTGGGATGGATCCTCGCCGGAGCGGCTATAGCCGGGGTGCTCGCGTCATTTGCGGCAATCCCAAAATTTGCAGATGGCGGTATAGCCTACGGCCCGACTCTCGGCCTGTTTGGCGAGTATGCCGGCGCCTCCAATAATCCGGAGGTGGTGGCGCCGCTCGATAAGCTGCGCTCCCTGATCAATCCGGCGGGAGGTGTCATGGCCGGCCGCGTGGAGTTTGTGATCGATGGCCGCAGGCTGGTGGGAGTCCTTAACAATGTCAACAGATACAACGAGCGTACACGATGAGCAAGACACTGACATATTACACGGAGTTTGGCAATCGCCCGGCGATCCATGCCGGACGCGAGGCGTGCTACCGTATCGAGATATGGGGAGAGGGCAATAACGTCGCCAGAGAGATCAGTGTGGATTTTGACGCTCCGGCCATGATCGAGTGGGCGGAGGTGGCCAAGCTTGATCCGGTGCAGGGATCCGCTCTGACGCTGCGCCTTGTCTCGGAGAGCGACCGGGAGTTTGTGGGGCTGTACACCGTGGAGGAGGGCGCATGGCGCGTCGATATATACCGCAACGACGATCTGTACTGGCGCGGATCTATCGACACGGAGCTGTACGAGGAGCCATACTCTACGTCGAGCGGCTACGTGGTGGAGGTCACGGCGTCAGATCTCGGCCCGGCCGACCGCACCGATTTCGACTTGACCGGCCGCCATACCATAGAGGATGTTATCCGTCATTGCCTGTTATGCACTGCAATAGCCGACATGGAGCAGGCTATATCGATCAGCACGTCGCTGCCTGACGCCAAAGAGCCATTGTCGCTATCGGATCTGTATGTCAACACCGCCAATTTTTACGACGAGGATGGCGAGCCCATGACATGCCGCGAGGTGCTCGAGGAGGTGTTGAGACCGTTTGCTCTCCGCCTTGTGCAGCGCAATGGCGTGGTACATATATTTGACCTCAACGCGGCGTCCGCCTGGCCGTCGACGGAGGTCTGCTGGATCAGCAATGACGCCCGGATGGGTGTCGATGTGACCTATAATAAGGTCAAGGTGCTGCTGTCGACCTACTCCGACGCCAATGGCTGTGACGGATCCCTCGAGCATGACGAGGTGCTTAAGGGATCGGCCGGAGATCTGTACTACACCGGTGAGCGCGATCACCAGGCGATAGGATCGCCGGGGTTTAGGGTGGCCTCCGGACAGGAGCAACATCCGCAGCTCGAGATATGCAATGGTGCGCTGGTGTGCCGCATGGATGCGGAATGGAGCGGCAGCGATACCGCCGGGGTCGTGTGGCAATACATGGGGCTCAAGGCGCTCGGATCCGGCTATCAGTGTATGATCACGCGAGATGGCGACAACTGGCCGACTGCCATGACATCGGGTACGTTTGTCCCGATCGCCAAGACGCGGCGCCATCTGTCATTAGATCCGTATCAGCCTGTGTATGTAGGATCATCGGCGGGCGGCGAAGTCTATACCGGGGCGCAGCTCCGGGTGTCGCTCGACCTGCTCCTCGACACTCGCTACAATCCGTTTGAGGATGCGGGCGCCGACAATGGCGGCACGCAATACGGCAAGGCGCTCGACATCCCGGCGTCTGTGCGTATCCCCGTGCAGATCGTGTGCCGCAATATCGATGGCGAGATCGCATACCTGTACAATAACGACAGCTTTGTCAGCTCCTACTCCTACACCGGCGGAGAGGGGCAATGGATACCCTATACAGCCGCCGATTTAGCTAAAAACATCTGTTGGCTACAGTATTACGATTGGGACGACTGGAATGGTAAATCGCCTGTAGGAGGATGGGTTGCAAACCGTCAGAGTATCGGCGATCCAAAGGCTACGACCAAGACTATGAAAAAGCGCGGCGACGGCTATTATATCCCCATGCCGCCGTGTGTGGGGTCTGTTGAGCTGTGGGTCGGCAAGGGGTTTGGCGTCATTGTCGATGGGTCAGATGGGTGGCTGCCAAATACAGCAGTACGGCAGTCTGACGCATGGGATAAGTTTGTCAGCCATTTGCGGTGGCTGGCCTACCGTAATCCCAAAATCGACCTCGTCAAATCGAGCGGCAAGGATCTGACCGGGAGCGATCTCGAGGATAGTGCATATATAGTGCGGACTGCAAAGGAGGAGCTGTCTATCGATACGATCGTAGGTACTCCGGGTGACCGGGCGCTCCCTACGTCAAGAGCTATGATGACACTCGGCGACGGGCGGCAGATCCGACGCATGACCCGCGCCGGAGTCACCGACCGCATCGAGCGGCTGCTGATCGGCACGGCATACAGCCAGTATGCCGGACACAATACGGTGCTGAGCGGCACGGCGGAGCTTGTGCCGGATATGCCGGCTATGACTGACGCCTCGGCGCCAGGAGAGAGATATATAATGCTGTCGGATCGTCAAAACCTCGCGGCCGACACAAGCGAGATCCGCATGGTGCGCTTTGTCGGCGATAGCTATGAGGGTGTCGAGATAACCAAAACAACGCAAGGCTGACCAATGAGCAAAAAACAATACAACGTAAGGACTGCGGCGGTGGCCGCGACCGAGAGGCGCGCCCGCAGGAGAGGCGCGTCTGTAGTCACCGCGGGCTCCGGCAGCAGCTATAACGAGGTGTATGGCGACATCGCCGGCAAACTCGACAGAGAGCTCTTTGACTCGATGTTTGAGCGGGTTAGCGAGGGTGTCGACGCCGAGGGTGTCGAGCGTTGGTACATCCGGGCCAAGTCGCACCTCGTGAGCGTGGGCGATGTTACAGCGTATGGCAATGGCGGTCCTGGCGGAGGCGGATCGACGGGCGGCGGGGTTACGGAGCTGCGCCGCCTCGATGATGTGATATTGACCAATCCCAAGGCCGGGCAGATCCTCAAGTATGATGGTCAGCATTGGGTCAATAGGACAATAGATACAGGACTCAACGAGACGGCTCTTGCGGCATACCTGCAGACCAACCGGTATGCCAAGTTGAGCGATATCCCCTCGCTGGCCGATTATGCCACGCAGTCGTGGGTAGAGGGCAAGAGCTACGCCACGCAGTCGTGGGTAGAGGATAAGGGCTATGCCACAGAGGCATGGGTGATAGCACAGCATTACCTGACGGAGCACCAGGATATATCGCACCTGCTGACACGTGCGGAGTTTGACTCGATGTTTGAGCGCGTTGATACAGATGGCGGCGGGTGGTACATATTGGCCAAGTCGCACCTTGCCAGTGTCGGCGACGTCACAGCTTACGGGACCGGCGGTCTGGGTAGTACACTCGGAGGTATCGGCGATGTGCAGCTTGGCTCGCTTGCAGCGGGCGACGTGCTCAAGTGGGACGGTCAGCACTGGGTCAACGGCCCTGCTCCTGCGGGTGGCGTCGACGAGTCGGTGCTGGCCAACTACGTGACGCTCGACACCGAGCAGCAGATCAGCGGGCACAAGCGGTTTACGTGGAACGATACGGATTTTAGTCATCGCATCACGGTCAATGGCAGCTTTGAGGACGATATCCACCACCATCCGCAGGTCATGTGGCATGTCAGCAATCGCCGATGGACTAAGGCGGTCATGGACGTATGGGGCAATATCCATCTCTTGGAGGGGAGCGCGGGTACATTTGGTGGCGCACATCAAGGCCTCGTGGCGTCCAAATTTGCCAAGCCGGACGGCACGGCCTCGCAGGTACTTATGGCCGATGGGTCGGTGCAAACGCTCTGGAGGGCGGCAGAGGTGACAACCGCAACTACTGACTCAGGGATGATTACGCCTTTGGGGCTCAATCAATGGACGACAAAGACATTTGTGACCGCCCTCGGCACATCGGGCAACTATCTGACATGGACAAAGAACGGCGCGGTTAATAATATTACGATACCATATGCCACCGAGTCGAGGGTGTTGCGCTCTAACGGGTGGCTCACGGCCATCAGCGGCGACAAGCATGGCGCGGGGGTGAGGCTGTATGAGGCGTATAACAACGGCTATCCTACCGCTTATGGCAATGTGCTGGCGGTGCAAGGATCGGCGATGGCGGGCGCGGGCGAGTTGCTTATGGGATGGTCGGGCACGGACGCGGGACACGCAAATCTGTATTACCGCAACTGCAGGGACAGCGCTATCACGTGGTCCCCGTGGACTACCATCCTCGACTCGGCAAACTACTCCTCCATCCTCGATGATCGCTATGTCAACATCACCGGCGACACGATGACGGGGCCGCTGCGTATTGCGCACAGCGCAACCAACTGTGTGCTGTACACTCAGTACAACACCGCGGGTGCGTACTCCAATGTGATATGGGCTAATGTGAATGAGTCCCGTGTTATCTTTGGATCGCCCAACTGGCCGACTGTCGAGCTTGAGACCGCTAACTCCGCGACGGCTGCATATCGTCGCACAAATGGCGTACAATACAAGATCTGGGACTCCGGCAACCACGGCCACACCAGTGGTCTTAATGCCGATCTGCTCGATGGCCATCACAGATGGGATTTTTTTAGACATGGCGCCGGTTATATATCAAGCGATTACTTTAACGGAACCGCGTTTCAAAATCTCGCCCCTGGCGCTTATATATACGGTTACGGAGCTGCATCGGGCTTGTTGGTGTCGTTTGGTAACATCGGAGCGAGTGCGTCATCGTTGGAGCTATACACAACATATCCCGACGAGACAGACATCCGCTATCGTAAAAAGATAGACTCCAACCGTTTCGCAGGCGGGTGGAATACTCTGATTACTAACCGTAACATCTGGGCTTATAATGCGGGATCCGCCACCAAACTACAGACAGCGCGCAGCCTTTGGGGTAACAGCTTTAACGGCGAGGCGGGGTGTGGAGGAGGTCTGACGTTTGACCCGCTTACCGGCGCAAACGCGCGCAATCTGCTGTATCAAAAAATGGCCGATAATGACTTTTTTCGCATCCGCTGCGGTGGGTCGGCGTCAAATGCCGGATGGGTGGAGATAGCGACGGCCGATGACGGCACAGAGCCGATCTACGTGCGTCAGTACACCGGCGAGTTTGCGACGATCACGCGCACGCTGACGCTGCTCGATGGCAGCGGTAACACCTACCTGCCGGGCCACCTCGTGGCCTCCGGCGACGTGACGGCCTACTCCGACGCGCGCCTCAAGTCAGACGTGCAGACGTTGCGCAACCGCGGATTTATCACCCCGCGCACCTACATCAAGGACGGCAAGCGGTGTATCGGTTTTTTGGCGCAGGAGGTGCAGCAAAGATACCCGGAGCTTGTGACTGACACCGGCGGAGCTGATCATTGGCTCGCCCTCAACTATGGCAACCTCGTGGCCGTGCTGGAGGCGCAGATAATTGACCACGAGGAGAGGATTAAAAGATTGGAGGACAGAACATGAGTGCAATAGGTAATACAGGCGTAAAATTTGCAGAGGTGGTCAGGGCAACGCTCGGCGAAAGCTCAACATCAGCGAGTGTGCTCTGTCGCAGCGATAAAATCAACTGGCAAGCACGCAACAAACCCACCATATACCCAAAAAATTTTGACTTGACCGATGCAGAGCGCATCGGCCACCCCAAGCAAACCAACAACGGTATTTATTTTGGCATCCGCATGGGTACTGTATATGGTCGTTTGGCTGACATACATAACGCGACGTTTGAGTATCTCAGGCCGCAAGGTGGCGCGGAGGAGCCGTGGCGCATAGGAGATTTCCGCGGGTATAATCAAGCCGCAAGGATTACGCCGATTGCGTCAGAGTTGAGCACAGAGATACAGTGTCAGGCGGAGCAGGCATTTGCATGTCGGATTGTGCACAATACCAACAATAACGGCGGCATCAATCTGGACGAGATCCTGACTTTTATGCGGCAGTCGGGCATGGATACATTTTCGCTGGCCAACGCTTACCCCTGTCTTATGCTGACTCGCAAAGGCGGCACGACACATGCGGTGAGGGCGCTCAAATGTTGGGACACGCGGGACGTTACGCCGCTGTATCACAACGGAGCGTGGCACGAGCGCTATTACATAGGTATGGAGCGTGGCACGCTTGGCGATGCCGCCCAGTTGCTGCCAACGACCAACGGATCATGGCCGCTGACCGTGTCTGTGTTTTTGGCGGGAGTCTTGGCTGGAGATCATTTTGACTTGCATAACTGGTGTCTGACCAACGACGGCAATCCGGCGTGGGTGCTGCCACAGGCTATCGGTCTGTATGACGCATGTGGCAAATCGGCCACCTACACGGTGTTTGACGATTCGCCAAGCGGAGGCAACGAGAGCATATGGCGCGTGTATGTGGCATCGTTGACGCAGATTAGCACGGGTATCAGGTTTGTGATCAACTCCAACCGCAACACATCAAGCACGACTTATCAGCTCTTTGTCGATGTCGCCGGCTGCGGCAGCAACTCAAAAACATTCACGATGCCACAGTACTCATCTACTAATTTGGATTTTACGTGGAATGAGCTGCGCATGGGTCCGCCTGCACCCGCGGCCGGGTCAACCTACAACATACGTATGCAGATACACTCGATGTCCGGCACATCGGCAACCACCCTCTGGTGGGAGGGGCAAAAAACAATAACAATACAATAACTAACCTCAAAACAATAAATTATGAACAAAAACAAAGTGCAGGTGGTGGCAGCCACCTATCAAGTCAACAATGACCACGACGACAATCGCGAGTATCGGATCTCGGCAAGCGTGAGAATCGGAGCGGACAACACCGTGGAGAGTATCGACGCGGGAGTAGTGTCGACGCTTGACGGCCACAGCGTCGCTACATTTCGCCGCTACATGGGCGGGGGTCTGACGGTAGAGTTTGACGCTACATGCCCGGATCAGACTGCGACGCTCGACGCCATAAACGGATTTATCGCAGACTGCGAGGAGGGAGGGGTAGAGGCATGAAAATGTATGAACTGCTGAATGTTAGCGATCAGCTCAACAGCCTACCCCTCGGCAAACTGACGATCGCCCAGCGCGCCGCGCTCACCCGTACAATCTGCGCCATCTCGCAGGCGCGCAAACCGTTTGACGAGGCTCTAAAGGAGGCGCGCGAAAAGCTCAAGCCGGAGGGCTTTGACGATCTTGCCGGCAAGGGATCGCGCACCCCTGACGAGGAGGCACAGTATAAGCTGCTCGTCGATGAGTATAACGAGGCTGTGCGTACCGCCATCCAGCCCAATCTCGACGCAGAGGTGACGCTGACCGTCGCCAAGCCGATGACGATGGAGGAGTTTTTGGCGCTGCCTGACTGTGCTCCTGACTGGACAGCCGGACACATAGTCTACCTGCAGGATCTGCTTGGCATTACCGGGGAGTAATCCACAATAGCCCTCCGGGGGGGCAAAAAAAATAACCCCCCGGCCTGTTAGTAGCATCTGACCACATACTAACATATATGCGACACGCCGCACGGCCGAGGGCTATATGCCTTTGACTGCGGTGTGTCGCATATGTATGTGGTCAGATACACAAAAGTACATAAAATAACCCAAACCTACAATAAAATGACGAGGATTAACAAATATCACCAACTGCTGATCAGGATCCTAAACCAAGGCCGCCATCAGCAAAACAAAAAGGGAGGTATCACATACCTCATCAATGAGCAGCTGTCGCTCACGCCGGGCGATCTGCTCGAGATTTTTGAGACACACGGCATCGCCCGCAAAAAACTCAAGGCGGAGTTGTCATTATATATGGCCGGAGAGTGCGACATCGAGCGCTATAGGGCCGCCGGGATCGACTGGTGGGATTATTGCGGACAGACGTTGATCAACAGTTATCCGACCTATATGGCCAAGCTGCCCGTATTGATCGATCGCATCAACCGGGAGCAGCGCAACTCAAAAAATTACGTGTTGTTTTTGGGCGCAACCGAGGCGCCGACAAATCAGGCGCCCTGCCTGAGTCTGATCCAGTATCAGATCGAGGATGGGGAGCTTGTGATCTCAGCGTATCAACGCAGCTCCGACGCAAGCCTCGGATTGCCATCCGACCTCTACCACCTCTACCTCATGTCGCGACAGATAGAGCTACCCCTGCGCTCGATCACGCTCAACCTCGGCAACGTACACATCTACGACACCAATATCGAGGCTACGCGCAGGATGCTCGATGGTGAGGAGGGTGTCAAGTACACACTCAATGTTTAACCACCACTCAAACAGTGCTCAAATACTATTATAATGACTAAGATATACAAGTCGGCGCCGCTCCCTTTCCAGGGCCAAAAGCGCCGCTATGTCGGCGAGTTTCGCCGCGTGCTGGGCCAGATCCGCGACGCCCGGATCTTTGTCGACCTCTTTGGCGGATCCGGATTGCTCTCGCATATCGCCAAGCGGGAGCGTCCCGACGCCATAGTGATCTACAACGACTTCGACGACTATCGCACGCGTCTCGACAATATACCGCGCACTAATGCGCTAATCAGCGACTTACGCACCATAATGGGGGGGGGTAAATCCAAGTCACAACGGATCGCATCCCCGCAGCGGGAGCGCATCCTGGAGAGGATTGCCGCAGAGGATGCGGCCGGCTATGTCGATTATATCACATTAGCGGCAAATCTATGTTTTCCGGGCAAGCGGGCGACATCGTACGAGGAGCTGTCAAAGCAGACCTTATATAATAATGTAGTCTCGTCACCATACGGCGCAGCGGGCTACCTCGACGGCTTGACCATCACGAGTTGCGACTACCGCGAGCTTGTGGCACGGTATCGCAACCGTCCGGATGTAGTGTTTTTGGCTGATCCGCCATATCTCTCCACGGATGTAAGCACATATAATATGTCGTGGGGGTTGAGTGACTACCTCGACGTGATCGCGTCGCTCGCCGGTCAGCGCTACATCTATTTTACAAGCTCCAAATCGTCAATCGTGGAGCTCTGCGAGTGGCTCGGACGCAATGCAGGGGTAGGCAATATTTTTGCCGAGGCTATCCGGAGCGACGTTGCGGCCACCGTTAATTACAGTGCCCGCTACTCCGATATAATGCTCTATAATGCAGTGTGATGCGCTGCGCCTCTGCGAGGGCGCCTTAACAGCCATGATTTTTTCAAAAAAATAATTTATCATATATGATAAATTCAAAAGTTTTTGTAACTTTGCATCGTAATCAAAAAAAACAACACCAAACACTGCGGATCCAGCAGCCTAAACTCGGAACAAAAAAATGGCAAACGTAATCTACAACGACCGCGAGAGCAATTCGACGGAGTGGACCATCGTGGTAAAAGGTATCAAGTATCTCACACTCGAGTACAAAACCACATGGGAGGGCAAACGCGACGTAACCATGAAATTCGCCATCGCCGACGAAAGCGAGCTGATTTTTGCCCTCAACGCACACGGCGGCCGCGCTATTGTAGAGGGTTATACCGGTCCCCGCGCGCTCTCAACTGTCAAGCACGAGGCTGTAAGATAGTCAATCCTACATCCATCAACTCGAAACACTCAATCGCGGCGAAGAGATTGCGAGGCAATACAAGCCGCGATTGAGTGTTACAGATGGATGGATTACGAGGATGGTCGCGCCGAAAGCGACGCAAAGTCCCGATATAGTTAAACAAAACTAATTATTCGATAGATAATGACTGACGAAGAATTACTTAATCGAGTGACGTCCTTCGACGGAAGCTTCTTTTCGGCTCATATTGCGCTTGAGGAGCACCCTGAACCGGGGATTACAACGGTTGTTGCTTGGCTTTATTCTGACCCGGGGCCACAATTGACAATTGTGCCATTTGTCATTCCTGACGATGAGGAGTGGATGTTTACCCCGCGCGATTGGCAGTCGTTTGATGTTTTGGCGCTGGGAAAAGATCTCGGCGCATACATCCAAGCTACCGAGTGGCGCGTTAATAATACCGACACTCCGGGGTTTATCGTCAACGGACTACCTCGTCTGCTTAACGACGCCCCCGTGCCGCTTAAGATTGTCGCACGCAAAAAGCTTGGCGAGGATATTAAAGCCGCCAGGCTTGCGAAAGGTTTGACACTTAAAGATCTCGACGCGTTGACCGGGATTCCGTATTCGAGATTGAGCCGCATCGAGGGAGGTCGAGATAATCCTACGTTTGACGGCCTCGTGCGCCTCGCAGTTGCTCTTGATACGACTTTTGTGATCGGCGGTTATTAGTCGGATCAACACACAAAAAAAGAAGCATTACCTCGTTGGTGATGCTTCTTTTTTGTGTTGATTTTCGCGTTGTGTGTTAAAACTTCACTACGTTTCGTTTTGATTTTAACAACGTTTCGTTTTTCCGATTTACCTACGTTTCGTTTTTCCCCGACACGACGTTTCGTTTTTCCGATTGTAGGTTACTGACGAGTATCATAATATCAACTAATTTTTAAGAGTTACTTATACTCAATGGAAAAAGTAAAGAGAGGAGCGTGGGCGCTGATGTCGCTGGCTCTTGTCGCAGCGGTCGGCAGCTGTTCGGGATCGGCTTCGTCCGGCGATGTTCAGGCCGATACATTGTTGCTGACCGAAAGTGAGGTCGCTGTGCCTTACGATGTGCTGCGGATGCCTTATGCGCTGACAACCGACGGACA
>Ga0209064_1001694_pt1 | contig 31327 bp, 27 predicted proteins | sample Inofromicrocosms_FD_187498 | JGI IMG/M metagenome (GOLD analysis project Ga0209064, IMG submission 187498) | Mouse cecum microbial communities from Vienna, Austria - Inoculum for glucosamine and mucus D2O microcosms (SPAdes) (version 2) | ecosystem: Host-associated > Mammals > Digestive system >... | reverse complement strand
AATTTGTTCTAAATGACATATGTATTTACCACCTTCACTTGATAGATACAGTATATCACAGCGGGAGGAAAATAGTGTGTTTGTGTAAAATTTTCAAGGTACTATAGGGACTTTTGACCCCAACATCATTTTATTTATTACCCATGATATGCACTTGGCAATTGAGTATACGGACCGCTCTATCGTATTTGCTGATGGGGAATGTATTGCAGACGGGCCGGTTTATTCGGTACTTTCCAACGAAGATATTATCCGCAGGGCGAACCTGAAGAAGACTTCCCTGGTAACGTTGGCGGAGCATGCCGGGCTGAACCCAGAGAACTTTATCTATAATTTTATTGAAACGGAAAGAAAGGCGAGACAAAATGGATGATAAGCGTTTATTTGTGAATACAACTCCTGGAAACCGTTTCCTAGATAGATTGACCGGAAAAACAAAAGTGAGAACGTTTCTGATTCTCATCGTGCTGTTGATTGCAACCTGGGATATCAGGGTGATTCTTCCGTTTTTTATTCTAAGTTGGATCGCCTTGATTTCATTGAAGCCGGACTGGAAAAAGGTGTGGGGGGTTATGGCCTTTGTGGTAGTGATGAACCTTTTCAACCTTTTCCTTGTATGGGTGGTCAGGCCGGATTATGGGCTGAGTATATGCGGCGGTTCTACGGTTATTTTTAAACTGACGGACTTTTATATCATAACATCGGAAACCCTCTGGTATTTTATGGTGCGTTTTTTGAAGCTATTTGGAACTTTTACGATATCGCTGACTTTTATCCAGTGTATTACGCCCAGTGAAATGGCGGCAGGGTTATATTCCTGTAAGGTTCCTTACAAGGTATGTACGATTTTTTCCATTGCTTTCCGTTATATTCCGGATATCAGCCGTGACTTTCACAGCATTAAAATTTCCATGCAGATGCGGGGGATGGAATTGGATTCCAAAAAAACCAGCCTATGGACGCGTTTAAAGCAAAATGTCCTGATTCTGGTGCCGTTGATTATTACTTCCTTTGACCGGGTGGGCAATATTGCAAACGGTATGGATCTTAGGGGATATGGAAAAAATAAGACGCGTACCTATTATGCGGAACACGAAGACGGTCCGGGCGATAAGAAGATGAAAGTAGTTTATATGCTGTTTTTTGCAATTATGATTTTTGTTATTATTTGGAGAATTTTCTTTCCTAGCGAATATGAGGTTTGGTGCCCATGGATCAAATAAATTTTAAAAAAATATTTTTGGATTCTTTAGGGGAATTGCAGGGGCTGCTACAAATCCCTTCGGTTTATGATGAAAAAACTGTTTCCGGGCAAATGCCTTATGGAGAGGGTTCCTGGCGCGTATTGGATTATATGCGCCAGATTGCTTTTCGAGATGGGTTTGAAGTATTGGAATATGATAATCACGCTATTGCAGTCCGTATGGAAGCAAAAGAAGAGCGGGTGGATGTGGTTTCCCATTTAGACGTAGTGGAGCCGGGAGAAGGGTGGGAATATGACCCTTTCTGTGCGACGGTGGAAAATGGATATCTGATTGGGCGAGGCACGGAGGATATGAAAGTTTGTGCCTGGCTGACCTATCTGGCGCTGCGTATGATAAGCGCGCAGAAGCTGCAGCTAAACCGCGAGATACGTCTTGTATTCGGATGTGATGAAGAACGGACGATGGCGGATATGCACCATTATATAGGTAAGGCCGGAGAGCCGGAATTCGCCTTTACACCGGATGGCCGTTTCCCCATGTCCATCGGGGAGAAGGGGGCGCTGATGTGGAGGCTGAAGGGAAGCTACCGGGGGGCCTGCAAATGGTTTCAGGGCGGTGTGCAGTGCAATGTGATTCCCTCTTCCGCCAGAGCATGCATTTTGGATACTTCTTTAGAAACGGAACTTCAGGCATACATTGCCGGGCACAACTATGATATATCCTGCATGATGGAAGGCGGAGAACTGATTTTGGAGTCCAGAGGAAAGGCGGCGCATGCTTCCATGCCTCATTTGGGCCATAGCGCGGTGACAGATTTGCTGGATGTGATTGCCGGGGTGACGGGGGATTCGGTACTGGGCAACCTTTACCGCTGTTTCGCTGACCCTTATGGTTCCGGCATCGGTTTAAAGGCGGAAGATGAGTCCAAGGGTGATTTCACGTTAAGTTTAGGCGTGCTTAATATAGAAGAGGGGCATTTGTATGGGGAGGTGGATGGAAGATATCCTTATGGAATGACTTCCAGGGAAGCCACAGAATGCGTAGAAAAGGTATGCCATGCGGAAGTTTTCCTCGACTATGATGCGGCACCTAATCTTTGCGGGAGGGATGATCCTTTCGTCCGGGAACTGCTTGCCGTTTACCGGGAGAAGACAGGGGACTTTTCGGAACCGGTCATATCCGGCGGGGTATCCTACAGCAAAGTATTTGGACACTGTGTGGCCTTTGGGCCTGTGGATAAGCCGGAAGAATATCTGGCGCATAAGGCTAATGAGAAAATAGCATTGGATAGGTGTGTGAAGCTGTTGGAGATTTATTACAATGCAATTTATAGGATTGGTATTTTATAGATAGGCATTTCTGAATTTCGAAAGGAGAATGAGTGAAAGGATGAAACCATGTATTTTATTACAGACTGATTTTTCCCTGACTTGGAGCGCTGTAGCCAGTATGAAGGGGGTGATTAAGATTGTGGACCCTTCCCTGGATGTGCAGGATATTTGCCATGAAATAAAAAGCTTTGACCCTTGGGAAGCCAGTATGTCTTTGAATACGGTGGAGCCTTACTGGCCGAAGGGGAGCATTTTTGTGTCGGTAGTGGACCCTGGTGTAGGAACGAAAAGGAAGGCTTGCTTTGCGCTGCTTGCGGATGGCAATTATGTGGTGACCCCTGACAATGGCACGCTGACCCATTTGTTTCACAGGGTAGGGGTGAAGGAAATAAGGGAAATTGATGAAAAGGTGAACCGCTATAAAGCCCAGGAAGAGGTTTCGGTATTTCATGGGAGGGATATTTTCGCTTATTGCGCGGCAAGGCTGGCCAGCGGTCTTATCACATTCGAACAGGTAGGGGAAAAATACCCTGTTGAGGAGGTTGTGATCTGTGAAGAGTACGAGAAGAAGCCTGTCCTCGGACAGTGCAGCGCCAGCGGCTTTATTCAGTCAGGTTTAAAGCATTTTGGCGGTATACAGGTAAATATTACAAATGAAGAGTGGAAGCAGTGCGGCTTTCAATTGGGGGATATGGTGCATACGGTGATTATGCATAATGGGGAAATGGTATTTGAGAAGGATATCCTATATCATGAAGCCTTTGGCTGTGTGGAAAAATCGGAGCCGATTTTGTACTGCGGATCATCCAGGTATTTGTGCCTTGACTGCAATATGGATAATTTCATGGGCATCTATGGAATTGAGTCCGGAAAAGAGTGGGAGATTGCTTTTACAAAGGTGTAGCGTTAATGCAGCTTCCCGGCGCACACGGGCGTCCGAATGAAATGTGTCAGCAAGCTGACAGACGCCCGGCGCACGAGTAGGGGAAGATGGCTCTTCCCTGCTCGATTACTGATTACTTTTTATTAATTTCCTTAATGGCCGCCTCTTCCGCGGCATCGAAGGTGGAAACCTGAACAGAGCCGTACAGGGGTGTGCGGTACATGGGCACGGTGGAGTCGAATGCGTTGAAATATACGTAGTTGGAAACAATATTAATATTGGAATAATTGCCCGCCGCAACCATTTCAACCCCGCTGCCGTCAATGTACATGCGCATGAGGGCAGGTTCTGTCTGGGAATTTTTCTGATAATAAATATAGTCCCCATAAATATTATAGGTATCCACCCGGTCATTGGTAAGCACTTCTACAGCATTCTGGGAAGGGAGATAGCGGCACAGGCGGTAATTGTTCCCGACATCCATATAATAAAAATATCCGTTATAATAGATTGGATTCCATATATTTCCTTCCCATACTACGGAAATGGAGTCATTTGCCGCATTCAAGGCATAGAGGTAATGGTCTTTTTTCGTGCCGTTAAAGTACATTATCCCGTCTACAATGCATGCGGGATTTACCATGAAATCGGCAATCCGGGTATCCTCGGATTTGTCAATTTTTATTTTAAATAATTCCGTGCCGTTTTCGTTATAATTGTCAAAATTCTGGTAATAGAGATAATTGCCGCAAAGCTGGAGGGCGATGGCATTTCCCCTTTTCAGGCATTTGGGATTTTTACCGTTTAATTTGCTGCGGTAAATCCCATAGTTACGTTGTACGAATTTATCCCCTGTCTGTCCGCTGTCCAAAAAGTAGTAAAGATAATGGGAGTCCGCATTGATGGAAGTCACCCCGGAAGAGGTGAGTTTTTTCATATTGGTGCCATCCGGATTCATGGAATAAAGGCATCCGTTGTCATAAGCATTGGAAAAATAGACTACCCCGTCCGATTCGCAGAAAAGACCTTTGTTATTCAGGTTTCCTGCGGTATTTCCGGTAACATAGCCGTCATTCATCCTGACCCTTTGTGTGAAGAACATAACAGTAAAGCCGCTGATGATAATGACAGCTGAGATGGCGAGAATAGCCATCAGTTTCGTTTTATCTTTCATAGAAATAACCCTTCCTTTTCTGAACTATTATTATATAAATTATAAGCCTTTATCTACTTGCTATCAAGTGTGTTTTGGTATAAGATTAAATTTAATTAATAGTGTGGACTTGGCGGAACTAATGTCATTTGGTTAACGATGGCGGACGCCGTGAGGGAAATAAAATGCTAACTTAATGATATTGTGGCTGAACTGTTATATTTAATGTGACAGTTAACGTTAAACAGGACATAGGCTAATTAAGGGGAGATAAAATTTAGCGAAAGGAACAGGAAATATGGAGTTAACAGAATTAAGGGATAAGATTGATGTGATTGATAAGCAGATTGTGGAACTGTACGAGAAGAGGATGGAGATCTCCAGGCAGGTGGCGGAATATAAAATCGGAACGGGGAAGAAAGTTTTTGATAAGGAGCGGGAGGAAGAGAAACTGCGTAAAGTGAGGGCGATGGCTCATAATGAGTTCAACAGTCATGGGATTGTGGAATTGTTTGAGCAGATAATGTCCATGAGCAGGAAGCTGCAGTATAAGATGCTGACAGAAAAGGGGAGTATGGGCAGACTGCCTTTTATTGAGGTGGATACGCTTGACAAGGAAAAGGCGAGGGTGGTTTTCCCCGGGGCGGAAGGGGCATATACCCAGGAGGCTATGCTTGAGTTTTTTGGGAAAGATGTGAACTGTTTTCATGTGGATACTTTCCGGGATGCGATGATTGCCATAGATGAAGGGAGTGCAGACTATGCGGTGCTGCCCATCGAAAATTCTACGGCAGGGATTGTGAATGAAATCTATGATATGCTGGTGGAATTTGAGAATTATATTGTGGGGGAGCAGATTATCGGGATAGAGCATTGCCTGATGGCGGTGCCGGGAACGAAAATAGATGAAATCAGGACGGTTTACTCTCATCCCCAGTCGCTGATGCAAAGTTCCAGATATCTGCAGGAACATGCGTCATGGAAGCAGATTAGTATGAACAATAATGCCTTTGCTGCCAGAAAAGTGGCGGAGGATATGGACGGGGCACAGGCAGCGATTGCCAGCGCCCATGCGGCCGAAACATATGGGCTGGAAATCCTGGAAAAGGGCGTGAACCGCTCCAGCACCAATTCCACACGTTTTATTGTTGTAACCAACCGGAAAATATTTTTGAGGGATGCTGGGAAGGTGAGCATCTGTTTTGAAGTGCCCCATGAAAGCGGTTCGCTTTATCATATGCTTTCCCATTTTATCTATAATAATCTGAATATGAATAAAATAGAAAGCCGCCCTTTGGAGGACAGGAACTGGGAATACCGTTTCTTCATTGATTTTGACGGCAATCTGGCGGATGAGGCGGTGAAGAACGCTTTAAGGGGGCTCAGGGAAGAGGCCAGGAATCTGAGGATTCTTGGAAATTATTAATACGGTATGCTCCTATCATAGAAATGTGAACGTGTCAGTGCACTAGGCAAATGCGCTTCATTGAGCGCGCGGGCTCTCAGGGATAGACGGAATAAACAGGACGGAATAGGGATATAAGGCAAGGAAAGCAAAGGGAAATGAAAATGAGGGAAAATGAACTGATTGTATATAAGGATTTTGAAGACGGCGAATTGTTGGAAGGTATGGCCTGGCTTATGGGGCAGTATGCAGACATCAAATGGGGGGAAGACGGACAGGAAGGCGACGGATGGGGCAATCGTGGGCAGCAGGAAAGTGCATCATGCGGGGAAGGGCAGTATAAGAAGCCGCAGTTCTTTTTTGAACGGCAGAAAAACGAGCGCGCCCTTTTGTACAATTGCATGCACCAGCTGTTGGAGATGGCGGGAAACCATGGATTTTATGGGAATCTGTGGCATTGCTACCTGACGAATCTGCTGGTAAATAATGAGAACAGCTACAGCAAGGCCTGCGAAATCCGCGGGGAGGTAGAGGGAACGATTAACCTGGCGGTGCTCCACGATATTATTATTTTTAAGGAATTATATGACTATGATTTCAGCAGGATGATGGATGAATTGGGCGTCCGGGAGTTCGAACTGGTGCTTCATTATGATAGCTGCGAACAGGAAAGCAAGGTATATAATACCCGTATCTGCAAACGGATTTGTGATTTGGCAGTGCGCTTTACGCAGAACCATTCCCCGGAGGAAATGAAAGCCACCCTGACGGAATTTTACAGGGAATATGGTGTGGGGAAATTCGGCCTGCATAAGGCGTTCCGCATCCTGCATGACGATACGGGGGTAAACGTTGTGCCCATACTGAATATCGCCCATGTACATCTGGACGATTTGGTGGGCTACGAAATCCCGAAACAAAAGCTGATAGAGAATACGGAAGCTTTTGTGGAGGGGAGGAGGGCCAATAACTGCCTGCTTTTCGGTGATGCGGGAACGGGCAAATCTTCCAGCATCAAGGCAATTGCCAACGCATACTATGATAAGGGGCTGAGGATAATTGAACTGTATAAGCATCAGTTCCAGGATTTGAACGATGTGATTGCCCAGGTGAAGAACCGCAATTATAAATTTATCATTTATATGGACGATTTGAGTTTTGAGGAATTTGAAACCGAATATAAGTATTTAAAGGCTGTCATAGAGGGCGGGCTGGAAAAGAAGCCGGAGAATGTGTTAATATATGCCACATCCAACCGGAGGCATCTGATTAAAGAGAACTTTTCGGATAAGGAAGGGCGCAGGGATCAGCTGCATGCCAGCGATACGGTGCAGGAGAAGCTGTCGTTAGTATCCCGCTTTGGGGTGACCATTTTCTTCTGCGCGCCGGATAAGAAGCAGTTTCAGGAAATTGTGAGCACACTGGCCCAAAGGCATGGCGTTGAAATGCCGCAGGAAGAACTCCTTTTGGAGGCCAATAAATGGGAGTTATCCCATGGAGGGCTCTCAGGGAGGACGGCGCAGCAGTTTATTGATTATTTACTGGGACAGGAAAAAATCGGACAAGCCGAGGAGCGGGCTGCCGATGATCCGCTGTCACTGGGAAGGGAGCGATGAAATGAAAACATTTGCAGCAATTGATGTGGGGTCTTTTGAACTGTCTATGAAGATATTTGAAATATCGCCGAAATCCGGCATGCGCGAAATCGACTCCATAAGACACCGTATTGACCTTGGAACGGAGACCTATGCTACGGGAAAGATGGCATATGAAAGGGTAGACGAACTATGCCGCTACCTGAATGAATTTACAAAGATTATGAAAGGCTATAAGGTATCGGAGTACAAGGCATATGGAACCAGCGCTATCCGGGAAACAGAAAATACGATTATTATCCTGGACCAGATACGCCAGAGGACAGGGATAGAAATTGAAGTGCTGTCAAACTCGGAGCAGCGGTTTTTAGGATATAAGGCGGTTGCCTTCAAGGGGGAAGTTTTTAATAAGTTTATTGAAAAAGGAACGGCGATTGTGGATATTGGGGGAGGGAGCATACAGATTTCCCTATTCGATAAGGATAAGCTGATGGCAACTCAGAATATGAAGCTGGGGGTGCTCAGGATAAGGGAGACGCTGCGCCACCTGGATGCCGGGAAATCCAAGTACGAGGCATTAGTTACGGAAATGGCCAATTCCCAGCTGGCGGTATTTAAGAAGCTTTACCTGAAGGACAAGCGGATTAATAACGTGATTATCCTGGATGACTATATCAATGCCCTTGTGCAGAAGAATTATTTTTCCGGAAAAGTAGGGGAGCAGATAGAGGTAAAGACGTTAGAAAAGCTGATGAAGACGGCAGCAGGGAAGTCATCCCATGAACTGACAAAGGTATTCGACATGCCGGAAGAAAGTGTCGAACTGCTTTACATATCCTATTTATTGCTGAAACGGATAATTGAAGTGATGGATGTGGAAATGCTCTGGGCGCCCGGCGTAACATTGTGCGATGGTATTGCCTATGAATATGCACAGGGAAATAAGGTGCCGATGCCGGATCATGATTTCGAACAGGATATCATTGCCTGCGCCCAGAATATAAGCAAACGCTATATGGGAAGCAAGAAAAGAGGGGAAACCTTGGAGAAAATTGCTTTGACTATTTTTGACAGCATGAAAAAGGTGCATGGCCTGGGAGCAAGGGAACGCCTGCTTTTACGGCTGGCCACCCTTTTGCATGACTGCGGGAAGTACATCAGTATGGTGAATTTGGGGGAATGTTCATACAGCATCATCATGGCCACGGAGATGATTGGATTGTCCCATATGGAGCGGGAGATAGTGGCTAATGTGGTAAAATTTAATCATGAAGAATTCGAATATTATGATGTGGCCAAGGCATCCACGCTGGACCCGGAAGCATATCTGAAAATAGCAAAATTGACGGCCATCCTCAGGATTGCAAATGGGCTGGACCGAAGCCATAAGCAGAAGTTCAAGGATGTAAAATCAGTGCTGAAGGAGAACGTGCTGACGATTACGGTGGAAACAGGGGAAGATATTACGCTGGAAAAAGGCATGTTCTGGCATAGGGCGGACTTTTTTGAGGAAGTATACAGCGTAAAGCCGTTAATCAAGCAGAAAAAGAATTATAATTAGCGGGAATAAAAGAAGGATAGATGAAGGAGAGTTGGAACTATGAACGGAAAGGAAATGGACAAAAAGAACAGCAGTATTGATTTTGCAGACCCTCAATACTATACCAACCGGGAACTGAGCTGGATTTTATTTAATAAAAGGGTATTGAGCGAGGCCAGGGATAAACAAATTCCCCTTTTTGAGCGGCTGAAATTTTTAAGTATCACAGCCTCCAATCTGGATGAATTTTTTATGATCCGTGTGGCATCTTTAAAGGATATGGTGCATGCCGGCTATACCAAGCCGGATATTGCGGGATTAAAGCCATCGGAACAGTTGAAGGAACTGAATGTGGCAACCCATGATTTAGTGAACTTGCAGTATTCTACATACAACCGTTCCCTGCTGCCGCTGCTTTTGTCCAACGGACTGCGCATTGTGGAACATCACGAGGACTTGACGGAAAAGGAAGGGGCCTATGTAGATAAGTACTTTGAGGAAAATGTATATCCGGTATTGACGCCTATGGCGGTGGATTCGTCCCGCCCTTTCCCGCTGATTAGGAATAAGTCTTTGAATATCGGGGCATTGGTGAGGAAGAAAGCGGAAAAGGAAATCAAGGCAGGAAAAGAAGAAAAGAATATCAAAGATGCAAAGGGCAAGGGGGAACTGGAATTCGCTACCGTGCAGGTGCCCAGCGTCCTGCCCAGGATTATTCCCATCCCGTCCGATACAGAGGGGGAGAAGACGGTAATCCTGTTAGAGGAAATGATTGAAAGGAATATCGACAAGCTGTTTTTGAATTATCATATCGTATGCGCCAGCCCTTTCCGTATTATGAGGAATGCGGATTTGACCATAGAAGAAGACGAAGCGGAGGATTTGCTAAAAGAAATAGAGAAACAACTGAAGAAGAGACAATGGGGGCAGGCCATCCGGCTGGAAGTAGAAAACGGCATTGACAAGCGGCTGTTAAAAATTATCAGGGATGATCTGGAAATAGAAGGGGATGATATTTTTCATATTGAAGGACCCTTGGATTTGACCTTCCTGATGAAGATGTATGGGCTGGAAGGCTTTGGGCATCTGAAGGAATCCGGTTATCTGCCGCCCCAGCAGGTGCCAGGGCTTTCCGGGGATTATAATATTTTCGAGGAAATAAGGAAAGGGGATATTTTGCTGCACCATCCTTATCAGAGTTTCCTGCCGGTAGTGGATTTCATCAAGACGGCGGCAAAAGACCCGGATGTGCTGGCCATTAAGCAGACCCTGTACCGCGTCAGCGGCAATTCTCCGATTATTGCAGCATTAGCGCTGGCGGCGGAAAACGGGAAACAGGTATCCGTATTGGTGGAGCTGAAAGCACGTTTTGATGAAGAAAATAATATTGTGTGGGCGAAGATGTTAGAAAAGGCGGGCTGCCATGTAATTTACGGTTTGGTAGGGCTGAAAACCCACAGTAAGATAACGTTGGTGGTAAGAAGGGAAGAAGACGGCATCCGCCGCTATGTACATCTGGGTACAGGGAATTATAACGATGCTACGGCGAAATTATATACCGATGTAGGGATGTTTACCTGCAGCAGGCAGATTGGCGAGGATGCAACGGCAGTCTTCAATATGCTCTCCGGCTATTCGGAGCCGCGGGGATGGAATAAACTGTCCTTGGCACCCCTTTGGCTGAAGGATCGATTTCTGCATATGATAGCCAGGGAGAAAAAATATGCCAAGGCGGGCCGCCCGGCGCATATCATTGCAAAGATGAACTCCCTTTGCGACAAGGATATCATAGAGGCTTTGTACGAAGCCAGTACGGCAGGGGTAAAGATAGAGTTGATTATCCGGGGGATTTGCTGCCTGAAAGTAGGGATTCCGGGGGTGAGCGAAAATATCAGCGTGCGCTCCATTGTGGGGAACTTTTTGGAGCACAGCCGTATCTTTTATTTCGAAAATGACGGTACGCCGGAGATTTTCTGTGCCAGTGCGGACTGGATGCCGAGAAACCTGGAGCGCCGTGTGGAAATACTGTTCCCGGTAGAGGAACCGGAATTGAGGAAAAAACTGATGCACATCCTGGAAGGGGAATTAATGGATACGGTGAAGGCCCATGTGCTGAAACCGGATGGAAGCTATGATAAGGTGGACCGCAGAGGGAAAGCGGTTTATAATTCCCAGCTGGAGTTCTCATTAGAGGCTTTGGAAGCGGCGAAACAGAGTGAAGAAACGGCGAATGACCGGGTATTTATACCGGAGATGCACCATGAATAAAGAACGGATTATTTTAGCATCTGCATCGCCCAGAAGAAGGGAACTATTATCTCAGATAGGAATCGAATATGAGGTGATGCCGAGCGATGCAGAAGAAAAAACCCAAATGAGCCGGCCGGAAGAAATAGTTATGGAACTTTCCAGGCAAAAGGCGGCGGATATCGAAGGCAGGCTGGAGGCAAAAGGGGAGGATGGCTTCCTTATCATCGGGGCGGATACGGTGGTAGCTTTTGAAGGAACTGTGATGGGGAAACCGAAAAATGCCGAAGATGCCTATCGGATGTTAAATACCTTACAGGGGAATGTACATCAGGTTTATACAGGGGTGACACTTTGCCGGAAAAAGGATGGGCAGCCGCCGGTTTTCCATACTTTCTATGAGAAGACGGATGTAACGATGTATCCCATGTCCGGAGATGAGATAAAGGCTTATATTGCTACAGGGGAGCCGATGGACAAGGCCGGGGCATATGCAATCCAAGGGGGCTGCGCGGCGTATATCCAAGGGATCTGCGGGGATTACAGCAATGTGGTAGGCCTGCCGGTGGGAAGGCTTTGGCAGGAAATGAAAGGAAAAAAGATTAAAATTTGAAAATATTCAATCCCAAGTTTGTGCCTGCACGGCATCCACAAACTCTCCGGGCTTTGGAAAGGGGCATGGTTATAAAGATGATAAGATTAGTGGCGACCGATATTGACGGTACATTGATTAAGGACTCCACGCCGGATTTGTATCCGGAGATGGTAGGGGCTTTGAAAGAACTGGCAGAGCGGGGGGTTATATTCTGTGCGGCCAGCGGAAGGCAGTATCACAGCATAAGGAATGTGTTCCGGGATGTGAAGGAAGATATCGTATTTATTGCGGAAAACGGGGCGATGATAAGATATAAGGAAAAGGATATCCGGGTAACTCCCATGAAAAGAGAGGATGTGGAGGGGATTATCCATCAGTATCGGGAATATGAAGGAATCTGCGATGTTATGGTTTCCACCCCGGACGGCTGTCTGTTAGAGAGCAGGAATAAGGCATTTATCGATTTGCTGGCTTATGGCTACCGGAACAAATTTACGCTGGTGGACGATGTGCTGAAAGTAAATGCGGAAATCATTAAAATTGCTATGTATCAAAAGGACAGCATCCGGGATTTGGGCGAAGGCGTCCTGATTCCCCAGTGGAAGGACAAGGTAAAGGTATGCATGGCAGGGGATGAATGGGTGGACTTTATGGACGCATCGGTGGACAAGGGGAAAGCCCTGACTTTCATCCAGGACTATTTCCATATCCCCATGGAAGAAACAATGGCTTTTGGCGACAACAACAATGACATTGGCATGATGGAAGCTGCCGGGGAAAGCTACGCAGTGGAAAACGCCAGGGAGGAAGTGAAAGCAGCCGCTAAGCACATCTGCCCTTCTTATTTGGAAAAAGGTGTATATCATGTGATAAAAGACTTGATTCTTGCCTAGAAACAGTTTATATTTATAGGTAATTAAGGCAGAAAACATGGAAAATCGGGATATGCGGAACTGGAATAAGTATTAGGAGGGTAAGTTATGCACGAATATGATGATGTGGTATTGGCATGTTTCCTAAAGAAACAAAGACAGCTTTTTCCGGAAGATGTAGCGGAAACGCCGGAGGAAGCAGAGGCTTTTTTGGAGGACTGTGTAGCCGTGGTAGTGGATTCGGTGCAGGAGGTATGGAAATACTTCGACGAGGCCGGAATTGACACGGAGGGTGCGGACGAAGAAGAAATCCTGAATGCGGACGAAGTATTCGATATTGGGGATGGAAGATATCTGATAGTGGAAGGGTAAAGGCAGGTATGAAAGAAAGCCCATCGTCAGACGGTCATTAATGGATCGGCAACAAAAGCGTGTTTGAATTTAATACTTGCAGTTAGCTAAGCGCCAGAAATGCTGGCATGAGAAATCTGCGATTCACAATAGGAACTGTATGAGGTCACAGTTCCTATTGTTTTAATGTTATGATTGTATGAAACGTAAAAGTATCATCATTGTAATACATCTGCATGTTGCCGTGATATTTTTTGACTGTTTTGCGTATGCTTTTCAAACCAAAACCATGCCTTCCTTTGTCACTTTTTTCGGTGCAAAGCTGTTTGCCTTTACTGAGAAAAGGATTGGTTCTGCATGAGTTGATAACAGTTATTACAACAAATGGAGTTTTTTCACGTTTGCCTGTATTAATTTCAATAAAAGAATCAGGAACAATCCCTGCCGCTTCAATAGCATTATCAAGCAGATTGCAAAACAGGGAAGTAAGGTCGTTGTCGGCAATGAAATCCATTGTTCCGCTTCGGATGTCGGTATGAAAGGTTATGTGAACTTGGATACATTGCTGCATATAGCGGCATAGAATAGAATTAAGTAATTCATGGTCGCATAATCTTGCGACTTCTTTTAAATCTGAAGAAAGTATCAGTTGTCGGATATATGCATCTATTTTATCATGCTCCCTCTGCTCATTCAGCATGGCAACGGATTGCAGATGCTTTTTAATGTCATGGATTAAAATGCGCTGGTTCTCGTTTTGCAAACGCAGCATTTCGTAATACTGTGCATAATCAGACTCCTGTTGAAGCAATAGCTGCATCTGTGTAAATTCTTCATTTTCCTTCTGATGATACTGATTAATTCCAAACGTAAGCAGATTAGATGCCAGCAGAAGAACAGCCCCTGTAGTCATCATCCAGTCAAGTGACGGCGAAAGAGAAAGTGCCTCACCGATGCTTATAAAAGTAAACATGATAAAGACAGATGATAAAGGAGTAAAAGCAAGAAGAAAAACAGATTTACTGTACTGTTTCCTGCTTTTCTCATGATTTTGCATCAGATGCGTCAGTATATATATAATAGAGAAAAATATCAGCTTGCTGAAAACTAAAAAAGTGAAAAGGTGGGGAGATTCCCTTTCGTTTTCAAGAAAATGAGGATCAAAATACTTGGTAATTCCATATACGATAAGTTCGCTCATTCCCATTACGGCCGTCAGTGTGGAAGAATGAAAAAGTCCAGTATAAAAATTCAAATCGTATTGAGTAAATAAAAAAATAAGATTAAGCACAAAATATAAAGCTGTATTCAACCATATAGTCTTATACAGCGATACAAAGAACAGGATAAAATAAAGTCCGCACAATACGATAATCCTTGTGCTTGTCCTTTTCTTGGCTGAAAACAGGCTGGAAGAATACTGCCAAAGAATGACAGCTTCTACAAAAAAGCAAAACAAATAATAAACAACATCAACATTTTTCATTTCTATTACCGTGTACTTTCCAAGTAGAGAAGATAGGTTTCCTTAAAAGCACTGTACTTCCTTTGTTGATAAATAAGTTATTGACTGACAGTTCCTTAGTGCGATTGCTGCAATATGCAGCATTAAAATTATATAACATCTAAGCCGGAAAATGAATAGAAATTGCATGAAAAGACATTTTTTTATAGATTTTGGGAAAGATGAGACGAATATTTGTGAAATGACCAAAAAAGGGCAAAAAATGTCGTTTCATGCAGGGAAGGTTGAAATTGCGGCAAAAAAAGGGATAATGGAAATTGTCATTGATTTCACAGAACGGAAAAAGAAAATATTGTTGATCAAACGGAGGAGATATTATGAAAAAGGGCGCATCAAAAAAGATGTTTGCGTTGTCTGTGCTTGTATCTGCCGGTATGCTGTTGACTGGCTGTTCCGGTACGGCAGCAGAACCCTCGGAGAGTACACCGACGGGAAGCAGCATAGAGACGATACAGGAGAGCGTGGGAGGGGCAGAATCTGGAACAAACCATATCAGCGAGAAGCTGTCCGATATGCTGGTAATTGATGCGGATGTAGTTTTGCCGGAAGAGCAGGTATATAGCGTGTATGCGTTGACAAAGCAGGCGTTTCCGAGAGAGGATTTAGATGTTTTTTTCGGAGTGTCGGAAGCTGTCGTAACGGTTCACCCGGAATGGGTGGGGGCATATTCTGCAGAAACGGAAGAGGGCGGATACTTTAGTACGGATCCCTATGGAAACTTTACATATGCTAAGGAAGAGGAAAGGGACGACTACATCGTATATTTGGTGGAATCCGCATATTATAATGCCGGCAGTTGTTCTTTCAGAAAGGAAGAAATACCGGATTTGTCCTTCCTAAACGCAGGGGATGCCATTCAGATGGGGAAGGAAAGGATTAAGGAACTGACAGGACAGGATTCGGAGGTCCTTGCTGCTTATGCTCTGAACCGGGAAATACTGACAGAGCTGGAGGAGGAGTATAGGCAGACCCAGAAATACCAAGAAGATGCACAGAGAGGGAAAGAAACTGCGGTCGATGGCTGGTCGGACGAAGATGAGATATACTATATGGAGTTTGAACTGACGAAGGATGGTCTGCCAATTTACAGCGGCGTCAATGAGCCTGGCATATCCATGGCAGTGGAAACCTTTTGGACGGCTGAAACCCGAATCACTATGCTGCTTGATAAGGATGGGATTCGATATATAGCCAGCAGGGGTGGGATTTTTGACGCCAGCCCGGAAGCAGAGGCGCAGACGATTATCTCAGCGGAGGCAGCATTGGAAGCGGTAAAGGAAATTTATGTGAATACCATATTGAACTCGCAGGTTACAATCTCTCGGATATGGCTGGAATATGTGGTTGTACCGGACTGGGAAGTGAAGGAACAGTATAAGCTGGTGCCCTATTGGTGTGTGCAGATAGATTCGCCTTCGGGAAACAGCAGTGCGGAGCGGATCAATGCGATAACGGGAGGTAATCTATCCTATGGAGAATAAAAGGGCATTGCCCCGTCTGTTTGGTGCTGAATTTAAAAGGAGTCTGACGGTGAGATTTCTCCTTGTACCGGTCGGCGTGGTGCTGTGCATCTGTCTGGATACCTGGAATCAGATACCATTTATGTGGACATCTCCTGAGACTATGGATGTATACTATTATTGGTGTAATTCTTTTATATTTGGAGGCTTTTACGGTATTTATGTGGTTCCGATGCTGGCGGCGCTTCCCTATGCAGTAAGTTTTTGCGAGGAATACAATACGAATATGCTGAGAGCGCTGCTTATGAAAGCAGGGAAGAAGAAATACTGCATGTCTAAGGTGCTTACAACGTTCCTCTCGGGAGCTCTGTCGGTATCGGCAGGTGGGATTACTTTTATCCTCCTGGCAAATTCTTTTGTTCAGCTGTTCCATCGGGCTAGATTGCCGGAGACAGAAGCCTTTCCCTATTATAAGTTTTTGCTGCAAGGTAATGCTGCCTGCTACTTTACAGCGGTTCTCTTCCTTTTGTTTTTGACCGGAGGGTTATGGGCAACGGCAGCTTTGCTGGTATCGTCATATTTTCCGAATATCTATGTGACGGCGGCGTCTCCTTTGATTCTATCCTTTTTGATGGGGCGGGCTTATTTGCTTTTAAAGATTCCTGTCAGACTTCGGTTGGATTTATGGCTACAGGGTAGAAGTTCCGCCGGTACAGATCAGCTCACCATTTTGTGCTCTGCGTTGGTGGTGTTGGGACTGACTGTGGGATTTGGTATTCTGTTTTACCGGAAGCTGAAAAGGAGGGTAGAGAATGAGTAAGGGACTTCGGGTGTTTTGCTTTCAGCTAAAGCAGGAATTGGTGCAAGTCAGGGTGCTGATCCTGTTTATAATTCTTGCTGTGTTTATCTATTCCTATCTGGAGCCGGTGGCCAATCTGGCACAGGCGGTTGGTGAGAAAGTGAGTCCATGGGCTTTTCCGCACCTGATGAATGATTACATCTGCCAGATGGTTTTTATGGTGAGCGCAGTCTTCCTGTTTAGCACAGCACCCTTTGAGGGGAAGGCTCATTACTATATCGTTCAGCGTTCCGGGAGCTTTTCCTGGCAGTTGGGTAATGTACTGTATATTCTGGCATCTTCGTTTTTGTTTGTGGGGTTTATATGGGCATTTAGTGTGATTAGCCTGCTTTCACGGACCAGGTTTATCGGCGATTGGGGAATCATCTGGGGGACATTGGCAAGGACAAACGCAGGGAATCAGTATGATGTTCCGTTTACGGTGTTTGCTTATATTGTCGGTGCATTTTCGCCGGTAGAGGCGACTGCAATCAGCTTCCTGCTTGAGTGGGCGTGTGTCTCATGGATGGGGTTGGTGGTCTATTTGTTCAATTATATTACAAAAAAGATGACAGGGATATTGGTGGCATCGCTCTTTGTATTTTTGGATGTGATGATCTACAATTCATGGACACCCAAGGCATATCTTTTCTCACCGGTGACGTTGGCGCAATTGAAGGTGATGTCAGGGAACAACTTATCCTATGGCGTATCTTTGAAATATGCGGTGATGTTTTTTGCGGTGACAATCATGTTTTTTATTGCAATATGCTTGGGTCAGGGAACGAAAAAAGCAAAGAAACGGGGTCTGAAAAATGAATGATAGAAGGATTATCTTTAAAAATGTCTCTAAGAGAATAGACGATCAGACGATATTGAGGGATATCAATCTGGAGATACCTAAGCAGGGGATTTATGGAATTGTGGGCAGGAACGGTTCAGGGAAGACGGTGCTGATCAAGTGCCTGTGCGGGTTTATGCCTGTCACGGAGGGCGAGATATGGGTAGGAGAAAAACAGGTCGGGCGCGATGTGGAATTTATTGAGGATACCGGCTTCATCATTGAGACACCGGGCTTTTTGCCCAGAGAATCCGGATTCCGCAATTTGAGATATCTTGCCTCCATCCGGAATGTAGTCGGAAAGGAGCGCATCAGGGAGTGCATCACCATGGTTGGCCTTAATCCGGATGATAAGAAATGGGTAGGGAAATACTCATTGGGGATGCGCCAGCGGCTGGGTATCGCACAGGCTATCATGGAGAATCCCAGTCTGATTATTCTTGACGAACCCATGAATGGACTGGATAATCATGGCGTGGAGGAGATACGAAAGCTTCTGCTTGGCCTGAAGGAGAAGGGAAAGCTAATCCTTATCATCAGCCATAACCGGGAGGACATCAACCTGCTCTGCGACAGGGTGTATGAGATGGATATGGGAGTACTGACACAAGTGAGGTAAAAAAGTGCCTTCGACATTTCATGGGGCTGTGGGGAAATAGGCAGTTTCTATTACCGCCTCACATTTTTCCTTGATATGGAAAGTATTGAAATAAGCATTTTCCATGGGAATCCACTTTTCAACAAAGTTTTTCAGCATTTTTTCCCCGTTGCGTATGTGTATCCGTTCCAACTGCTGCTCGTAAGGGCAGGATAAAAAAACGGTATAATCATAAAATTTCTGCAAGGAAGGGTGCATACAGTAAGAGCCTTCCACAATAGTAAGGGGATTAGGCTGCATGCAGATTTCATTCCCGTAATCCATAGTACCACAGTCAAAGGGACGGTAAGATATGGGGGCACCTTCGCTGAGGGGAGCCATAACCTCCTGGGCAAATCGCTCATAGTGGACATTTCCGCCCGGCTCTGCCAGGCGGGCAGCAGAACGAAGCTGCAAAGGCAGGAAAAAATCATCCATAGGAATGACATTGCAATCGAAGTACATACGGAGAAGTCCGCTTAAGGAAGTCTTTCCAGAAGCGCAGTTCCCGTCAATGGCAATAATGAAAGAATTCCTGCCGGTATTTTCACGAAATTTCTCGCGGTATCGGGAGTCTATTTTGCGAATGAGCTGCAAATAGTCCGCATGGCTTTGCCTCACAACCCGGTAAGCGGGATGATAGGCCTGGCTGTAAGGGGTGCTGTGGCTTATGGGGGGATATCCCTGCTTTTCATATTCCCTAAGGAAATCCCCTGAGTTAGGAAAAAAGAAGGAAAGGAAGCCCAAATTTTCAATAAATTTTTTTCTGCTTCCCTGCATCTGATTGGCAGTTTGGCAGAACATGGCATTCAAAATGGGAAGTTCCTCCTTTTTCAGCCCATGAAGATAAACCCTTACAAGCCCGTTCCCGATGGGCTCCGCAAAGGAAGAGAGGGTTTCCCATTGTCCGCAGATTTCCCCGCCCTCAAAGGCCGTTCCCTTTTCTCTGCCCTTTTGGTTTATACAATTTTCCCATTCCTCGCAGAGCCTTTTTAAGCTGCCGGCTTCATCTGTAACCATATGGCCTGGCCCCAGTCCGTTCTGGTAGAGAAGCTTGACCGCATCTGTAAGTTCCATGAGGGGATATTTAGTTAAGTGTGTCTGTATTAACTGCTGAATAGTATTCATATCCGATATAATGCGCTTTCTGTAAAGAAACAACAATAACAGGTATCAGTATCAAATGGCAGATGATGCCGGGCACAGCATTGAGGAATGCCCCTGCAAGGAATAGCTGGAGAGAAAATTGCACCTGGCTCACCCCGGCGATAATGCTCATAACAATTCCCCAGACAACGCGCCCTGCCAGCATGGAAACAATAAGGGATATATAAATATTGGGAATTGTTTTCGGCAGTTTCTTATAAAGAAGCCCTGTTACCACGCCATAAGAAGCCAGTTCAAAAGCCATAGCAATCCCAGTGGGAAAAATAGGGGGCATGCCGAACAACATAAAACGAAGCAGAGGTGCCAGGAATCCTACCGCCAGCCCATAAGGCCATCCGCAGATAAAACCGCAAAGCAATACGGGGATATGCATAGGCGACAGCGCACTTCCAATCTGGGGAATCTGCCCGGTCAAAAAGGGCAGCACCATACAAAGGGCGAGGCAAAGGGCAGCATTTACCAAATTTTTCATATTTTTATTTTTCGTATTTTCATTTTTCATATCCGATAATCCTTTCTGTTTTTTGCTGTTTGACGGTATTTAGCACAGAAATTTGTACATAAAAATACCATAAAGAAATGCTCCTTTTTCTAAAGGAATCCCTTGAAAAAAGGTCAATACCTTCATGGTACGAATTAGAATATATGGAATGCAACAATAAAAATTCTACGATTTTGACAATCTTCTGATTGTCCAGTGGGTATATTATAAACTGTAAGAAATCGGGTTGTCAAGATGGAATCTGAAGTAACAGTTCAGCCTGCGTAACAGTTCAGCCCAGGACTTTGCACTTGCTGCAAAGTCCGTACAAGCACGTTAATTTAGCCAAGAAAGAATCTGCCCCTCGCCGAAGGCGATTTGGAATGGGCAGATTCCGTTTGACCCTGGCATCATGTCATTTAGTTAACGATGGCGGACGCCGTGAGGGAAATAAATGACATTGGGAGTGAACAGTAACGAACTGGCAAATGAAAATGGAGTTTCTTAGAGTGCCTTGCCATTTGGCAGGGCAAATGCTAGAATAATAAACAGGATATGAAACGTGCAGGAAATAAGGAAAAGGAGTATAGCTAAAGAATGAATGAAATACGGTTAGGAACAATTGGATCAGGCGTTATTGTACATACGATATTGAAGAATGTTGCAGCTGCGGAGGGAATCCGCCTTGCGGCAGTGTATTCCAGGAGCGAAGAGAAAGGGAAGGCGCTGGCGGAAGAGTTTGGCGGGGGGAAAGTATATACGGATATGGATGCTTTTCTTTGTGATGAAGAAATAAATGTAGTCTATATCGCAACGCCGAATCTGCTGCATTATGAGCAGGCAAAGAGGGCATTGATGGCGGGGAAGCATGTGATTTGTGAGAAGCCGTTTTGCACGAAGGCCGTTCATGCCAGGGAATTGGTGGAAATTGCGAAAGAAAAGCATCTTTTTCTGGTGGATGCAGTGCCTACGGCGTTTCTGCCAAACCTGAAGATCATAAAAAGGGAACTGCAAAAAATCGGCAGGGTGAAGCTGGTGATGGGTAATTTCAGCCAGTATTCCAGCCGTTATGACTTAGTATTAAAAGGGGAAGTGCCTAATATTTTCAACCCGGAATACGCGGGGGGATGTTTGATGGATATTAACTTTTATAATGTATACTTGAATGTGGCTTTGTTCGGGAAGCCCCTAAACAGCATATACTTTCCCAATCTTTATGGGAATCTGGCGGACACTTCCGGTATTTTGATGATGCAGTATGACGGCTTTGTCAGCGAGGCGGCAGGGGCGAAGGATACATGGGGGGTGAATTTCTTCCAGATTGAAGGGGAGAAGGGCTATATTTATATAAAGGATGGGAGCGGTGCGCTTGGGGAAGTGAAGGTAGTGACGAAGGAGTCCGAGGAGGTGTTTAACGGGCAGGACAATCCGGACAGATGGTCTTATGAAGTAGATGCGGTGACGAAACTCCTTTTGGAGGAAGACTATGATACGGTTTATCAGGGGCTGGATACGATGCTGGATGTGGTGGAGGTTTTGGAAGCTTCCCGGAAGAAAGCCGGTATCTTTTTTCCGGGGGATTAATTCGTAACAGGGAAACTGAAAGGCTCAACTGCTACAAGAAATTCTTCGATTGAGAGATTTCCTGCCTTGACAAATCGACCATAGGATGTTAATTTATATTTAATTATATGATATAGTATGTAACTGGTAAGCAGGCATTAACTATGCATAATCAAAGGGATGTTTATGCATGTTGATGCCTTTTTGATGCACGGAGAAGCTAAAGGAAATCAAAAAGAGTATTTCATATCAAAAAAGGAAAACATAAGCATAAGCATTCAAAAAAATCAGGAGGGAAAATTCATGAAAGACAAGATTTTTGGTGTGCTGCAACGTGTGGGAAGATCCTTTATGCTGCCGATTGCGATTCTGCCGGTAGCGGGGCTGCTGTTGGGGGTAGGCGGTTCCTTTACGAATGAAACAATGTTGGAAACTTATGGTCTTATGGGTATCATGGGGCCGGGAACGGTGCTTAATGCTATTTTGCGGGTTATGAGTGCTGCAGGGGATATTGTATTTGCCAACCTCCCTATCATTTTTGCCATGGGAGTCGCCATTGGTATGGCGAAAAAGGAAAAAGAAGTGGCAGCGTTGTCGGCGGCGATTGCTTTTTTCATCATGCATGCTTCCATAGGAGCGATGATTGTGAATCATGGAGGAACGGAAGCAATGCTGGAAGGTGCAACTACCTCGGTGGTTGGGATTACATCGCTGCAGATGGGGGTATTCGGCGGTATTATCGTAGGGCTTGGCGTGTCCATGCTGCATAACCGATTCTATAAGATTGAACTGCCCCAGGTGCTTTCGTTTTTTGGCGGAACAAGATTTGTGCCGATCGTCAGCGGGCTGGCATATACGGTAGTGGGAATTTTGATGTTTTTTATCTGGCCGGTGATTCAGCAGGGAATCTATGCCGTAGGCAGTGTGGTACTGCAGTCCGGGTATGCGGGCACGTGGATTTATGGTTTGATGGAACGGGCATTGATTCCGTTTGGCCTGCATCATGTATTCTATCTCCCATTTTGGCAGACTGCTTTGGGCGGTACGATGGAAGTGGGCGGACGTATGGTAGAAGGGGCACAGAATATCTTTTTTGCACAGCTGGCAGATCCTTCCGTGGAACATTTTGCGGTATCTGCCACCAGATTCATGACGGGGAAATTCCCTCTGATGATTTTCGGCCTTCCGGGAGCGGCATTGGCTATGTATAAGGTGGCAAAGCCGGAGAAAAAAGAGGCTGTGGCAGGGCTGTTGCTTTCGGCGGCATTGACTTCTATGCTGACCGGTATTACAGAGCCGCTGGAATTTACCTTTTTGTTTGTGGCACCGGTTTTGTACGGGATTCACTGTGTGTTTGCAGGCCTTGCTTACATGCTGATGCATGTGTTTGGCGTGGGTGTGGGCATGACATTCTCCGGAGGGATGATCGACCTTTTCCTCTTTGGCATTTTGCAGGGAAATGGAAAAACGAGTTGGATATGGATTGTAGTAGTGGGAGTTGTTTATTTTGTAGTATATTATTTCCTGTTTTCTTTCCTCATCGCAAAGATGGATTTGAAGACTCCCGGACGGGATGACAGCGAGGAAGTAAAGCTATACCGAAGAAGCGATGTGGATGCAAGGAAAAAGGGCACAGCCGGAGCAGAGCAAGGGGCAGAGTCCGAGGAGGATGCCCTGTCAGCTTCGATATGCAGAGGGCTGGGAGGAAAGAAAAATATTTCCGATGTGGACTGCTGTGCCACAAGATTACGTTGTACCGTGCATAAATCGGAACTGGTGGATGATGCTTTGTTAAAAGCCACCGGGGCATCCGGCGTAGTGCATAAAGGGAATGGTGTACAGGTGATTTACGGCCCCAGGGTGACGGTGATAAAATCCAATCTGGAGGACTATTTGGAGACGGCGCCGGAAGAGGAATATATCCCGGAGAATAAGAAGGGAGAGGAGTCGGCGTCATTGCCCGAAGAAAAAGAGATGGGCAAAATTGTAAAAACAGAAATTGTATACAGCCCTGTAAACGGAACTGCGGCCGATATTTCCGAAGCGCCGGATGAAGCATTCGCAGGCCGTATGATGGGCGATGGGGCTATGGTAATACCGGAAGACGGAGAAGTGCGGGCGCCGGCGGACGGGGAGGTCAGCTTTGTGTTCGACACCAAACATGCGATTGGTTTTGAAACAGCGGATGGAACAGCATTGCTGCTTCATATGGGAATAGATACCGTAAATCTGGGTGGCAAAGGTTTCGAAGTACTGGTCAAAGACGGGGATAGGGTAAAAAAGGGCGATATATTGATGAAGCTGGATTTGGAATTTTTGCGCAGTAATGCACCATCGCTGGCATCGCCGGTATTATGTACGGAACTGGCCGATAATCAGAATGTGCGTTTGCTGACAAGCGGTAAAATTAAGGCGGGAGAAGCTTTGATTTCGGTAGATACTTACGAAAAATAAGCTATGGATAAAAGGACAGAATACATCTGTGGGGGAAAAGTGTAATGTTCAGAGTGAAGAAAGTGCTTAACCATAATACGCTGATAGGCATTGGGATGGATGATAACCGGGAATATCTTCTGATTGGGAAAGGGATTGGGTTCGGAAGGAAGATAAGTGAAAGAATAGAAGTTCCTGAGAATGGTACTGTATACTCCCTGTATGAGCAGACCCAGCGGGGAGTTGCGGCAGAACTGGTAAAAGGGATAGACCCGGTTTTTCTGGAAATCGCTGAGCAGATATTGAAGGAGAGCGAAAAGGTTTTTGGCAGAATTGACTGGGCAATCCTTTTCCCCATGGCAGATCATATTGCATTTGCTGTAAAAAGAATACAGAATAACGAGCAGATAAGCAATCCTCTGACAGGGGACATTCAGGCTCTGTTCCATATGGAATATAAAGTGGCGCAAAGCATCCGCCCTATTTTGAAGGAAAGGGCGGAGGTGGAAATCGATGAACATGAAATCGGCTATATTGCATTACATATTCATTCTGCTATTGAAGACGAGAATGTGGCTTTATCCATGCAGATAGCCAGGACAGTAAGGGAATGTATACAGCTTGTGGAAAATGAGACGGGAATGACAATTGATGTAGCCTCGCTTTCCTATAACAGGCTGATGAATCATGTTCGTTATATGGTGGCGAGGGCGGTAAAAGGGGAAAAACTAAAGCTGAATATGAATGACTATATGTCGGAAAGGTTTCCGGATGCTTTCCGTATGGCAGGCATTGTATGCGGTCATTTGGAAAAATATTTCAAAAAACCGATGGACGAGGTGGAAATTGGTTATTTGGCTATGCATATACAAAGGGTTTCAGGAGAAGATTAGAAGGGATAAAAGGGTTGGCCGCTGGGCCGGCCCTTTTTATGCGCAGGGGCGCACAGATGAAATTGTTGCTTACGCAACGTGCACTCTGCGCGGCCAGTAGGGGAAAAGTCATTTTCCTACTTATTTTTCTGCAAAAATCGGAAAAATGCATCCGTGGAACGGTTCAATATCAACTCTTTAGGGAATTTCATTTCCCGGATAAGGAATAAGGCATAAGAGAAATTCCCAATATTGGCGCAGCCGTGGCTGTCGCTGGAAAGAAGTACCGGGTAGCGGTATTTTTGGCAAAGCGTTAAAATAGTTTTGTCATTTTCTTTTACACTGCCCCGATATCCTTCCGGGGAGAGGGAACTGTTGTTAATTTCCAGCAGGACATGAAAATCCATGGCCGCTTCCATCAGCCGGTCATAGTCTACCGGGTATTTCCCGTCATCCGGGTGAGCGATGATGCGGATGTAAGGGTTTTTCATGGCCTGGATATAGGCATTGGTATTTTCCTCCCGGGTTTTTGGGGAAAAGCAAGGCGGATGCATGCCTGCGATGCAGTAGTCAAGCTGTTTCATAATATCGTCCGGCAAGTCCAAAGTACCCTGGGACGTAACGTCCGTTTTTCTTTCCAAGTTTCCATGGAAAGTTCCTGCATCCATAATATTCACTTCCGCCCCATACAGGACGGAGATTCCCATGCGCTTAGACGGAGCCAGTGCCAGCCCGCGGAAATAAGACAGTCCGCATGAATTGGGAAGCTTAGGCCCATGCTCGCTGATACCCAACAGCTTAAGCCCTATCCCCGATGCATGCTTTATCATGTCGGTAACCGTATCCTCCGTATAATGCCCGCTGGAAACGGAATGGGTATGTACATCCAATTCAAAGCAATCCATAAAATAACCATGCCTTTCTTTCAAACTGTAAATTGTCATTGTCACAGTTTTGCTGTGACTCAAATCCGGATAAAAAAGAATTGGCCCAGCGGCCAATTCTTAGTGACTGACAACGCTGTGGCGTAATTTCCTAATATATAAAAAAGTGTCTTCGACACTTCATCAATCTATGTCCGCCTGGCGACGGACTTTCCTATAAGTTGAAAAATGATTTAGCTGCGAAATCCAACTTTATCACAAGTCAATAATAACATAAAAACAACATAAAAACAACAAAAAATATGTTGGATTGATTGACTTTTGGAAAAAATATGTTTATAATGAAGCATAGGTAAGTGGAATAAGAGTAAAAGGCAAAGTAAGGAAAGGGAATAAATCGAAAAAAGATTCAACAGGCATTCACAAATTATGCCATGGGAAAAGCCCGGCAATGCCGGGCCGCAGAAGATGTACAGAAATAGGGTTAAAAAAGGAAGCAGCGGAAGGAGAAACAGGAGTTATGGGGTTATATCAATACGAGGTTACGGATATCAAGAAAACAGAAAGGATAGACAGGCTGGTAGCCCATCTGTTTGCCAAGATGCCGGAAATCGAATCGGCCAGGGCGAAGCTGATTACGGAATCCTATAAGGAAACGGAAAATGAGCCAATCATTATACGGCGGGCGAAAGCATTTGCCCATATTTTAGAGAATATACCGATTATTATCCGGGAGGATGAACTGGTGGTAGGAAGCAGTACCATTGCCCCCAGGGGATGCCAGACATATCCGGAATTTTCTTATGAATGGCTGGAAGGGGAATTCGATACGGTGGCAGCCCGCAGCGCTGACCCTTTTTACATATCGGAACAGGCGAAACGTGAAATCAAAGAAGCAAACGGCTACTGGAAGGGGAAAACCACAAGCGATCTGGCCACTTCCTATATGGAGCCGGAGACGCTGACTGCCATGGCTCACAATATGTTCACCCCGGGAAATTATTTTTATAATGGAGTGGGGCATGTGACGGTGCAGTATGAGAAGGTTCTGGCGATCGGTTATGAGGGAATCCGTGCCGAAGCGCAGAAGCTGCTTTCCGAATGCGATTTTGGCGACGGGGATTATGCGAGAAAATCCCGTTTTCTCCAAGCGGTTATCATAAGCTGCAATGCGGTTATCGCTTATGCTGACCGATATGCGGAGCTGGCAAAGCAGATGGCATCGGAGTGCAGGGATGCCGCTAGGCGGGCGGAACTGTTAAAAATCAGTGAAAATTGCAGCAAAGTGCCTGCCAGGGGGGCGGAAAGCTTTTATGAGGCCTGCCAGTCTTTCTGGTTCGTGCAGCAGCTTTTGCAGTTGGAGTCCAGCGGGCATTCCATTTCCCCGGGGCGCTTTGACCAGTATATGTACCCTTATTATGAGGCGGACAGGAAGAAAGGGGTACTGAGCAGGGAATTCGCTCAGGAACTGATTGATTGTATTTGGGTAAAACTAAACGATTTGAATAAATGCAGGGATGCGGCCTCCGCAGAGGGCTTTGCGGGCTACAGCCTGTTCCAGAACCTGATTGCCGGAGGGCAGAACGGGGATGGGGTGGATGTGACCAACGATTTGTCCTTCATGACCATTCAGGCTTCCATGCATGTGCAGCTGCCCCAGCCCTCCTTTTCGGTCAGGGTATGGAACGGCACGCCTCATGAGTTCCTGATTAAGGCGGCGGAACTGACCAGGACGGGCGTGGGACTTCCTGCTTATTATAATGACGAGGTGATTATCCCGGCGCTGTTAAACAGAGGGCTGACTTTAAAGGATGCGCGGGAATATAATATTATCGGCTGTGTGGAACCCCAGAAGGCGGGGAAAACGGAGGGGTGGCACGATGCGGCATTTTTCAATATGTGCCGTCCGATGGAACTGGTATTTTCCCAGGGGATGGATAAGGGCGTCCAGGTGGGCGTGGTGACCAAGCCTGTGGAAGAAATGAAGGGTTTTGAAGAATTTTACGATGCTTATAAAGAGCAGATGAACTATATGATTAAACTGTTGGTGAATGCGGACAATGCCATTGATGTGGCCCATGCCCAAAGGTGTCCGCTGCCGTTCCTTTCCTGCATGGTGGACGACTGTATGAGGCGGGGGCTGACCGTTCAGGAAGGCGGGGCCGTTTATAACTTTACTGGCCCTCAGGGCTTTGGCGTGGCGAATATGGCGGATGCGTTGTATGCGGTGAAAACGCTTGTGTTTGAGGAGCATAAGGCCACATTGAAGGAGTTTAAGGAGGCGCTGGCTACCAATTACGGGAAAGGCCTGACAAAAGAAATGATAGGGGATATGACGGCCCAGATTGCTTCCGGGCTGAAAGCGGCAGGGCAGGAAATCGGGGAAAAAGAAATTGCCGCTATTATGAAGACGGTAATCGAAACCTCCCAGATGCCCGCAATAAAGGAAAACGGGGAGAGGCTGTTAAAATTAATCGATGAGGTGCCCAAATTTGGAAATGACATTCCTGAAGTGGATGCTTTTGCCAGGGATGTGGCCTATACTTATACAAGGCCTTTGCAGGAATACAAAAATCCAAGGGGCGGTATTTATCAGGCCGGGCTTTATCCGGTGTCGGCCAATGTGCCTTTGGGGGCGCAGACGGGGGCGACCCCTGATGGCAGGCTGGCCGGTACGCCGGTGGCGGACGGGGTATCCCCTTCGGCAGGCAAGGATGTGAACGGCCCTACGGCGGCAGCCAATTCGGTAGCAAGGCTGGATCATTACATCGCTTCCAACGGAACGCTCTTTAACCAGAAGTTCCACCCTTCTGCCTTGAGCGGCAGGGAAGGGCTGGAAAAATTCGTGGCGTTGATACGGGCATATTTTGACCAGAAGGGCAGCCATATGCAGTTTAATGTAGTCAGCAGGGAGACTCTGCTGGACGCCCAGAAGAATCCGGAGAAATATAAACATTTGGTTGTAAGGGTGGCAGGATACAGCGCGCTGTTTACCACTTTGTCCCGTTCCCTGCAGGATGATATTATTAACAGGACGGAGCAGGGGTTCGGCGTATAAAGCGGAAGGACGGGCGCAGCCTGGCCGGGGGCTTTGGCGCTGCAGGGCGATTTGGGCAGGCTGGCAGGCTGCATGTAAATGATAAAAGCTGAGAAATGAGAGAACGATAAAATGGAAGCATATAGGCAGACAAAAGGGCGTATTTTTGATATCCAGAAATTTTCCATCCATGACGGCGACGGTATCCGCACCATTGTATTTTTAAAGGGCTGTGTGCTCAGGTGCAGATGGTGCTGTAACCCGGAATCCCAGGAATATGCCATTCAGACGATGAAGGTTTCGGGGGAACCCAAAATTATCGGCCGGGATGTGACGGTAGATGAAGTGATGGAGATAGTGGAGCAGGATAGGCCATACTATTACCGTTCCGGGGGAGGGCTTACGTTGTCAGGCGGGGAGAGCCTTTGCCAGCCGGAGTTCGCCAGGGATTTGCTGCGCGGGGCGAAGGAGAGGGGCATTAATACGGCTATGGAGAGTATGGCATGTGCGAAATACGAAGTGATTGAAAGCATTTTGCCTTATCTGGACCATTATTTGCTGGACATTAAGCATATGAATCCGGCCAAGCATAAGGAATTTACGGGAAAAAGCAATGAACTGATGCTGGAAAATGCCAAAAAGATTGCATGCTCCGGCCAGGTCAGGCTGAGCATACGGATACCGGTGATTCCCACGTTTAACGACAGCGAGGAAGAAATCCGGGCCATAGCCAGGTATGCGAAGGAACTGGATGAGGAAGCCCGTGGGATAGGCGGGCATAGGGCGGGAACTTCCTGTTCGGGAATGGAAAAATATGAGACGGGAAGCTATGGAATAGAAAAGATACACCTTCTTCCTTACCATCGGCTGGGGCAGGATAAATATGACGGTTTGGACAGGAAGTATCTGATGAAAGAGATACTTCCGCCTGGGGCAGAGCAGATGGAAGGGCTGAAACGGGCGGCGGAACAGGAATCCGGGCTGGCGTGTCAGATTGGCGGATGATAAGCCATCGTTTTTTTAGGGGCTCCTTAAGCATTTTATTTTCCTCACGGCTGGGCTATGGTGCTAACTAAAATAAATTGATGAAAAAAACATCAATGAAAAATAAATCGGTGAAAAAGATGAGGACGGAAATTATGGGGATGCAGGAAAATTTATGGACATCGGGCAATGGGGCTGCGGGCAATGGAATATCCGGAAATGGGTTTCGGTCATGGGATGAACTGTCAACGGAGGGAAAGACCAGGATTGTGCAGGAACTGGTGCCGGGAAAACAGATTACTATTGCTCATTTAATAGCCAATCCGGATAAAGTCTTATACGAGAAGCTGGGTTTGGACCCAAGTGTGGACTATTCCAGGTCGGCCATAGGGGTATTGACCATAAGCCCGGCGGAAACGGCGGTTATAGCGGCGGATATTGCGGTGAAGGCGGCAGGGGTGGAGCTTGGCTTTGTGGACAGGTTCAGCGGCACTTTGATTATTACCGGAACCGTATCGGAAACAGAGGCTTCTCTGAAAGCGGTGCTGGAATACACGAAGGAAAAGATGGGATTTGCCGTATGCCCGTTCACCCGGACGTAGGGCAGAAATGAAGGGCATATGAAAAAGATTATCTTAATGGGCCGGAGCGAATGCGGGAAAACTACTTTGACGCAGGCGTTAAAGGGGGAACATATTCAATACCACAAAACGCAGTATATCAATTATTTCGATGTGATTATCGACACGCCAGGGGAGTATATCCAGACGAAACAGCTGGGATATGCCCTGGCTCTTTATGCATATGAAGCGGACGTTGTGGGGCTGCTGCTGTCAGCTACGGAGCCCTATTCTTTGTATCCGCCCAACATCACAAGTATGGTGAACCGTGAAGTGGTGGGTATTGTGACGAAAATAAATGAAAAAGGGGCGAACCCGGAGCGGGCGAAGCGGTGGCTTAAGCTGACAGGCTGCAAGACCATCTTTTTTGTAGATTCGAAGCGGCAGCAGGGGATTGCGGAAATCCTGGAATATCTCAGGGAAGAAGGGGATATCATGCCCTGGGAGGATATTAGTAAGCCGTAGTATGGGAATCAATTTGCATGGGCGGCGTCCGCCATCGTAACCCAATGACATTGGAGTTGAATTGTTGCATAAAGGTAACAGTTCAGCCCAGGACTTTGCACTTGCTGCAAAGTCCGTACAAGCACGTCAATTTAGCCAAAACAGAATCTGCCCCTCGCCGAAAGCGATTTGGAATGGGCAGATTCCGTAACAGGGAAGCCGAAGGCTGAACTGTTAGTTACAATTCACGGCCTAGCCGATTAGGATTTCTTAAGTTTTTTGAATTTTCATAACCATATAAATCAAGAGGTAGAAATGCCAAAAAGTGTTGAAATTTCAATACTTTTTGGCATTTTAGTATTGT